>Ga0214473_10003701_pt1 | contig 18453 bp, 12 predicted proteins | sample RVTome_7_FD_203509 | JGI IMG/M metagenome (GOLD analysis project Ga0214473, IMG submission 203509) | Soil microbial communities from uranium-contaminated site in the Upper Colorado River Basin, Wyoming, United States - RVT98D197 | ecosystem: Environmental > Terrestrial > Soil > Contaminated >... | reverse complement strand
ACCCCCTGCGCCCGGCTGACGTCGACCATGTAAGAGCCGAACAGCGCCACTGCGGCTATCACCGCCGAGCCGATGGCCACCCCTTTGGTGATGGCCTTGGTCGTGTTGCCGACCGCATCCAGGTCGGCCATGATCTGTCGGGCGGTTTGAGTCTCCTGGTCATCTTCTCCCTGCCAGGACATCTGCCCGATGCCGTTGGCGTTGTCGGCAATCGGCCCGTAGGAGTCCATCGCCACGTTGTTACCGGTCAGGGTGAGCATCCCGATCCCGGTCATGGCCACACCATAGAGGATGAAGGTCACAGCCTGACTGGCCGGCAGGTCGGGGATGGTGCCGAAGATCATGATGGAAGCGACGATGGTCAGGGCAATCACCAGCACGGACCACACGCTGGATTCGTATCCCACGGCGATTCCGGACAGGATGGTGGTAGCCGGCCCGGTGTTGGTGGCCTTGCGGATTTCCTGCACCGGCGCGCTGTGGGTGCCGGTGAAGTACTCGGTCAGGCGATCGATGCTGATGGCCAACAATACGCCCACGGTGGTGGCCAGGAAAGGCCGCCACCAGCCGCCGATCACCTCTTGCATGTAGAGAGCGCCCAGGATGCCGAACAGCACGACCGAGATCGCCGCCGAGGACAGGAATCCGGTGAAGATGGCTCGCATGGCGTTGCCGCTCTTGCCCGGGCCGCTGCGCACGGCGTAGGTGCCGATGATCGAGGAAATCACGCCGATACCCCGGACCAGCAGCGGGTAAATGATCCACTCCAGGCTGCCGGTGATATGCCACAGCGCCAGCCCCAGGATCAGGCCGGAGACGATGGTGACTTCGTAGGACTCGAAGATGTCCGCCGCCATGCCGGCGCAATCGCCCACGTTGTCGCCCACCAGGTCGGCGATCACGGCCGGGTTTCGCGGATCATCTTCGGGGATCCCGGCCTCCACCTTGCCCACCAGGTCGGCACCCACATCAGCCGCCTTGGTGAAGATGCCCCCTCCCACCCGCATGAAAAGCGCCACCAAAGTTCCCCCGAAGCCGAAGCCCAACAGGGCATCCGGCGCGGCGATGCCGAAGATGATGAAGATGATCGTGCCGCCGAACAGCCCCAGGCCATCGGTGAGCATGCCGGTGATCGTGCCGGCCCGGTAGGCGATGCGCAGGGCGTCCCCGAACGACCGGCGGGAGGCGGCGGCAACCCTCACGTTGGCCTGCACCGCCATGCGCATGCCGATCTGGCCCACGGTGACGCTGAAGATCGCCCCCATGACGAAGGCCAGACCGCGACCCACTCCGATGGCCAAGCGTACGCCTTCCGGGCTGAGACCGGGGAACCGCTCCAACGCCTCCGGGGACGGCGGAACGATGTAGACCGACAGGAACAGGGCCGCGGTGAGCACGATGATCAGCGGAAGGATCGAGCGCAGCTGGCGTCGCAGGTAGGTGTCTGCACCCTGCCGGATGGCGTTCCATACTTCCAGCATCCGGGCGGTCCCCTTGGGTTCGCGCAAGGTCTGGGCGCGCAGGAACACCGCATAGAGCAACCCGAGCACCGCGACGCCCAGCACGCTGTAGACCGCACTCTGTTCGAACGGCGTGAGTCCCTGCATCAGTGGCTAGACTCCTTCAAGAATGGGGACAATCTCTCGTAGGTTAGGGGGAAAGCGGAGCGATTGTACTGTTCGTAACAGGCGCTGTCAAGCAGGCGGCCTTCCAGCGGCCGCCACGCCTGTCTGGCATGCGCCTAAGGGTTGGATGAGAAAGAACACTGCGTATTGACTCGGCGGTTCCTTTTTCTGTATAGTGTTCACCGGGACAAGCGAAGCACGGTCCCACACCCCGGCCTTCCGGAGCAGAGCACGACTGGCAACGGCAGAACCGGGCTTTTTGTTCGCCCGGTGACAAGCTGGCCACAGCTTGTGTCGCACCCAGCGCAGTCATGATTGAAGTCGAGAATCTGACCAAGTACTACGGACCGCTTCCGGCGGTCCAAGAGATCAGCTTCCGCGCCCTCCGCGGTGAGATCCTGGGATTCCTGGGTCCCAACGGCGCTGGCAAGACCACCACGATGCGGATCCTGACTGGTTTCATGCCGCCCTCGGCCGGCAAGGCCACCGTCGCCGGCTACGACGTGGTGGAAGACTCGTTGGAGGTGCGGCGGCGGGTGGGATACATGCCCGAGACGGTCCCTCTGTATCCGGAAATGGCGGTGACCGAGTACCTGGAGTTCATGGGTTCACTTCGCCGGGTCGAAAACCTGGACGAGCGGGTGGACAGTGTGCTGGAGCAGCTCGGCCTGGAGGATCGGGCGACAAGCTTCATCGGGGCGCTCTCCAAGGGCCTGCGCCAGCGGGTAGGTTTGGCGCAGGCGCTGCTGCACGAGCCGGAAGTCCTGATCTTGGACGAGCCCACCATCGGGCTGGATCCGGCTCAAATCATCGAGGTGCGCGAGCTGATCGCCGGCCTGAGGGCCAATCGCACCATCATGCTCTCCACCCACATCCTGTCCGAGGCACAGCAAGTCTGCGATCGGGTGCTCATCATCAACCGCGGCCGGATCGTGGCCGAAGATACGCCAGCTAACCTGCAGGCCCAGCTGGCCGGGGCAGAACGAGTGCTGGTGCGAGCGGCGGCCGAAACGGCCGAGCTGACCCGCGCCCTGCGCAAGGTCCCGGGACTGGACGCCATCGAGCCCACCGGGGAGGAGGGCATGCTGGAGCTGTCCGGGCCTCCCGGAAAGGACTTGCGCCCCGCCGTCGCCCGGGCCGTGGTGAAAGCGGGACTGGACCTGCTGGAACTGCGGGCCGTGGGGGTCAGCCTGGAGAGTATCTTCCTGCAGCTCACCCGCGAGGAGACCCAGGAGGACTCGCCCGTCGAGTAGCCGATGCACGCGGTCTGGATCATCGCCCAACGCGAGTTCAAGCGTTACTTCATCTCTCCGGTGGCCTATGCCACGGCAGCCTTCATGTTTCTCATCTTGGGTGGGATCTTCTCGTTGAACATCTACCTGGGTCTGCCCAGCGGGCAGATCACACCAGACGGCCGGATGGTCCTCCAGCCCCTGGTCCTGATTCTGGTGTTCGTCACCCCGGCCATCACCATGCGACTGCTTGCGGATGAGCAGCGAATGGGAACCTTGGAGCTGCTGCTCACCGCTCCCGTGCGCGATTGGGAACTGGTGGTGGGCAAGTGGCTGGGGTCCTTCGGTTTCATGCTCTCGATCGTGGCGGTCACCTGGGTCTACCCGCTGATCATTCATCGGCTGACTTCACCGGGCATCGATCAGGGGGTCTTGGTTTCGGCCTACCTGGGTGTGGTGTTGATGGTCTCCGCCATGCTGGCTCTCGGCCTGGTGGGCTCGGCACTGTTTTCCAGTTCGGTGGCGGCCTTCTTCGCAGGCCTGGCTATGCTGCTGGCTCTGTGGATCATCGGCGGGTTGGGGAGCGGGGTGGGCCCGATCAGTCAGGTGGCTGGCTATCTGGGTCTCATGGACCACTTCTACAACAACCTGTATCGGGGCATTCTGGAGGCCAGCGATATTCTGTACTACCTCAGTCTGACTGGGTTGGGGTTGTTCCTGGCCACCCAGATCGTCGAGAGCCGCCGATGGCGCTGAGACTGGACCGCCGGCGAGCGGCGACCTTCACCTACCTGGCCGGCCCGGTTCTCTTGTTGGCGGCGGCAGTGAAGTACGTGCTGCAGCTGCAATTCGATCCGTGGGTGCAAGCAGGCCTGGCGGCCGGCGTGGTCTGTCTGGCGGCCGGAGTACTGCTCGATCCGGGTCGCTGGCGCAAGGCGCTGGCCGGGCGGCAGGCCCGATATGGTAGCAATGCCCTGGTTCTGGGCCTGGCCTTCCTGGGCATTCTGGTGGTTCTGAATGTGGTGGCCTTCAACAACCCTCAGCGGATCGACCTGACCGAAGACCGGGAGTTCTCGCTCTCGCCCGAATCCCTGCTGCTGCTCGAAGAACTCGGCCAGCCGATCGTCATCAAGGGTTTCTATACCCCGGAGAACTCTTCCTCGCGGGAGCGGATGAGGCCCCTGTTGGATGAGTACCAGATCCGAAGTGGCGGGAAGGTGACTTTCGAGTTTGTCGATCCGCGCGCCAACCCGCTGGCGGCCGACCAGTACGGGATCACTCGCGATGGCTCCATGGCGGTGGTAATGGGTGAGGCCTCCCAACTGGTCGAGTTCCCCAGCGAGCGCGATATCACTTCCGCCATTGTCAAGCTGATGAACCCGGAGAGCCGGGTTGTGTACTTCCTGGATGGACACGGCGAGCGCCAGCTGGAGGCCACCGACAACACCGGACTCAGCCAGCTCAAGGACTCGCTTGAATCCAAGAACTACAGCGTGGCCTCTCTCAATCTCTCGGTGGAAGGACAGATCCCCCAGGACGCGCTGGTGCTGATTATTGCCGGCCCCACCGCCGGCCTCTCGGGGGAGGAAGTGGCCCTGCTGCAAGCGTATCTCGAATCCGGGGGCGCACTGATCACGCTGCAGGATCCGGCGCGACAGCAGGCGGAAGGGGATACCCTGGACGCTTACCTGGAGCAGGGGTGGGGAATCCGGCTGCGCGATGACTTTGTCGTCGACCTGGCCTCCCTGTACCCCTTCAATGCACAGTCGGCCACCTACGGGACGCATCCCATTACCGAGCGGCTTGACGGAAATGGACTCAACACGGTCTTTCCGGCCGCCCGCAGCCTCGACCTGCTGGAGACCGCCGAGCCGGGCTCGAGAACGGTGACCCGGCTGGTGGAGACCAGCGATCGATCGTGGGGAGAGACGGACTTCGAAGCCATCGCCAGCGGCGCCGATATCGGGTTTGATGAGGGGGTCGAATCGGCCGGGCCGCTGGTGGTGGCCGCGGCAGTGGAAGACCTGGGGACCGGCGCGCGGCTGGTTGTGGTGGGGGACTCGGACTTTGCCGCCAACAACGATTTCTTCAATGCTGGGAACGGCGACCTGATGGTGAACAGCGTTGATTGGGCGGCCAAGCAGGAGCAGCTCATCAGCATCACCCCGAAAGAGACCACCCAGCGGGTGGTGGTCCCCGGGACACGCCAGACCGTGGTCTTGCTGCTGCTGCTCACCGTGGTCGTGATCCCCGGGGGGGTGGTGGCGGCTGGGGCCTCGGTCTGGTGGAGTCGCCGCCAGCGCGGCTGATCGGTCCCGGAATGATCCGCAAGACCACCTGGATCGTGTTGGCGGCCTTTGGGGTTGTGCTGTTGGCAGCCTTCCTGCTGAATTCCTCTCGGGACGAATCGGCGCCGGTGGAGACCACGCCCACGCCGCAGCCGCTGTGGACGGTCGCGAGCGAGGAAATCGTCGGCCTGAGGGTAGAAGACCTGGAGGCGGGTGAGACCATCGAACTGGAGCGAGATCCGGTGGACCTCTGGCACATCGTCTCTCCGCAGCCGGGAGCTGCCGATCCCGCAAGGGTCGAGCGGGCAGTCAGTTGGCTGGCCTCCCCGGCCCCGCGGGCGGAGATCCCCGAGGCGACCGATCTACAACCGTTCCAGCTGGACGAACCAAGCTACCGCATTGAAGTGAGATTGCGCGACGGGAGCAAGCAGAGCTTCAGCGTGGGGAGGGAGGCGCCGACCGGAGGCTCCCGCTACGTGAGCATGGCGGGACGAGTTGGGGTGCTGGTGGTCTCCAGCTTTGGATTGGATGAGGTGCTCACGCTGCACAGGGATCTGCTGCCCACCCCAACGCCGGAGCCGACGGTGGAGCCGACCTTGGCGCCCAGCGAGCAGGCCCCCGGCCTGTCAGGGACCCCGCTGCCGACATTGGCGCCAACTCCTTGACCGCGCCCTCCGGATCCGCAGTGCAGGACTTCAAAGGGGAGACTGCGTGTAGCCATAGGGTTTGGGACGGCTGTGAACCCCTCCGGGGGCCTTCACAGTTCGCACGTTGATTCTGACGCACTTTCGCTGTACATTGTTACGGGGGAAAAAACCAACGAGAGGAGTAGCAAGCCACATTGAGCCGAGATCGAGGATCTAAGAGCGGCAAGGCTCGCCAGGGCCTGCCTGCCATGGAACCCCTTCCAGACGACGCTACTCAGGTCGAGGAAGAAAATCCGGCCATCGAGCAGCTGCTCGAGCTGGGGAAAGAACGCGGCTTTGTCACCATCGATGACATTCTGGGCGTGTTCCCCGAGGCCGAGCGCGACCTGGATCAGTTGGAGGAGGTCTACGCCTCGCTGCTCTCCGCCGGGATCACCTACCTCGACGATGTGCTGGACGGCGAAGAACCGCAAGATGAGGACCTGGTTGAAGTCGACACAGGAGCTGAAGAGGCGGCCGACAACAACGACCTGAGCCACATCGACGCCGATGACAGCGTCGGGCTGTACCTGAAGGAGGTCGGCCGGGTTCCGCTGCTGACTGCCCCGGAAGAGGTCTCGCTGGCCAAACGCATCGAGCGCGGCCGGAAGGCCCGCGAGAATCTGGCTCGGCGCAGTGTGACCACCCGCCGGCGACGCGAGCTGCAGATGCTGATCGAGGATGGCTGGGCGGCCAGGGAGCACCTCATTACCGCCAACTCTCGGCTGGTCATCAGCGTGGCCAAGAAGTATATGGGACGCGGGGTCCCCTTTCTGGACCTGATCCAGGAGGGCAATATTGGATTGATCCGGGCCGCCAAGAAATTCGACTACAAGCGCGGCCACAAGTTCTCCACCTATGCGACCTGGTGGATCCGCCAGGCCGTCACACGCGCCATCGCCGATCAAGGCCGGACCATCCGGGTGCCGGTGCACATGGGCGACCAGATCAACCGGCTGCTGCGGACCTCCCACCAGCTGACCCAGAGGCTTGGCCGGGATCCCTCCACCGAGGAGTTGGCCGAGGCGCTGATGGTGAGCCCCAAGAAAGTGGAGAACATGATCCAGGTGGCGCGCCGGCCAATCTCACTGGAGACGCCCACCGACGAGGAGGAGGATTCGGTCCTGGCCGATTTCATTGAGGATCAGGACTCACCGGCCCCGGCGGACACCGTCACCAAGAATCTGCTGCGTGAGCAGCTCCGAGACGTCTTGCATACCCTTCCGCCTCGGGAGGTCCGCATCCTGCAGCTGCGCTATGGGCTGCATGACGGTCAGAGCTATACCTTGGAGGAAGTCGGCCGGAAGATGGGAGTGACCCGCGAGCGCGTGCGCCAGATCGAAGCACAGGCATTGAGCCGGCTGCGGCACCCTTCACACCGGCGCAAGCTGGCGGACTACCTGCGGGAGTAGCGCCTACCGCTTCGAACGATCAGGCTGCCCTGCGAAAGGGCAGCCTTTTCATTAGCAGGGTGAGCTGATACACGGCGAAGGCGGCCCACAGCACGCACAGCGGCACCAGCGGCATGTAGTAGCGCTGATAGGGAAACGGCAGCGAGAGCAGCAGCACCACGGCCTGCGCCAGCGTGGTCAGGATCAGCAGACCGATGTCCCGGCGGCCCCGGCGGCTTGCGCTGGGCAGCCGGGCGAGCGCGAAGAACATACCAGCCAAGGTCAGAGCCAGCAGCAAGGCCCCCGAAATCCAGCCCCTCAGCAGGCCGTGAAGGGGGTTGTCCAGATATTCCGCCACACTCGGAGACAGATCCTCGGCGTAGTTGGGAAGCTCCTCAAACTGCAGTGGCGTCAAGTAGAGCTGAGCTATCAGCGCGCTCAGGCTGTCCACTCCCGTCATGGGGAGACGCAAGGCGGAGTGCGCGGCCTGGGCCTGGATCTGCTCCTGAACGAGCGCCTGGCGGGCCCGGAGTGCCTCCAGGCTGCTTACCAACGGGTTCGACCACAGCAGCGGATTCAACGCCATCACAACCAGAGCGGTGGATCCCAGATAGACCGCGCTGTTCAAGGCCGCACGCCTCGCAATGGGCGCGGGGTCCGAGGTCTCCCCGCTCCACAGCACCGCCAACCAGCCCAATGGGATCAAGGGCAGGGCGGTGTGCTTGGCGCTAAATGCCAAGGCGGTCGCCAGTCCGGCCAGCCAGGGCCTGCGGTCGGCCTGCAGGATACCCCACACCGCCAGGCAGACCGCGAAGACCAACGTGCCCTCCGACATGGCCCGGCGACCGTGCAGCAGCACCAGCGCGTTCAGGCCCAGCATCAGTGCCGAAATCAGGCCGAGGAGTCTCCCCCCGAGCCTCAGCCCGCACAGGTAGATCAACAACACCGCGGCGGCCACCAGAGCCGTGCTGGCCAGCCGGGCCGGCAGCAGTACCTCGGTCGCGGGGAGTGCTCCCCGCGACCGGTTCTCCTCCCAGGATTGGCTCCAGTCCCAGTCGACCCCCACTTCGTCCGCGCCGTGGCCGGCCAGGCGCCTGCCTATGCCCAACACGTACTTGGAGAGCGGCGCGTTGAGGGCGCGATACTCCTGTGCGGGTTGCCCGCGCCCGGCCTCGCTCCAGGCCATCGATCGGGGATCGCTCAGGTAGAGCTCCAGGTCACGGCTCTGAAAAAGCAGGGAGCTCTCATCCGGATGGAACGGCACCTGGCCCACCCCCGGGAACAAGAGGGCCAGGAGCAGGACCAGCACGGCCGCCGAAATCGCCTTGGGGCTCCTCATGGGGAGGCTGACAACTGGTATATCAACAGGCCCCGGCTGCCGTAGATGTCCGTGGGAAGTGCCGCCAGCAGCTGGTAGGCCTCCGGGAACCGGGGATCGAGCAGCAGGCCCTTGCGTCCATACACTTCCAGCAACACTACGAAGTCTGGCCTGAACCGCAGCACGGCCTCGGGAGCGACGGCAAAGTTGATGACATACATCGACTCCGGGACCGGGTAATACTCCTGTACCTGCGGCGAGATCAGGCCCAGCAGGTCCAGGATCGGCGCCTGGCTGTAATATCCAAGCGCTCCGATATCGGCCGAGCCCACGACCTGGCCGGGCTTGACCCGACCCTCGAGGAGCTCTGCGGCTTGCTCATAAAGCAATTCGAGTTGAATGTACGCCATCCGCGGGGCGGGCCGGCTCGGGCCGTGATCGGGCCGAAGGGTCCACGCCGCACCGGTGGTCAGCACGGCGAAGCAGGTCAACAGCACCACCGGGACCCGGCTCTTCAGGTCGGTCCCGATGCGGGCTACTCCCAGAAATATGCCCAGGAAGTAGGCCGGCAGCGGCGGCGTGAGGTACCAGCGAAAGAGCAGGGGGTTGGCTGCCGCGAAGACCACCAGGTAGAGCGCCGGATACAAGAGCACGGGCCAGCCCCGGCCGCTGGCCCGCAGCGAGGTCAGAGCCCCCAACAAATACAGGGCAGGGAAGAGCAGCAAGCCAACGCGAATCCAGGTCGGGCCGAACAGCTCATGACCCAGGAACGGGGTGGCGTAGTGTTGGACCAGGCGGCCGAGTCCTTCCAGCGGGCCCAGCCGGTAGGCCGCGGCCTTGGCCAGGATGGAATTCGGGAGCGGCGATCGGTAGAAGGCGAAGCTCGCCAGGGTCCAGGCGCCCAGGGGCGCGACGACCGCCAGGACTTCCGCAGACCTCACCGGCACGCCAACCCCACAGCCCGGCTGGGCACGTAACAACTCGATAAGGCGGGCCAACGCCAGCGGCAACAGGAAGATCAAGGAATCCGGGCGGGTGAGCAGCGCCAGGGATCCACATAGAGCGGCGGCAACTGGCCGGTCGTTCAAATGTAAGTAGAATGTGGCGGTCGTCAGGGTGACCGCCAGGCTGGTCTCCATGCCGCCAATTGCGAAGGTCACCGACCAGGGTGCAATCGCCCAAACCAGGGCAGCCGCCCGCCCGGCGCCGCGCTGCCCGAGCTTCTCCCCCAGCCGGGGAAGCAGATAGCAGGTCAGGCCATCGGCAACCGCGTTGATCAACAGCGAAAGCAGAGGGAAATTGGCCTGTGCGCCGCCGGTGAGCAACCCGGCGCCGGCCAGCAGCATGGCGTAGGCGGGAGTGGTAGTCCCCAACACCCGCTCCCCAGGGTTATACACCAGTCCGTTGCCCTGCAGCAGATTCTGGGCGTAGCGAAACGTGATGTAGGCGTCGTCGATCGTTCTGGGTCCCGGGATCGTGCGGGCGGCAATGGCCGCCACGACGATCAGGATCTCGCCACGCCTGAGCAGGGACTGTAACACGAGGGGATTATACAATTGCCGTCTGGTCCGCATGGCGAACATCCTGCCAGGGCAAGCCTGCGCACTCCGGTGTTGGTCCTGGCCGGCCTGGGGATCGGGCTGAAGGCTGGGTTGCTCCTGCTGGGAGCATTCCCCTTTCACGCCGATGAGGCCGTGGTGGGCCTGATGGCCCGCCACATTCTGCGCGGGGAATGGCCGGCCTTCTTCTACGGACAGGGCTACATGGGCAGCCTGGATGCCACCCTGGTGGCGCTGGCCTTCCGAGTTGTGGGTGAGCAAGTCCTCGTCATCCGCCTGGTGCAGGTGCTGCTCTATGCCGGCACCATTGCTCTGACCATGCATCTCGCGCGCCAGATCAGTGGGGACGGCCTGGCGCCGGTCTTCGCCGGCGCTCTGATGGCGATTCCGGTGGTGAATGTGACCCTCTACACAACGGTATCGCTGGGCGGCTACGGCGAGGCGTTGCTGCTTGGGAGCCTGGGGCTGCTCTGGGCCCTGGGACTCTATCGGGCGCCGGGCGGACATTGGAGCTTTTTCGGCTGGGGAGTGCTGGCAGGTGTTGCATTCTGGGCGTTCGGCATCACGCTGGTCTACAGCGTGCCGGCCGGCGTGCTGCTGCTTGCGGCGCTCCGCAGGCACCACCCCAGGAAAGGTGGACAGTCCCGCCTCGCCGTGCTGCTGGTCGGCGGCTTGCTAGGAGCCGCCCCTTGGATCGGAGAAGCGGTCAGGCTGGGGCCGGCGGTGTTCGTCGAGGAACTGCTGGGCTCGGCCATCGCCGGGGTAGAGGGCCTGACCTGGCTGAGTTCGATTTACGCGCATCTGACGAATCTGCTGCTCTTTGGGGCCACGGCCGCAGCCGGGCTGCGGCCGCCCTGGGAGGTACGCTGGCTGGCCTGGCCGCTGCTGCCGTTTGCGGCCGGCGCCTGGCTGCTGGTGTTGGCGCACTCCCTCACGTTTCTGCGCAGAACCGGGCCGGGAAGGGAAGGCGGGCTTCTCCTGCTTGGGGTGGGCGGGGCCCTGTGCCTGGGCTTTCTGTTGACGCCCTTCGGGGCGGACCCATCCGGCAGATACTTCCTGCCGCTTGCCCCGGTCATGGCGGTGTTTGCTGGCGATTTCTTCAGCAAGCTCGCCGCAGCTCGGGGCCCGCGGGTGGCTGCGGCGGGCGTAGCCCTCCTGCTGGTTTTCAACTTGTGGGGCACCCTGCAGTCGGCCGGCCGCAACCCGCCCGGGATCACTACCCAGTTCAGCCCCGCCACCCAGGTGGACGCCTCGGCCATACCACCTCTGGCGGAATTCCTCGAGCAGGCCGGTGAAGTGCGCGGCTATAGCAACTACTGGGTGGCTTACCCGTTGGCGTTCCACAGCGGGGAACAGGTGATATTCGCCCCACGGCTGCCCTACCACCCCGATCTGCGATATACAGCCCGGGACGACCGCTACCCGCCGTACAAGGGTATGGTTGAACAAAGCCAACGGGTGGCCTACATTACCAGCGGGCAACCGGCCCTGGAGCAGGCCATTCGCCAAGGCCTGAGCGGCCTTGGCGTGAGCTGGCAGGAGGCGTTGTTGGGAGAATTCCACATCTTCTACCGGCTCAGCCGGCCGGTGCGCCCTGCCCAACTGGGGCTCCCGGGGTAGAGGCGGCGGGTGAGCTTTCGCAAGCTGGTCTCCGTCATCACGCTCCTGGCGATCTTCACCATGGCACTGCGCGCATCCGTGGCGGGCGACACTTGGTGGCATTTGCGGGCCGGGAACTGGATGCTGGAGCACGGGCAGATCCTGCGGGAGGACCCTTTCTCCCTCACCCGATTGAGCCAACCGTGGATCTACCCCGGCTGGCTGGCCGAGATCCTGATGGCACTGCTGTTTCAGTCGCTGGGCTACGGCGGTCTGAACCTCCTGACGGCCCTTAGCGTGCTGGCCGCTTTTGTGTTCCTGTGGCGGGTGGTGGAGGCGCCACCGCTGGTCAAGGGGTTCGTCTTTGTCCTGGCGGCCGCGGTTTCGGGAGTCTATTGGTCGGCCCGGCCGCAAATCCTCTCCTTCGCCATGACCGGGGCATTCCTATGGGCCCTGGCGAAGGTGCGCCGGGAGGGCCGGCGGGCGGTCTGGCTACTCCCCGCACTGATGGCATTGTGGGTGAACCTCCACGGCGGGTACTTCATCGGGCTGATTCTCCTGGGGATTGAGATCGCCAGTGCCTTGCTGGATCGCTTCGGGCCCCGGAGCCTGCAGATCCCGGCCGACGACCCGCCCGGCTCGGTACTCCGCACCCTCGGCCTGGGCGCCATCCTAAGCCTGCTGGCGGTCTCGCTCAACCCGAATGGGCCGTCGATGCTGCTCTACCCGTTGAAGACCGTCTCTATCGGTGTGCTGCGAGACTACATCCAGGAGTGGCAGTCGCCCAATTTCCACTCCCTGGAGGTACAGCCCTTCCTCTGGATGCTGTTCCTCACGCTGGTGTTCATGGCGGTCTCGCCGCAGCGGCCGAGGTGGCGGGAGATCCTGTCCGTTGTCCTCTTCGGGTACATGGGTTTCCTGGCAGCCAGGAATGTGGCGCTGTTCGGACTGACCGCGCTGCCGGCTCTTGGCGAGCATGCCGGCGCCACCCTTCAGCCCTGGCTGCCCCACCCTTACCGCAGCGCCCAAGTGCCCAGCGGAACTGGTCGCCTGCTGAATGCCTTGCTGCTGGCGCTGGTAGGCCTGGCGGCGGTCGCCAAGGCGCTTATCCCGATGTCGCCGGCGGTGAACGAGGAAGCGGTTCGCCGGCAGGCGCCGGTTGCGGCGGTGGACTATCTCGCCGCCAACCAGCCCCCGGGGCCGCTGCTGAACAGCTACAACTGGGGAAGCTACGTGATCTGGCGGCTCTATCCGCAGTATTTGAGCTTCGTGGATGGCCGCACCGATCTCTTCGACGACGAAATCCTGGAGCAGTACCTGGCGCTGTGGAGGGCGGAAGCAGGCTGGGAACAAGCCGTCCGGCGCTGGGATCTGCGGTTGGCGCTGCTGGAGCCGGATGCTCCCCTGAGCGCAGCGCTCCAGGATGCCGGCTGGACGAGGCTGTATCGAGATGAGCAGGCCATCATCCTCGCCGCCCCCGAGTAGCCCACCCCCTCCGGCAGGGCGGCCAGGCCGTGCCGCCCTCGTGGGGGAGGCGCTGGCGCTGCTCCTGGTCCTGGGCGTGGCCGGCTACCTTCGATTCACCCATCTGGCCGAGAATCCGGGATGGTACAGCGACGAAGGTACGATCGCCGACATCGCCCAGAACGTGGCCGAAGGTAAGGTGCAGTACCTGGCCCTCGGCCGTTCCACGCTGTTGGCCGCCCGGCTCCCGCTGATGCCCGGGCTGCTCTCACTGCTGCTCAGCAACTCGCAGAACACGCTGCTGACGCTGCGCACGATGACCGCCTCCCTGGGGGTACTCTCCACCCTGCTGCTCTATCTGCTGGTGCGCAGCTCGCTCGGCACGGCCGCCCGCGCGACTGCCCTGCTGGCTGGTCTGCTCCAGGCCGTCTATCCGTTTGCGGTGTTCTACAACCGGATCGGGTTCAGCTATAACCTGCTGACACCCCTGCTGCTGATCGCAGCCGGCGGTTTTTGGTTCTACCTGGATCGGGGGCGGAAGGTGGGCCTTGGGGTGGCCGCGCTGGCCATCGGACTGGGCGCGGTCACCGACCTCATGATGATCAGCCTGACGGCCCCCTTCGTGCTGGTTGCTCTGTTCCGCCGAAGGGGCGATCTACTGTGGGGTCTGCCGCTGCTGGCCCTGCCGTTCGGCGCCTATGCCGTCGCAATGCTGCTGCGGGACGCCCCAGCCTTCCTGTTTGACGTGCAGTTCACGCTGGGCCGGTTGACGGCAATCCCTTGGTGGGCCCAGTTGCCGCTGCTCACCCTCAACCTGGGCACGCTGGCTCTGACCGATCCCTGGTGGATCCCGGCGGTGATCGGGCTGTTGCTGCTCCGGCCTCCGCGTTGGCGGCTGCTGATGCTGACGCTGCTCTTCTTGCCACTGCTGGTCCTGGGGCGCTCCAGCGGGCTGGCAGGATTGAGGCGCTATTCCATCAGCCCGCTCTTCCCGCTGGTGGCGCTGGGAATGGCCAATCTGATTGCACTGGGCCTGCCCTGGATGCTGCGGTTCGCACAATCGACTCTCCAGGAAGCGTTCGCCCAGATCAATTGGTTGACCGGTTCACGCCGGTCGGACTGGCTGCGCCGCCGGCTGATTGCCCTGGGATCGGCTGGGACGGCGTTCCTGCTAGGTCTGACGCCCCTGCTCATCTCCACCGTCGACCTCGTCAACCAGGTCCAGCGGGGATTCCGCCCGGAGAACGATTGGGCCTACGTTCCGGCCCGGGATGGAGCCGCTGCGGCTGCGCTCGTCAATCAGCGGGCCGCGCCGACTGACCTCGTTTTGGCCTCGCCGGCAGTGGCCTGGACGCTGGATGCCCAAGCGGCGGACTTCCAACAGGCCCTGGCCTTCGACGGCCAGCCTTCCGTGGACTACCCTCCCGGCATTCCGCGTGAGAGATTCGTCTTCGAGGCCGGATTCGATCGGGCGGCCTACGTCATCGTGGATCGGATCTGGCTGGAGTGGGGGGCGGTGCATATCGAAGGCGTGGCCGACATGCTGGAGCAGCTTGGCAGCTGGCACCGAATCGGGCAGCAGGGTGACCTGCAGATCTACGCCAGGGTGCGCCCATGAGGGCGGTCAGTCGCTCACCGCTTGGGCGGGCCGTTGTCCTCCTGGGCCTGGGTGGGCTGCTAGTCGCCCTGGGGACTGCAAACTACCGTGTGGCCAGTCAGTTCCCGGGCGGCAACGACTTCCTGCCTCGCTGGGTGGGTGCGCGGGAATGGCTGCAGCGGGGGACCAGCCCCTACGATCCGCGGGTCAGCGAGGCCGCCCAGCGGATGATCTACGGCCGACTGGCCGATCCGGCCGCCGGCGAGGATATCGCCCACTTCGCCTATCCCCTCCCGGCCATGCTTTTCTTCGGTCCCAGCGGCTTGCTTCCCTATCCGGCCGCACGAGCGGTGTGGATGACGCTCATCGAAGTCTCCCTGCCGGCGCTGATCATCATGGGCATGGGGTTGGCACGCTGGCGGCCCCCATTGTGGCTGCAGGTAGCCCTGCTGCTCTTCGCGGTACTGTCCTACCACGGTATCCGGACGGTCGTGCTGGGTCAATTCGCTGCCATCGAGGCAGTCTTGATGGTCGGCGCGCTCCTGGCGATCCAGCGGCGGCAGGACCAGCTGGCGGGCATTTTGCTTGGCCTCTCCATCGCCAAGCCGCACATGCCGGTGTTGCTCATCCCGTTTGTGCTGCTCTGGGCAGTTCGTTCGGGGCGGATGATCGTGGCGGGTTGGGCGACTGCGACCGCCGGTCTGCTCATCGGGGTCTCGATCGCCCTGATTCCCGACTGGCCGGTGCAGTGGCTCCGCCAGCTGTTGGACTACCCGACTTACACCGTGATCGGGCCACCCGTATCCGTGCTGACAGGTCTGCTGCCCCGGGGCCAAACCGCGCTCACGCTGATCCTGTGCCTGCTGCTCCTGGCCTACCTGATCTGGGAGTGGCTGCAGGCGTTTGGGAAGGAGGATCGCTGGTTCCAATGGACCGCGGCCATGACCCTCACCATCACCAACTTGGTCGCACTGCGCACTGCCACCACCAACTTCGTGGTGCTCTTTCCCGCGCTGGTGTTGATTTTTGCACTGTGGCATGAGCGCTGGGGCAAGGCAGGATCGGTGGCGATCCTGCTGGCCATCTTGTGCCTGCTGATCGGCCTGTGGGCGCTCTTCCTGACCACCCTGGAAGGCAACCGAGAGAGCCCTGCCATGTATGTACCGCTTCCTGTACTGGTGCTGGCCGGTCTCTGGTGGTCCCGCTGGTGGGTCTTGGGCCGTCATCGATTCTAGACCGAGGAAACCGCCGAACATGGACAGTCAGGCTCCGCCATCCAGTAGGACCGGCCGGAAGACCGGCCTGTTGCTTGCGGCTGCGGTCGTCGCCTGGGTGATGCTCGTGGTCACGGCCTACTTTGCGGTGCACAAGCCGGCGACTCCCCAGCAGCTGATTGCCATGGGCAGCTGGCTGCGAACGCTGGCCGGCCTGGTTGCCACCCTCTCATTGGCCATGGCACTGGGCCGCCTTTGGGGCGGCGCCCTTTCCGCCTTTGCCGGCCGCGCCCGTCTGACCCTCCAGCTCGGGTTGGGGATGGCAAGCCTCACCTACCTGGTCCTGATCCTGGGCGCCCTGGGGGCCTACCATCCGGTACTGGCCTGGGGATTGGCCGTAGTGGCACTCCCGTTTGGCCTGCCTGCACTGATCAGGGGGCTTCGGGATGCTCTCCCACGTGCGCCCAGAGAGCTGGCCGGATTGGCTCTGTCGGCTTTTGTGGCGGGTCTGCTGGGCCTTGCGGCGCTCCGTGGACTGGCTCCACCCACTGCCTGGGATTCGCTGGTCTACCATCTGACCGGCCCGAAGCTCTACCTGGAGGGCGGCTCCTTGCAGCATGCGCTGGACCTGCCCTACCTCGGATTCCCACAGGCCGGCTCGATGCTCTTTACCTGGGGGATGCTGCTCGCCGGTGATCGACTGGCGCAGTGGTTTCATCTGCTGTTTGCGGTGTTCACCCTTTCGCTGCTACCCCAGGCACTCGGCCGGCTGGCCTCGGGGCGCAGCTGGCTGGCCGCGGCGCTCCTGATCGGGGTCCCCACCGCCTACCTGCTGGCTGGGGTTGCCTACGTAGAATGGATGGTGATGTTTGCCGGCCTGGCCGGCTTTGTGCTGCTGACCCATCGACCCGTCGCGGATCGATCACCGATCATGCCGGCCCCCGAGGGGGGGCTGCAGGCGGGCTTACTCGATCGCCGAATGGTTGTTGCCGCCGGCTTCGCGGCGGCTCTGGCGCTCAACAGCAAATACACCGCGGTCTGGCTGGTGATCGGGCTGGCCGCGGTGGTCTTCCAGCGCAGCCGGGCACGCTCGACGGTTCTCTTTCTAGGATCAGTCGGCGTGTTCCTGATGCCGTTTCTGCTCAAGAACCTGGTACTGACCGGCAACCCGGTCTACCCATTTGTCTTCCCCGGCGAGTTCTGGGACGCGCATCGAGCGTTCTGGTACAGCCGACCCGGGAGCGGGCTAAGCCTGCTGCAGCTGCTGCTGGCGCCCTGGGAGGCCACAGTGTGGGGAGTGGAGGGAGGGGTCTACCTGGGGCACCCTTCCTACGGCGCCAGCCTGGGGCCCCTGATCCTGGCTCTGGCTCCGGCCAGCCTGCTCTTGCTGCGCCGGGGCGATCCGGAGCAGCGCCGGCACCTTGGTGGGCTGCTGATTGTGGTGGGCTTCGGATACCTGGGCTGGTTGGCGCAGCTGAGTTACTCCGGGCTGCTGGTGCAGAGCCGCCTGTTGTTTCCCGTGCTGCCATATCTGGCTCTGCTAGCGGCCGCAGGATTCGATGCCATCGGTGGGCTGGATCGTTGGGGACGCTCTGCGCGCTTTGTGGTCGGGGGGCTAGTCGGCTTGGCCATCGCTCTGACCGGCCTCCAGGCGGCCTTGGATTTCTCCAGCACTTCCCCGCTGGCGGTGGTGAGCGGGGCCGAGACGCAGGAGAGCTATCTGCGATCCAGGCTGGGTCAGTATGCGCTGGCCATGGAATCGCTGCAGTCGCTGCCAGCGCAGAGCAAGGTGCGCTTCCTGTGGGAGCCGCGCAGCTACTACTGCCCGGCGGAGATCCAATGTGAACCGGATGCGCTGACCGACCGCTGGTGGCATACGCGGCAGCACGAGCAGCGGGCAGTCGCCGTGGCCTCCCGATGGAAGGAAGAGGGGGTCACCCACGTTCTCTTCTACCAATTGGGGGCCGAGGCCATCCGGCAGGCCGGGTTCGATCCACTCACAGCCGGCGATTGGGCGGAGTTGGAGAGCTTCCTGAGCGATCAGCTGATCCCTATGACTACCTTCGGCGAAGCGTACACGCTATATCGATGGCGATGAGGTAGCCAATGTGCTCTGACCGAAGCGCATCGAGGGGTTCGCCGGCTACCGCTGATCGCCCGGTGCCTCCGGGTCGACTCGCTGCCGTCCCTGCCTGGCTGCCGATCCTGTTCGTCGCGCTGCTGGCGCGACTGCCCGCGTTGTCCACCAAGCCCCTCTGGTATGACGAAGCATTTGCCGTCCTGCTGGCTTCTAAGGGGCCGGCAGCGTTGCTGGAGTCCACCCTAACCGTCCAAGACGGTGTGGCAGCCGACGTGCATCCGCCCGGCTACTACGTGCTGTTGTGGGGCTGGAGCCGCTTGCTCGGCACGAGCCCTTGGAGCGCTCGCCTTCTCTCTGTCCTCTTTGGCCTGGGGACGGTGGCCATTGGATATCGACTGGC
>Ga0214473_10003700_pt1 | contig 18454 bp, 13 predicted proteins | sample RVTome_7_FD_203509 | JGI IMG/M metagenome (GOLD analysis project Ga0214473, IMG submission 203509) | Soil microbial communities from uranium-contaminated site in the Upper Colorado River Basin, Wyoming, United States - RVT98D197 | ecosystem: Environmental > Terrestrial > Soil > Contaminated >... | reverse complement strand
CTCGCGCACTCGCCAATCTTCCAGCCTCGCGATTCAAGCCTCGCAGTGGCGGCAATGGCGAGTGCAACGTTCTCGGCCTGATGGGCTCCCGCCATCGTTGTCGAAACGTGGATCTCTGGCGGGCCGAAGTACTCCACCGTCTGCCCCGCCACCGACACTCCCGCTCGCCTGTAGGTCGCATCTCTGCCGACCACTGTGAGCGGGCACGCAAGTTCCTTTGACCTCTCCTCGATTGTCGGCAACGCCTCCTGATCGAGCGTCACCACTGGCACTCCCCCCTTGAGTATTCCCGCCTTTTCCGTCGCGATCCTCTTGATTGTCTTCCCGAGGTGATCCGTGTGCTCCAGGCTAATGCGGGTAAGGACGCACACCTCAGGGCGCACGACGTTCGTCGCATCGTTGCCACCGCCCATTCCCACCTCGACAACCGCCAGTTCAACCGACTGTTCTGCGAAATACTGGGAGGCCATGGCGGTGGTGATCTCGAAGAACGTCGGCTGCTTCGCCCTCGACTCGGCCGCCATCGACTCGGCGTGCGGCTTGACCATCTGATAGAGCCTGACGACATCGTCATCCGGGACCTCGCGCCCGCCAACCCTGATCCTTTCGTTGAAACGAATCAGATGCGGCGATGTGTAGAGTCCAGTCTTGTATCCGGCTTCCCTCATGATCGAATCGATGAACGCGCAGACCGAACCTTTTCCGTTGCTGCCTGTGACATGAACAGACGGGAACTTGAGGTGAGGATCGCCGATCCTGTGAAGAAGTTCTGTGATGTTACCCAGCCCGAGCTTGATGCCGAACCGCTCAAGGCTGTAGAGTTCCTTGAGGATATCCTCGTGCAGCATCGCTCGCAGACAAAGCCCGTGCGGCTTTAAACATGTTGAGCCTGCTCGATCCGCCGCCTCAGATCTTCTCGCTCTCCAAAGCCTGCACCCGCTTCTCAAGGTCCTTCAGTTTCTCTGTGAGCCCCTTCACCGTCTTCTTCAGTTGCTCGATTTCCTCGAGCGACTGGAAGAGCAGGGGCAGCGGCTCTGGCCCTCGACCCGGGGGGCCGGCTTTCTCTGGCGCTTCAGGCATGTCACCTGGTCTCGGTGTTGGAATCATGTCCTCACCTGGAGGGCATCTGCGTCTTGATGCACAATAAACTATCGGCGCGGAGGCGTTTTTTCCGGCACGTAGCAATCCTCCCTGCTATCTCCGGTCTAAGCTTACTTCTCCTCGGATGGACAGATGGATTCCCGTGGCGACAGGTTCACCGAGAGTGAGCTTGAGGACGATCAGACGAGACGACAAAGGTCTGCTCGGCATGCCTTTCAGACTGCTCATCGCCCTCGTCACCCTCGCCCTCATCGTCCCAGCGGTTGTCGGCGGATGGTCCTCGGTCGATTTCATCCAGACCGACCAACGCATCAGGGCGGAAATCACGCGCGTTCTCTCTGCCGCACAATCGTACCTCCAAGCAGGTTCGGGAGGCGAATCGCTGCATGTGTCGCTGCACGGCGGAATGTTCACGCGGGTCGAGTACGTTGTCTTCGGCGACCTCCCAGACCAGGCATACTCAAGAGCGGTGCGATACAAGCTTTCTGGCGGGGAGCGGGAGACGATCGTGGCGCGAAATCCTTCAGTGAGATTGTCTTCGCTGGATGGCGGTGACGTCGCTCTTCTGGAAGGAAGTTACACGCTGCGTGTCGAGTGCTTTGACGGCAGGACGATATCCATCTGGCCGGTGTAGGAAATGATGGAGTGGCTCTCTTCGAAGATGGCGGTGGCCCTCGCCGCCACGCTGATGCTGTCCTCCGTCACGGCCTGCTTCTTGAGCCAGAAAGGACACTCTGAAAATGAAGAACTGGAGAACGTCGCGCGAAGCCTGGCAGCATTTGTGGACAACGCTTTGTCGCTTCCCGGCACCGCGACCCTGACTGTTTCGTATGGCGGCGATGGCGACTTGATTCTGCCTTCCAGTGTTGGCGGGTCAGCATATCGTGTTCAGCTGAGGCGAGACTCCGTCGTGATTGAACAGGAGGCTGCACGGGCCATCGGTCACTGGTCCGGAGAGATGCGTTTCTGGCAATGGGACGGAAAGCCAACGGACTGGGCGAAAATCGATCAGCTGGACGGCGAATGGCAATCTTTGGCCTTGAGTTCCGGCGAGAGATTTCACATCTCCATCGAGATCATAACCGTGAACCAAGCTGACACTTTACTGGGGTTCGCACATCCTGCGTCGTGACATTGGCTCCGCAGCCTTGGAGTAATGCAGGAAGAGGACATCGCGTAGCTCCAGTCCTTCATAATGGCGTCATGGTTAAATAGAGAATGCTGACTAGAATCGAGTCGAGGTCAATCCCCCTAATGATGCAGCCATCGGAGCTCGTTGCCGCCAAACTGCTTCCCGCCATCAGGGCACGGCTAGCTCAGATTCTCATGGGAGAATACCACATGAAGCAGGTGGAGGTCGCGAAGCACATGGGCATCACTCAGGCCGCTGTAAGCCACTACAATACAAGGAGCAGAGCGCTGGACGAGGAGATACTCAGGACGTTCCCCGAGATCGAGGACAGCGTCAAGAAGATTGCCGAGGGAATAAGCCGGGGCCTCTCGAAGCCGGAGCAAATAGCTGCGATAGAATCGCTCTGCAGGGAGATAACCAAGACGGAAAGGTTCTGTCAATACCACAGACGCTGCTCCTGCCTCGACTCGGAATGCCAGATATGCTTCCCGCGAACCGATGACGCCTAGGCGTTTTGTCTCTTCTCCAATTCTGAAGTCATGAGGTCTCTCATTCTCCCGACGAACCTGCTCTCGTCGAACTCCCTTGCTCTCGCGATGCACATCTCCTTCATCGCTTCGAGTTCCTCGACCTTGACAGACTTTATCTTCTCCACGAAGGCGCTCACGTCGACGGCAATAAGCCACCCAGTCCTATCGTTCATTACGGTCTCGCGGTAGCCACCCTCATCGGTCGCGAGGACCGCCTTCCCAGACGCCATCGCCTCGACCGGGGTCATGCCAAAGTCCTCGTCCACGGCGGTCGCAATGAACCCCTTGCACTTCGCGTACAGGTCGACCAGCCTCTTCTGGGCGACAGCGCCGACGAGTTCGACGTTCGGCGGTAGCTTGAGCTGTGAGACGAGTCTGCGTGCAGTCTCTTCACGTTCCGTGTCCCCGACGATGAGCAGTCTCTCCTCCGGCAGCCTCCTGAAGATCTCGACCTGCATGTCTATCCTTTTCTCAGGATAGAGGCGGTTCACCGATAGCCAGTAGTCACCGATCTCGTCGAAACGGAACCTTGCGGTGGCAACAGGGGGGTTGACTATCGTCGCTTCGCGCCCGTAGTACCTCCTGATCCTCTGTCTCACATTCTCGCTGTTCGCCACGATGCGGTCCATGTATCCCACTGTCTTCCTGTCCCATCGGCTGTGGACGGCTATCCACGTGCTCGCGACCATCCTCAGCGGTGGCGTTAGTCCGCTCAGGTACCTCTGTCTGAGATCGTAGAAGACGCGCACGGGGGTGTGGCAATAGAAGACGTTCGGCCTGTGAGTCCTGCCTGCGCACTTGCTCCAGTTCCCGGAGAAGAAGTAGAAATCGTAGTCGTCGATGTCCGCGCCCGCGAAGCGAAGGGAAGCCTGGAACTGGCGAAGGACCGGTCTGCTCACGAGGGGACCGAGGTTGATCACCCTGACGTTTTCCGCATCCGCCAGCTTGAGCACTTCAGGGTCGAAGTCCGTCGAGATCAGGTCGCCGCCGAATGCTTTGGCCAGGCACAGGGAGACGTTCTCCCCGCCACCGATGCTCTTCAGGTAGTCATGGAAGATTGCTACGCGCAGGCGGGCACTTCTCCTCTAGGCGGACGCAGACAGCCGTTGAGACTTTTAAGACTATTCCCGGAGAGGAGGTCATCTAGGCCAAGCCCCAGTTGACGTAGTAGACCTGAGTGTACCCGTCGTCGTAGAACCTCTGAAAGGGAAGGTCGTTGAACTTGCCCTGCGCTTCCCCGCTGAGCTTGTACGCAGGTTCCCATGGAAACAGCTGCGTCCCACTTCTTACTTCAACGTTCATGAGGGCATAGTCGACTCTCTTGTGGCCCGAAGGTGAACTGACGTTGATCATCTCGCCCTTCGCATTCGAGAAGTTCGATGCGATTAGGGTCCACCTCGCTGTGTCCCATGTCGCGTTCGTTTTCCCGAAGCCGAAGGCGAGCGTCGAAGCCTTGTGGTCTGTGGCCAACAATCCATTCACGTGCCCGGGGAGCCAACTGATCGCCACAAGCGAGTGGGAACTTGCACCTTCGTCGTATCCAGCCATTATCTCTGGCGGCGGATAGGCCACTGGGATGTTCGCGACAATCAGAAATGTCACGGCGAGTGCAACAGTGAAACCGCGCTTCCTTCCCGCGAAGGCAAGGTCATGAAACAAAGCAAGACCTGCCCCGATCATCACTGCCACTGGGATCATGAGATAGTCCATGTGGCGGTATGGAATGAGTATTCTCGCGCCAATGACCGACCCCGCCAACATCGAGAGCGTGAACACGATGAACCAGGCAGTCGGCTTGTGGCCGTCGTGAGAGAAGTCGAGAACCTTGCGGCCCGCCACGGCCAAGGCGGCAAGAACCAAGAAGGGGCTGAGAAAAAGGACGTCGACTGGCGGTAACTTGATCGAGGTGCCCGGCACGTTCACGAAGATGAACGTGATCGTCAGGCCGAAAGTGAAAGCCAGCGCGACAAGGAACAAACCGCGACTTCTTCGCAGTGTTGGATATCTAGGGACGAGCACGCGCTGTGACCTCTGCCTGATCGTGACCAGCACAATCCACAGTGACAACCCCGCCAAGAGCAGTCCAAACGGTCCCCACCACGGCATCGTCCCCAGGTCCCCTAGCAGATTCACCCTGAATGGCGTTGCATAGACCAGCCAGTAGGGCAGCGCCAAAGAGAATAGGAACGCCAACAGGGCAAGCTCCGGAGCCACGCTCCTCCAGCGGAACCCCGTCACCGACAGGCTCTTCAGAACGAGGGAGAACAGGACGGCGATCATCAGGAAGTAGGTCGAGAGGTGATGCGTCAGGACCAGAGCCGCCGAGAGCGGGAAGAGCAGGATTAGATTCTTCTTGCTGTCCTGAGACGGTCCGACGACTAGTGCGAGGGCGGCGAGCACCAGCACGCTGCCGATTGTCGAGGGAATCGGATGTGAGTTGGTGTAGACGTACGGCATCGAGACCGCCAGCACTCCCGCCGCCACAATTCCGACTCTCTCGTCGCGGAATATCCTGACCGCAATGAGGAAGACCAAGAGGACCGCGAGGGCGTTCAGCACTGGCGGGATCAGGTTCAGAGCCGAGCCCAGGCCGATGTTGACTAGATCGGCCCCGCCAACGACGAAATAGAATCCGGGGAAATACGGATAGGTCGATCCCCACCCGTTGTAGTCGGTGCCCAGGTGTCCTCCGGCGACAAGCTGCGCGGCAAGCCTGTGATACTCCCCGACATCCGAACCCCAGTAGACAAACCGGAGGAGCGGGAGGAGGCGCATGAATACTGCCAGCAGCAGAATCGCCAGGAGCGCCGCGGCCGTCGATCTCCTCATCGGATGGTGGAAGAGTAACGCCTTACTTTATCCTTCCCTTGAGCTCCTTCTCTGCAAGTTCCTGAAGGCGCTCCATCCCCTTGCGTATGTTATCCTGCGAGTTGGCGTACGAGAAGCGGATATGCCCTTCACCCCTTTCACCGAACGCCCTGCCCGGTGTGCATATCACTCCGGCGTTCAGTATCTTCATCGCCATTTCCTCCGAAGTCATGTCGTAGTCGAACGACGGAAAAGCGTAGAAGGCCCCCTTCGGCTTCATGCAGTTGAAGCCGGGGACATCGTTCAGCTCTTTCACGATGATCTCCCTGCGAATGGCGAACTCCTTCACCATTTTCGGGATGTAGTCTTCCGGCTCCCTGAGTCCCGCAAGCACGGCGTACTGAGTCGGCGTCGGCGGGCAGGCGACCATGTAGTAGTGTATCTTCGCCATCTGCTTGATCATCTCCAGCGGGGCGGTGAGGTAGCCCAGTCTCCAGCCTGTCATCGCGAACACTTTTGAGAACGAGTTGACGTAGACGACATTGTCGTACTTGCCCAGGAATGACTCGTGCGCTCCCTCGTAGACGATAGTGTCGTACACCTCGTCTGTGATCACGATTAGCCCCTCTTCCCTGGCGAAGTCGACTATGGCCTGCACGGTCTTCCTGTCGAACACGCCGCCGGTCGGATTCGAGGGGCTGTTGACGATGATGGCTTTCGTTCTGGGCGTGGCAAGCGACCTGAGCTCGTCGATGTCAGGGACGAACCCGCTGTCTTTCGTGAGAGAATAGGCGACGGGGACTCCACTGGCAAGTCGCACGTGGGGTCCGAAGAGGACGAAGCCTGGGTCGGGGATCAGAACCTCGTCCCCGTGGTCTATCAGCGTCTGCATGGTGACGCACAGCGCCTCGGTTGCTCCAGCAGTTATCAGAACCGTGTCCGGCTTCACGTCATCGAACTTGGCCAGCCTGTCCGCGACTGCCTGACGCAGTTCCGGAATCCCGCCGGTTGGCCCATACTTGTTCATCCCGCTGTCAATCGCCTTCTTGAGCGCCTCGATGATCCGCTTCGGCGGCTGGATGTCTGGCTCCCCGAGTCCCAGGTTGACCGCGCCCGGTGGGGCGGATTCGAACATCTTCCTAATCCCTGAAACCTCCACGTGGCTGGCTCTGGAAGCGAACATCATTCGGTGCATCTCCTCTGGGGACAATAATCCTTCGGGACATGTGGTAGCACGCGGCATTGTGAGTGGCTTAGTTCCTTCGTAGCGTTGAGAAATGACGCCACCTAGTCGTAATGTTCGGCATGATGTTCGTCACAGGAAATCGTCTAGCTTGACGCCCTTGACCTTATCGTTCGTGAAGAGCGACGCGATCGCCTCGTCCGCGAGGTCGAGTCTCTGCCTGAGATAGTTGGAGACACCGTACTGCTCCGCTATTCGCTTCGACACTTCGAGGTACTTCTTCACCGAGCTCTTGTGGACCGTGAGGACGAGGTTCCCGCCACATTCCTGCTCCCTGATGTTCTTGCTGGTGCAATGCCCTTTGAGCGGCAGCCTCCTGTACTTGGCATTGCACTTCGTGCACCGGAACTGCTGGCTGGAAAACGCCTTCAGGTTCCCGATCAAGTCGGGGAGGAAGTGATGGACCACTATCCTCGTTACCACATCCGGCACATCCACCGCCCTGATCTTGGCGGCCAGGTTCAGCTGCGCTTCTAGCTTCTCGATCATGCCGCCCTCGCCGTACGCCGATGCGAGAGGCGCATCCGACAAGCTCGTCACGTCATGTGTGAAGCCGAACCCCTCGTACTGCAGGACGCTGCCTATCCTGTTCCCCGCCGTGTCCATCAGCTTCTCCAGCTGCTTGGGCTCTCTGTGCTTCATCGTCGCCCTGAAGAACTCCACCGGGTACTCCATCTTCAGGTCCACGTTGAGCGCTTCCTTGTCGATCTCGTTCGGGTCTATGTGAGTCGTGAGGACGAGGGGGGCGTCCATGAGACCGCCTCGCCTATCTGGGAGGAAGGACCTGCTGAAATTGATCAAGCAATCGAGCAGGAGTATGATCGAATCCTCGTCGCCGTCGCAGTTCCTTCTCTTGGCCGCGTGGAAGTAAGGATGCGCGAAGCAAGCTTTGGCGGGAGTGAACCCGACAATCCTCGCAAGCACTCCCCCCGAGGTGTGCGGCGCCAGTCCGACCGCCAAGTGGCCTATGAGGTCCTTGGATTCGGTCGCGCGGTAGAACGCGGGGAGGCCATACAACCTCTCGAGCATCTCATCGATGAACTGCGACACCCGCACGAGGTACTCGCCGCACTCTTTCGATGCGATGATGTCGTGCGTGCGAAGCTCGACCAACTGACTCTCCTCCACCAGCGCCTGTCCATGGATGTCCTTGTCGTACCCGAGCCGCCTCGCATCTTCCGGTGTCAGACCGGCATCGGCCAGTGTGAAGTGCGTGAGCGGGATGTTCGTCATGTCGAAGCGTGTCGTCCCGTCCTTGAAGACAAAAACATCGTACTTCGCTCGCAGGATGCCTTTCTCAAGTGGTTCCGGCGTCTTCGCCTTCGAGATCATCCCTTGGACGCACTTTATGTCGAGCATCTTCCCCTTGAATCCGAGTTTGGCGGCGGCGCTCTCGTACACCTCTCTGAGCGGAATCTTCTGTGTCGCCTTGGCATTCCTCATGACGGTGTATCCGCCACACGGGCACTTCGGAAGGAACCACCTTTTCCCGCAGACCTTGCATATCCTGAGCCCCACCTCAAGTTCCACAACCTCTCTTGTCATTGCTTCCTTCAGCAGCCTCTGGTGCCCGCCCTCCCTCCCGATCGGGAACAGGGCGTGGGGCGCCGGTTTCATCTTTCGCGGCGCTGCCTTCTCGGGCCTGCCCATCCTCGCTCCGATTCTTGTAGGGCCTCTCTCTCTTATTTCGACTCCCGCCAACGCCGAGACAAGGGCCATGTTATGCCTTTCATCAGATTCCCTGGCACGGGCAAGTTTCTCCCCTCGTTGTTCCAGTCCGAGGCAGTGAACGAGCGGCAGTCCGTAGACATTGAGGATGATGCAGTCATTCTCAAGTCTGTGGATCGCCCCGAGATTGCACAGCATCTCCTTGATTCTCGGGTCGTTGGGCAGTCGCAGCGTTTCGCCGTCCAGCGAGCCGTTGCTCTCCACGTAGTCCCTGAGAGCGAGAATGTCGCTCGCTTGGAAGTCGTGCCAGAACAGGTTGTACCGGGGGTGAAGAGGGAGGCCGTGTCTCCTGCTGATGTCGATGGCCTCCGGGAAGGACATTTCCGCCCAGCCCTCCGGAGCCTGGCCCATCGCATTGAGGAGTTCCTGGTGGTACCAGTCGAGGCCGAACGATCCGGGCATCAGCACGTGGTTGTTCTCCAGGAACTCGCCAAACGGAATAAGAATCTCACCGAGGTCAACTATGGTCTTGATCGAGTCTCGCAGGGCATCGGCCTCGTCAACAGACTGCACCACGACGAGGTTCTCGTTCTTCAACAGGACAATAGGTCCCTCGATGGAGTCGCACGGGGTCACCGCGGCAGCCTTGCCCGGTCTCTCCGTCTTGATCTGCGTCCCGACTGCGATGAAATTGTCCATTACCGCCATCGACGCGGGATGCAGAGCGAGTGCGGCCAGACCAGTTGCCCGAGTCCTCCCGTATCTGAGTCGGAACCCGCCCGGCCTGCTAGGATGACACAGGATCGGTCTTCCCGCCAGAACGTCCTGCATGAACTTGTCGCTCGCGTCAACGACTAGGTCGTCATCCTGGCGATCTGACGTCTCAGTCTTCTTCCCGCCAAGGTACTTGTCGATGAATTCCCAGCCGTCGATCTTCAGTCGCGCGACATGCTTCTGTATCTTTGGCGCTTTCAGGCACAGCCCATCCGACAACACGAGGCACATGCCGCCGCGCAGGCGGTTCGTCTCGATGCGGGGCAGGTCCCTGTGTCCGGAAATCTCCATCTCTTCGGTCGCCTCGCCGTCGATGCAGACCGGACAGTTGCTCGCCATGAGTTCGATTTCCTCGTTGGTCGGATTGTACTGGAGGTGCTGCACCTGCTTGTACAGCGGGATTTCCTCCTTCAGGCGGTCCACTTCTGGTGGCGTCGGTTGATAGCGACCCACGCCCAGATCCCGCCTTACAACGTCCGCGATGAGGACGCTCAGTGCCTGCGCAGTCCCGCCAGCTGAACGTATCGGCCCGGCATAGAGGAGGTCAACGTACGACGAGCCGTCCTTGTTCTTCTTCAGCTTGACTTCCGCCAACCCCTCCAGCGGAGCGACCAGTATTCCTTCTGTCAGAATAGCGAGACCGACACGCACCGCTCTCTCTATCGCCTTCTCCTTCGAAGCGTTCGCCCTCTGTGCCACGTCCTTCGCGACCAGGATCGAGACGCTCTCCCTGTCGTGTGTCTTGCTCAGCTCCCTGATGATGTCCGCCACACCATCGACATCGTAGTCCTTGAGCAGTCTCTCGACGCGGGAGGCGAGGTCGCGCGTCTGGGGAGTCTCGACATCAAGCTCGGGGTCAAATCCCTTCGCTCTGGCCGCCCTGCTGACTTCGTAGCAACGGTCAGCCTCGTTCTGGAGGCGGTCGAAGTAGGCCTCTACATCTCTGCTGCAAACTGAAGTAGCCATGCCATCCCTTCAGAATTGAAAGTGCAGTGGTGAATGCGCGAACGAGGTTAAAACCTTGCTGTGTCTGTAGACCGACGCAAGTTAATGAGCAACCTCGCGAATGTTCGAATCGAGACTTGTGAAGACTGTCGACTCCAGCAGACTTGCAGAGGATGTCGCGAAGAGAGGGGAGACGGTAGCGGTGCTTTTCGACGCAACGTGGTGCCCATTCTGCAGATCGTTCAGGTCAATCATTGAACGTCGAGAGGCCGATTTCCCCGTGCCGCTGGTCAATGTTCTCCTCGATGGCTACGAGGATCCTCTGTGGGACCGATACGCCATAGAGGTCGTGCCCGCTTTGCTGGTGTTCAGGGGAGGCGAGGTTGTGTTCAGAATCGATGCAGGGCTTGGAATCGGTCTTTCAGAGGACGCCGTGGACACATTGCTCGAGTACTTCGCGGACGACTCCCCGCAACGGAAGCGGGGCGGAGCCCGAACCAGCCGCTGACTGCAGAGAATGTACTTTCTTCGATTCTGGCGGGAAAAACGATAAATAGAATCCGAAGGATGGTTTCGACCGTGCGAAAAATCAAGAGCGGCATTTTCGGGCTGAACACGCTTTTGGACGGGGGGATGAACGAGAACAGCACAACTGTCGTGATCGGTTCCTCGGGGGCGGGGAAAACAACCTGCGCGACGCAATTCATCAGGCGCGGTCTGCAGGAGGGACAGGAAGGAATCTTCGTTTCACTTGATGAGAACAAGGAGCAGATCATCCGGGAGGCGGTGGAGATGGGCTGGTCTGACATCCTCGACTACCTCGAAGACGGCCTTCTTGTTTTCATCGACGCTTCAGGGCGGGAGTTCAGCAATTTCATCAGGAAGGAACTGCCGGCGTTTGTGGCGGACTGGAAGGGAGCGAACGCAAGAATCGCTGTTGACCCGTTGACTCCTGTGATGTGGTCGACCAAGGATCAATACGAACAGCGGGATCTGATCGGTTTCATGTTGAAGGAGACGCGCAGATTCGGCACAGTCCTGTGCACTCTCGAGGAACACGGCCCAGGAGACCTCACAGGGCCTGAGACAATCATCCCGATGTACCTGGCCGACTGCGTGATCCACCTCAAGTACAAGGCGAGCGAGGGCAATCTCACGAGGTACATGAAAATAATCAAGGCACGTTCCACAAGACACAGCGAGCTCTCTCACCCATACAGGATTATTAAGGGCCTGGGGCTCATCGTCGACTCGAACACGTTCAAGCGCGAAACGACCACGAAGATACCAGATCAAATCAAGGAGGTCTTGAAGCAGAAGAAGCCGTTCCCGAAGGGAATCCAGGAGAGCATTCAGAAAGCCCTCGAGGGCCTCAACGATGAGGATTTCAAGATGCTCAAGGCGGAGCACCTGATCGAGAGCATACTGTCGGAATACTCTGAGGGATGAGATGATCAAAGGGCTAGGCAAAGCGCTGCAGGACGCGCTCACTGGCAAGGAGGACTCTCAGCAGATTGCCCCGGCTCCTTCGCCGCTGCTCAACGCCCACAGGCGACGGATTTTCGAGTACTTGTGTCTCAGGCCGTTCTCGACAAGCGGGAGAATTGCATCCGAGCTCAAGCTCTCGTCCAGCTCGGTCGCTTGGCACCTGCGCAGCCTCGTAGCCACCGGTTACGTCGTGCACCGCCCCGATGTCCGCATCTACTATCCGAAAGACCTCGTGGACTTCGGGGATGCCAGCATCTTCATGGCCCTTCAACGCCCCAGGAGACGTGAAGTGTTCAGGCAGGTGATGGACACTCCTGGGATCTCACAAGTGGAGATGGCGGAAGCCATGAACGCAAGCAGGCAGACAGCTGGCAAGGTGGCGGCTGAGTTGGAACACTTGGGCCTCCTGACGAAGGTGAGTGATGGAAGATTCGTCCGGTGGTATTCAACCAACATGCTCACGGAGAAGCAGGATGCCCATCGCTCCAGATCAAGGGCGTACGTCGAATGGTTTCTGAGAAGGATGGAAGATGAGGGCCAGTCGCCACAGGTGCTGAGACGCACGGAGACAGAACTCCAGCTAAGGATGGGGAAGGGCAGAGGTCGAGGTGTCCTTTCCGTACCCCTCGATCCTTATGGCGCCCTTGTGGGATGACAATTATCCGTTCTAGCACGGTAAACGCTGTTTTCAGAAGAGCTCGCCGGTCTTCCACATGTGGCTTATGTAGGCCCGACCATGAATACTCCAGATGAATGAGCTGTACCTAGAGTGGCTAATCACGACCTGCGGACTCAAGCGCGATAAGGCGGACAGAGTCCACGAGAGGTACCCTCGACTTGAGGATCTTGGCGATGCCACTCCTGAGGCGATTGCGGAATTCTGCAACCTGTCAATTGACGATGCTCGCTTGATTAGGCAGAGGGCGTCTGAGTCGCTCTCTGCGGGGGACAAGTGGTATTCGAAGAATTCCTCGCTTTTCCTATGTCCCAGCTGTGGGTCATTCGCAAGCGCAGACTCAAAGGCTTGCCCCCAATGTGGAGCCTCTTTCGAGGGAGCGGAAGAGGAGGGCGCTGCAGCGCCGGAACAAGCAGAGAAGGCAAAAGAGGAATCGCCCGAGCTCTACATGTGCTCCAATTGCGGTGCTTTCCTCTCCAGAGACGCGAAGGGTTGCGCGACCTGTGGTCAGGAGGTAGGAGCGGTAGAGGCAGCGGTGGAGGAGCTGCCCAAGGGGGTTGTCACGGAGGTGGAGGCGGGAGAAGTTCACATCTGTCCCGAGTGCGGTGCATTCCTCGCCGCTGGTGCTCGGAAGTGCGGTATCTGTGGAAAGCCGCTTCACGTCGAGAAGGAACCGGAAGAGATACCTGAGGTTGAGGCGAAAGAATCAAAGGGCGTGTCCAAAGACTTCCTGGCTCGCTGGCAGAGAGTCGCGGAGAAGGCGCCTACGAGGGAAGAGCAACTGCAGGAAGAACTCAGGCACTACGACGAACTGATTGAAGTCGACCCTCGCCTCGAAAGGGCTTGGGTTCTGAAGTCTCATGTGCTCCGAGAGCTCGGTCGGGCGAAGGAAGCCACCCGCTGTCTCGAGAAAGCAGCCCAAATAAACCCTGCAAGGGAGGACGAGTACCGCCTCCAGGTTCTCAACCTCGCAGAGACCCTCGCAGACTCTTCCATAATCCCGCCGAGATGGACCGCGATCACGCCACAGGAGAAGCCTGTCGCGGAAGTATCTGCAGTCCAGAGAGCGCTGTCCTACTACGAGCGTCTTCTGCGCGCCGATCCGAGACTGGATGTTGCATGGGAGACACGTGCCGAGCTGCTGAAGCGCCTGGGAAGGAACGAAGAGGCCGAAGCCTCGCTAAATAGGGCGAAGGAGGCGCGCTTGGGTAGAGCGGAGGGCGAGCGGAGGGCGCTTGAGGGGCTGAAGACGGTGAGCATGCCCCGCGCGAAGACTCAGCCAAGGGAAGGGCGAGTGAACGGCCTCGTCAATGGCATTGGGAGGACCAACGGCCTCGTCAATGGCGTCGGGAGAACCAACGGATTGGTCAATGGAATAGGCAGGACGAACGGCCTTGTCAACGGGATCGGGAGGACCAACGGTCTCGTGAACGGGGTTGGCCGCACCAACGGACTCGTGAACGGCCTCGGCAGAGTTAACGGGCTGGTCAACGGAATCGGGCACGTGAACGGTCTTGTCAATGGCAATGGTTTCACGAATGGGAGGAGAGGAAGGTTCCCGTCCACATTCCATCCGGATCGAGGTTGGTTCAGGTCGGCTGGCGTGATTGCTGCAGTGGTGACAGTGCTCCTGGCGGCGCCGTTGATAGCGAGTCTCATAGCGCCAAGCCCTCAGTACGTGTCCTTCAACATTGATGGGGACTTTTCGGAATGGAACGGAGTCCCCTCTCACCCTGACACCGCAGGCGACACCAGAGGGACAGGACCTGCCGTGACTTATCGCCCTGATCATGACCTGATCGAGTCGAGGATCGCACAGCAGGACGGTCAGCTCGTCCTGTACGCAAGAGTCAATGGGACGTTCTTCCCGTCTCCTGAGTCGCCCGCCACATATTCGGCAGTGGACTACCTGATTGCGATGATAGACACCGACGGCGTCCGGTCTACCGGCTATAGAATCGGCGACATCGGCGCTGACTTGGAGGTCAGCATCGCTGGCTGGGGCCAAAGAGCGATGAACCACCACGTCCTCGAGTGGAGGCCGGAGCTGGGTGGCGGGCCCAACAACATCTCCGCGTTCAGGCACAGGACAGACGTGGTCGCAGCCTCGAAAGGAAGCGAGCTTGAATTCATCGTCCCCGTCCCCGAGCCGAAAATCGCCCGAGTGCTCCTCCTTACAGCCAACACGACAGGAGCGGCAGACATCTCGGACGAGACAGAACGCGTGGGCTACTCAACACTCGAAGTTGGCCAGCAGACGCTCGTGCCAGACATTGTGACACAGGACCGTTTCGCATTCACGAAGATCACCCTGAAGGCGGGTGCCGGTTCGAGCACGGTGCACGCAATCAACGTCACGAAGACAGGGTCCGTGGCAGACCAGGCTGTGGGATTGAGCCTCTACGAGGATGACGGCGATGGAATCAGCGGATCAGCCGACACACTGCTGGGTACCTCAGGATTCTCTAACAACATGGCCACATTCCCGACGAACATGGTTGTGAACAACGGGGCGCAGGTCACGCTCTTCGTTGTCGCGGACCTGACCGGCGCACCCGAGACAACTTCACTCAAGCTTCGGGTCTCGAGTATTGATTCAAGATCCGAGGTGGACCTGAGGGACGCGGCCATCTCAGGCACATACTATCGTCGAGCGCCCCTGGTCACTATTGATGGCGCGTTTGGCGATTGGAACCAGGCCAGCAAGCAGCTCGACGCGCAGTGGGACGTGCGCTCCATGCGTGGAGCGTCCACGGTAAACGAAAACGTAGACATTGCCGAGGTCGGCCTCAACGTGACGAGCGACTTCTCTTTCTACATGAAGGTCCACGGTAGAATGCTTGGTGGCGAGGATCTGCCAAATCTGGCCGAGAGGCCAGTCCAGTCAACGTTCATCGACACAGACCGGGACACGGTGCCTGACACTCAGGATCAGTTCCCCGTCGACTTCAACAACGATGGGGTTCCTGACGACGCGACTAATCACGACGTCGATGGCGACAACATCCGAGACTATCCATACGGCACCGACTTCTGGCTGAATACGACAATACCGTCATTCTTCGCGACGCCCTATGCGGGCAAGATTGTCTCGGTCTATATCGGCCCCCTGTCGTACAACGTCCCCACCGGTATCGACACCGCCTTCGCGTACATAGACGCAGACAACAGCTCGGCGACGGGTCTCTACACGGAGACGGACGGCGAAGTCTACGGCGTGGACTACGCGCTCGTGGCAAGTGGGCGGGGCGGACAGCTGGGCAATGCCAGTCTCTATAGATACCGGCCGAACTCGGACTTGCCTTTCGTCTGGATGCGGAGCGTGTCTGCGGCGGTTGACCCTAGCAGGCTGGAGATTGGTCTGAACGCGTCCGTCCTCGGCCTCGTGCCTCGGTTCAGGGTTCTTGCTTTCACGACCGACTGGATGCGGGACAGCGACTACGTGGCACCTGTGCTCACAAGGGGTGGGCGCGCCGGCATCCGCTCGACAGCCGGCGACAATGTCGTCATCAACGAGATTCAACCGAGAAAGAACGCCTGGGTCGAGCTCGCGAATCCCACGAACAACTTCATACTGCTCAACGGGTGGAGGTTGCAGCAGTTCAAAGGCAACAAGTACATCACAATATGGACGTTCACTTCCGAGATAATGGGTCCGTGGCTCAGCGGCAATGAGTATCTTGTGGCCGACCTGGGCAGCAACGTGCTACCTACTGGTCAGGCCACGATTGTCCTCAGAAATCCGAGCGGAGTCATAGTTGACGAAACGACTTATCTTGGCATCGGAGTGGGTCAGACTTGGTCCAGATTCAAGGCCGCGACAGACGGCAAGCCGGTGGACACGGACCAGACTAATGACTGGTACAATTCGAACAACCCCACCAGGGTGGCTCCGAACGACAGGACACGTCCAATCATGAAGGTAGTGAAGACCGTGAACGTGCTGACCGCTGGGCCAGGGGACTTCATTCAGTACACAATCTACTACAACAACACAGGGGACGGTCAGGCGAAGCGCGTCTGGATCAACGACACGCTACCCTCCGGCGTGTCCTTCTACTCGAGCAGCGTACCACCTTCCTCCTCAAGCGGCACAACATATCGTTGGACTTTCGCGAATGTCCAGCAGGGAGCGCAGAGATCACTCACGGTGACCGTCCTCGTCAACGCAGGCGCTCAGGACAGCACATCTCAGGTGAACACGGCCTTCCTGAACTACACTGACCAGCTCGACAGGAAGATGGAGTCAAGCGTCTCGTGGGCGAATTTCACCTGCCGGAGACCCGTCATCAAGGTTGAAAAGACGGCAAACCCGAGGATAGCGTTGCCGGGAGACATCATCACCTACACAATCTACTTCAACAACACAGGCAGCGCGAACGCTCTCAGAGTCTGGATCAACGACACGCTGCCGAACGACGTCACGTATCTTGGCGCAAGCGTGCCGCCTTCCTCATGGAGCGGACAGACCTACAGGTGGGTTTTCACAAGCGTTGGTCCGGGTCCCCACAGCTTCACCATAACAGTGAGGATCAACAACCCCGCAAGTACATCGGTCCTTGTGAACTGGGTGTTCCTCAACTACACCTCGGCGGCTGGCTACAAACTCGAGTCGAGCAGCGCCTCTGCAATTGTGCTCATCCCGGAATTCCAGGAATTGGCGGTGCCCCTGATGATTCCGATTCTGGTCGTGCTTGGCGGCCACATGTACAGGAGGAAAAAGAAAAGCGAGGCAGTGGCCGACAGCGTTCCACCGACAAGCGGCCGTTAAAGCGGCACGTTTCGTCACTTACCACAAGGGTAAGCGGCTAGCGTACCTAGGTCGCAGGCCGGAGGCCCCTTACGGGGATAGGCTTCCCGTGGGCTCGCGCACCACAGTACAGCAGAGAACGTGGGTGGGCTTAACTGCCGGGTTCGGAAAGAGACCGGGTGTATCACCACCGCTTTGGCCGTCGTACCACTGCTGACAACAAGAAGAATCATCGAGCTATAAAAGGCTTCTTTTTCGGTCGGTTGTGGTCCTTGCCTTGTCAGTGGGGCATCAGCAACGTCAGTCCGACGATGAAATTGCCAACGAGGAATGCAGCAATGAACCCAATCGCCATCGGGAGGAGAAACGGAATTTGCGGCGTCACCCAGACCTTGTCGAAACCCTTCTCTCGCAGCTGTCTCACCTGCTCTTCCCGATTCTCCCTCCTTCGAGGCAAGAGAACCTTGACGTGCTGCCCATCCTCTATCCTATCCATGAGCCAAACGAACCTGGGCACTTTGTCGATGTTGACTCGATATCCGAAAAGCGATTCGACGCCGTGAACATCCCTGCGGAACGCGTTTCTTAGTAGAAAGACGAGAGGCAGGAATATGAGGAGAAGGGCGGCGTTAAGAAGCACGACCAAAGCGAAAGGAAAGACGACATCAACAGCTTGCTGCACTGCAGGCGACAGACTGACAAATGGGAGGCCCGCCTCGAGGACCGGGTATGCTGGCACCAACAGGGCAATCGTCATAAATGCTTTCGCGTCTGCCCCGCCACGAAGCAGCCCGAACTGGTAGAACACGTGAGCCAGAACGAGGAGAACAGGCATGCTGAAATGCGCCCAGAACAACTCAGCATCCTTACCGCCAACCGATGAGAAATGATATGCCAGATAGAGGAGGATGATCGCCGCCACAGCGTACAGCGAGAGCCTCAAGGGTCTTGGACGGAGTCCCTCTTCGGTCCAGAGTTCCTCTCCGAAGAAGACTGCGAAGAAGATTATGGCGGTTGGAATCAGGAGAATCTCGTGCTCGAGTGATGACCCGTCCCGAGCGAGCTCCGTCACAAGGATTATGAGAGCGATGACGCCAAGAACAACCCATACGGTATCAGGAACTCGCCTGGTTCGCAGGTCGGAGAAGGATGCGTAACCGAGGAACCCGAGTCCCAGGATGAAGCGAAGGCCGGCGTAGCCATCCACACGGCGCCATTTGCCGGGCGTTATATAACCGTTGTTCGCCGCTTGCGGGTGGTGATTTCGAAACCAGACTTCCCAGGGAGCGCCGCTCTGACATTCTCCCTGGGAGAACGGCTGTGTTGAGCACGAATATTA
>Ga0214473_10003699_pt1 | contig 18466 bp, 14 predicted proteins | sample RVTome_7_FD_203509 | JGI IMG/M metagenome (GOLD analysis project Ga0214473, IMG submission 203509) | Soil microbial communities from uranium-contaminated site in the Upper Colorado River Basin, Wyoming, United States - RVT98D197 | ecosystem: Environmental > Terrestrial > Soil > Contaminated >... | reverse complement strand
ACCGAAGTGCTGTGGGGGATCGCCGACTTCGAGCGGCGCTTCGGGCGCCGGCCCGAGGGCCTGTGGCTCCCGGAGACGGCGGTGGACCCGGAGACGCTGGACGTCCTGGCCGACGCGGGCATCGCCTTCACCATTCTCGCGCCTCACCAGGTGAGGGTACCGCCCCCGCAGGGGCTTCCGGGGCGGTATCGGACCACCGGCGGGAGGGACGTCGTCCTGTTTCTGTACGACGGGCCCATCTCGCACGACGTCGCCTTCGGGCCGCTCATCCGGGACGCGCGCGCCTGGGCCGACCGGCTGACGGCGCCGGGCGACCGGCGCCTGGTGGCCGTGGCCACCGACGGCGAGACCTTCGGCCACCACCACCCGTTCGGCGAAATGGCCCTGGCCGCGGTGCTGGCCGAGCTCGAGCGCCGCCCCGGGGTGCGGATCGACAACTTCGCCGCCTTTCTGGCCCGCGAGCCGGGTGTCGCCCGCCCGGTGGAGCTGGTGGCCCCCAGCTCGTGGAGCTGCCCCCACGGGGTGAGCCGCTGGCGCACCGACTGCGGCTGCCGGGTCGCCCCCGAGCGGAACACCAGCCAGGCGTGGCGCGCCCCGCTTCGCACCGCGCTGACCGCGCTGGCTGCGGGCCTGCACCGGCTGTTCGAGACCGAGGGCGAGCCCCTGCTGGGCGATCCCTGGGCCGCGCGCGACGCCTACGGCGCGGTGGTCACCGGAACGGCCGCGCTCGACGCGTTTCTCACCGAGCGGTGCCGCGTATCCGACGCCGCTGGCCGCCGACGGGCGGCCGAGTTGCTCGAAATGGAGCGCCACGCGCTCGGCATGTTCACCTCGTGCGGCTGGTTCTTCGACGACCTGGGTGGGCTCGAAGGCCGGCAGGTCCTCGGCTACGCCGCCCGCGCCATCGAGCTGGCCGGCGGGGCCGGCGCGGCCCTCGAGGAAGAGCTGCGCACCGGGCTGGCCGCGGCCCGCAGCAACGACCCCGCGCTGGGGACGGGACGCGACATCTACGATCGCCTGGTGCGGCCGGCCGTTCCCACCGCGCCGCGGGTGGCGGGAGGGTACGCCGCGGCCCGCGCGGTCGGGGCGCCGGCGGCCGACGCCGTGCCGCGGGCCTACCGCGTGACGCCGGCCCCGCCGGACGACCAGCTGGCGGTCGAGCACCGGCGGACCGGCGCCACCGAGCGGGTGGCGGTCGCCGTCGAGCGGCCGCGGCCCGGCGCGCTCGCCATCACCGTCCGGCCGGCCGGGGCGGAACGGGCCTGGCCCCTGGTCGTGGGTGACCTCCCCGAGCGCGCCGCGCGGCTGGTGGTGCCGGAGCTGGCGCGGGAGGTCGCCGACCTCTGGTTCACCGATGCGGAAGCCGCCGCCGCCTGCGCCGGGACCCCCTTCGGCGCGGTGGCGGCCGGCGCGCTCCTGCGGGCGGTGCGGGCGCTGGCCGACGACGCGTCCCCCATCGCCCTCGCCGAAGTGACCGACCTGGTGGACCTGCTCGGGTTGCTGGAGGCGCCGGTGCCGTTCGACGTCCAGACCACGTTCTACCGCCTCCGTACCGCCGCACCCCCCGAGCGCGCCGCCCCGCTCGGGGTAGTGGGCCGTCGCCTGGGCTTCGTCTGATGGCGCCCGTCCGGTTCGTATTCGGGGTGCACGTCCACCAGCCGGTGGGGAACTTCGATCACGTCTTCGCCCAGCACGTGGAAGAGGTCTATCTCCCCTTCCTCACGGCGCTGGCCGAGCGGGACGTCTTCCCCATCGCGCTGCACGTGTCGGGTCCCCTGCTCGAGTGGCTGGCGGGGCACGACGCCCGCTACCTGGACCTGATCGCGCCGCTGGCGGCCGCCGGGAAGGTCGAGCTGCTACTGGCGGGGTTCTACGAGCCGATCCTGGCGGCGCTCCCGCGCCCCGACCGGGTGGAGCAGCTGGGCTGGATGCGCGAGTGGCTGCGGTCCCGGTTCGGCGTGGAGGCCCGGTCCGCCTGGCTCACCGAGCGCGTCTGGGAGCCGGAGCTGGCGGCGGATCTGGCGGAGGCCGGCGTCGAATCGGTGCTGGTGGACGACCGGCACTTCCTGGTGAGCGGGTTCGAGCGCGACCGGCTGCACGCGCCGTACCGGACCGAGAGCGGCGGGCGGACCGTCGCGGTCATGCCGATCGACGAGCGGCTGCGCTACCTGGTGCCGTTCCGCCCGCCCGCCGAGACCGCGGCCTACTTCCGCTATCTGGCCGAGCGGGGGCACGCCCTGGCCGTGTTCGCGGACGACGGCGAGAAGTTCGGGGGCTGGCCCGGCACGCGCGAATGGGTGTACGACCGCGGCTGGCTGGCGCAGTTCCTCGACATGCTGCTCGACCTGCGGGGCCGAGGCGAGATCGCCCTGGCGACCCCGTCGGAGGCGGTGCGCACGGTGCCGAGCGCGGGCCTGGCCTACCTGCCGACCGCATCCTACCGCGAGATGGAAGCCTGGGCCCTGTGGCCGGCGGCGGCCGCCCGCATGCAGCAGCTCGAGCGCGAGCTAGGCGAAGAGCGCCTGGCGGGTCCGGACGGCGCGCTGATCCGGGGCGCCCACTGGCGGAACTTCCTGGTCAAGTACCCGGAGAGCGCGCGGATGCACAAGAAGATGGTGCGGCTCTCCGCGCTGTGCCGCGAGCGGGGCGACCCGCCGTCCGCCCGCCGCGCCCTGGGCCGGGCGCAGTGCAACGACGCCTACTGGCACGGCGTGTTCGGTGGCCTGTACCTGCCGCATCTCCGCGCCGCCATCTGGCGCGAGCTGGCCGGGGCGGAGGCGTTCCTCCGCCGGGGCGAGCCGCTGGCGCACGCGGTGAGCGACGTGGACGCCGACGGCCACGAGGAGATCGCGCTCCACTCGGACCGCTTCGCGGCCGTGGTGTCGCCCCGTCGCGGCGGCGTGCTGGAAGAGCTGACCGTCTTCGCCGGCGGCGTTAATCTGGTGGACGTGCTGACCCGGCGCTGGGAAGCCTACCATCAGGTCGCGGCGCCGGTCGAGGTGCATGGGCAGGCCGAGAGCGAGCCGGAGACGGGTATCCGGTTGACCGCCCTGCCGCCCCGCGATCACGACACCCGCGCCCTGTTTCTGGATCGGGTACTCGAAGGCGACGTGAGCCAGACGTTCTTCGCGCTGGGCAACTACCTCCCCATCGCGTCCTGGGTGGCGGCGCCCTTCGGCTGGGAGATCGTGCGGGCGCCCGACGGCGTGTCCGTCACGCTCCGGCCGTTCAGCCCGCACGGCCTCGAGCGCAAGACCTTCCGGTTCGCCCCCGACGGGCACGTCACGGTGGAATACCGGTGGGCGCCGGAGGCCTTCCCCCGCGACGCCTGGTTCACGACGGAGCTGTCGGTGTCCCGGCCAGTCCACGTGACCGGTGATCCGGATCCGGTGCGCTGGACCTATCCGATCACCACGGTCGCCAAATCGGAGCGGGGGCTGGAGGAGACCGTACAGGGGACCGCGATCCTGCTGCGGTGGCCCGCCGGCGCGGGTCAGGCCACGGTCACGCTCGATCCCGCCGCGCCGTAGGGCGCGCCGCCGCCGGTCATTCGGTCGCGCCGCGCGCCAGCGCGAGCACCCGGCCGAACCAGACCGTGAACCGCGCCGGCGCCTCGGCCAGCTCCGCGGCGGCCGCCGCCGGGTCCACCCAGCGCCACTCCTCGACCTCGCTCGCCGCCGGACGGGGCGCGCCGTCGAACCAGCCCACCACGACGTGATCGTATTCGTGCTCTTCCAGGTCGCCGATCCGGGCGCGGTAGGTGAAGGCGCCCACCGGCCGGAGGTCGCAGGACACGCCCATCTCCTCGGCCAGCCGGCGCCGCGCCGCCGCCACCAGCGTTTCGTCGGGACGCGGATGCCCGCAGCAGGTGTTGGTCCAGAGACCGCCGCTGTGATACTTGGAACGTGCCCGCCGCTGCAACAGCATCCGGCCGCGCCCGTCGAACAGCACCACCGAAAACGCGCGGTGCAGCATGCCCGACTCATGGACGACGAGCTTGGGCGCCGTGCCGAGGGCGCGGTCCTGTGCATCCACCAGGACGAGGAGCTCTTCCATGGGGGCGGCGGCGCCGCCCGGCGCTAGGCTGGGGGGCGCTGGGTGAGAAACGCCAGGCGGGAGGACAGCTCGGCCTGGGCGAGGTGATCGAGCCCGTCGGACACGGCCGAGAGGAGCGCCGCGAGACCCGGGCTGGCGAACGAAAAGCCCCGCCGGTGCTCCGACCCGGGCGGTCGGACGCTGCCCCGGGCGCGGAGCCGCATACCCACCAGGCGCCGGTCCACCCGCCCCTGGCCGAACCGGTCTTCCCAGCTCCCGACCAGGGCTTCCATGTTGGCTGCGGCGCGGGGCTGCATCCGCCCGAGGCCCGCGAAGCTCACCGCGTTCTGCAGGACCGTGAGCCGCTGGGCCGCCCCGTTGCCGCCGACGAAGAGGTCGAGGAACGGGATGTCGTCCACGTCCTCCGACGCGGCCACCGCCGATCCGCCCTCGCGTACCCGGTCGGTGTAGGAGAAGAAGCTGCTGCTCCGGCGGAAACGCGGGGCCGAGTTGCGCTCCGCGCCCTCGCGGGGGCGGCAGAACACGGCGACCACCGGGTCTTGATACGAGAGCGTCACGTCGCCGTCGTCCAGATGGGCCACGAATCCGCCGGCGTCGAACGAGAAGGCCCGGATGCGCCGCCGCGTGGGGAACCGGGCCAGCGTCTCCGCCGGGACCACCTGGATCCGACAGCCCGCGTCGCGGAGCGCCGTGGCGGTCTCCCGCACGCGGGTGGCGTCCGGATGGGCGAACCAGATCTCGGGGATTGGATACGCGGCCTTGCCGAGGAACTGCTCGGGGGTAAGCCCCAAGTGTCGGGCCGCGTCGTCGGCATTCGCGCCCTGCTGCGGCGGATCCGAGACGACGAGCTGGTAGCGCGTCATACTCGGCGGCAAGCTAAGGCCGTCGGGACGAACGCGCTAGAGCGAACCGGCCCGGCGGCGGGAGCGGCGGGATGCTCCGGGTATAATTCCGTCAGATGCGATCGCACTCCCAACCCCCCGCGGTGAGCCTCCCCCTCCCCCCGGCGGAGCCCCACTGGGCCCTATTCCTCGACGTGGACGGCACGCTGCTCGAGCTGGCCGAGACGCCCCACGGGGTTCGGGTTCCGCCGGAGCTGCCCGGTCTGCTGGCCGCGCTGGGGAACGCGCTGCACGGGGCGGTCGGGCTGGTGAGCGGCCGGCCCATCGCCGTGCTCGACCGCCTGTTCCATCCGCTGGTCCTTCCGGCGGTCGGGCTGCACGGGGCGGAGTGGCGCGGGCGGGCCGGCGGCGCCATCGTTGGCGCGACCCAGCCGCCATCCCCCCAATGGCCCCAGGCCCGCGCGGCGCTCGAGCGCTTCGCCGCCCAGCACCCCGGAGTGCTGGTGGAAGACAAGGGCGCGAGCCTGGCACTGCACTACCGGCGCCGGCCGGCGGTGCGGCGCGCGGCGGTCGCGGCGGCCGCCAACGCGGCCGAGGTCCTGGGCGACCGCTATCACGTGCTTCCGGGAAAGCTGATGCTGGAGATCAAGCCGCACGACGTGGACAAGGGCACGGCGCTGCGCCGCGCGATGGCCCAGCCGCCCTTCGCCGGGCGCCTGCCGGTCTTCGTGGGCGACGACGTCACGGACGAAGACGCGTTCGCCGCCGTCAACGCCCTCGGGGGGCATTCGGCCCGGGTGGGGCTCGACGGCCACACCGCCGCCCGCTACCGCCTGCCCGACGTCGCCGCGGTGCACGACTGGCTGCGGTCCATCGCCCGCCGCCTGGGTCGCGAGCCGGCCGGATGAGCGACCTCGCCCTCGCCGCGATCGGTCGGAGGCGAGTGCGATCTTCGACCGCCTATGACCGCCTCTGACCACCCTGTATGTTTCGATATGCCCGACAACCCGCCTCAGCCACCCAAGCCCCGGCGCCACACCCCGCCTCTCCTCGACGCGATGGGCAAAGCCATCCTCGAGGGGAAGGACGCCACCGCGTTTCTGTGGCAGGTGCCGGACGATCAGGCCACCCGCACGCGGTTGCATCAGGCGCTCGAGGTGATCAAGCGGGAATCCACCGCGCAGGGCCGCCGCGAGATGCCCCAGCTCTGCGAGGATCTGATCACCGCGCTCAAGGCCCAGCCGTCGCCCCAGCAGGTGGATATCCTGCAGAACGGGTTCGACCGACTCTACAAACTCTGGGGGGCGGCGAAATCAGGATTGATGTAGTTGGCGGTTGGCGGTTGCCGGTTGGCGGGAGGACCGCAAACCGCTAACCGCAAACCGCCAACCCTATTCTTCTACCGGCGGCTTCTCGTGAAACCATGAGGTCCGCGGGTTGACGTGGTCGATCCGGACGCTGGCCGCGGGGTTCACGATCTCGGCCGGAATCACCCAGAGACGCGCGTCCCAGAAGATCCCCTCCAGCTCGAACGCCTGCAGGGCCTCGTCCGACAGGGAGACCTCCACCTCCAGCACCGCGTCCCCCGAGGGCCCCTCGGTGTCGCTGAGCGCGCGGTCGGTGAGCCATACGCCGACGCGTTTCAGCGGCTCGCCCTCGCGATCCCGGGTATCGAACTTCCACTTTCCGTCCTGAAACCCGGACCGGACGATCTCGGTTGCTTCGGCGATGCTGGTGCGCTGAAAGAGCTTCATTCGAGAGAAGCTGGGAGGGCGGTCATGGGCGGTCAAGGGCGGGCATGGGCGGTCGACCGCCTATGACCGCCTATGACCGCCCGATAGATTCCGTACAACCGCCTTGCCGAGGATTTCGATGGTCCCAACGCTCTCCCTGGTTCTCCTGGCCGCCGTCGCCGCCGTTCCCGCCGCCGCGCAACGCCCGGACGGGATCTTCCCCTTCGAGTACCGGGTCGTCCGGCTCGACAACGGGTTCACCGCCTACCTCGTTCGCGCGGGCGCGCCCGGGCAGATCGCCTACGTCTCCATGGTGCGGACCGGCAGCCGGGACGAGGTCGAGGCGGGGAAGAGCGGCTTCGCTCACTTCTTCGAGCACATGATGTTCCGGGGGACGGACAAATACCCCAACTACGACGGGGTGACCGCGCGGCTGGGGGCGGCCCGCAACGCCTTCACCAGCAGCGATCAAACGGTCTACTACCTGGTGGCGGCGAGCGAGTACCTCGAGCAGATCATGGACCTGGAGTCCGACCGGTTCATGAACCTGAAGTACGCCGAGCCGGACTTCCGGACCGAGGCGGGCTCCGTGCTCGGCGAGTATCAGCAGAGCGCCACCACGCCGTTCGGCTTCCTGAACGAGCGGGTCCGGGAGGCGGCGTTCGACCGGCACACCTACCGCCACACCACCATCGGGTACGAAGCCGACGTCCGCGCCATGCCCGAGGGATACGAGTACAGCCGGCAGTTCCACCGCCGCTTCTACCGCCCGGAGAACGTGGTGCTGGTGCTGGCCGGCGACTTCGACCCCGCGGCCGCCGAGGCGCTGGTGCGCCGGTACTACTCGTCCTGGGCGCCGGGCTACCAGGCGCCGGCGGTGCCGGCCGAGCCGCCCCAGGCCGAAACCCGGCGCCGGACCATCGAATACCCCGGGCGGACGCTGCCCGTGGTCTCGGCCAGCTGGAAGGGACCGGCGTGGAGCGCGACGGACCGGACGGCCGCCGCGGCCGAGGTCCTGGGGCTCGTGGCCTTCGGCCCCAACTCCGAGTTGTACCAGCGGCTGGTGCTCCGGGAGCGGAAGGCCCAGTCCCTGAACAACGGGTTCTCGCTCCAGCGGGACCCGGCGCTGCTCAGCGCGAGCGCCACCGTGATCGACGCCGCCGACCTGCCGTACGTCGAGGCCGCGATCCTGGAGACGGCGCGGCACCTGCAGAACGAGCCGGTGGACCCCAAACTCCTGGCCGACACCAAGAGCAACATGAAGTACGGATTCCTGATGGGACTCGAGACCGCGCAGAACACGGCCTTCTCGGTCATTCCGGTCGTGGTGAACACGGGTGGGATCGAAGCCGTGGACGACTACTACCGCACCCTGGACGCCGTGACCGCCGACGACGTGCGCGAGGCCGCCCGGCGCTTCCTGGTGGATCGATCGCTCACCGTCGTCACCATGGTGCAGCGGGAGGGACGATGAAGACCCCCGCCTGGTTGCCCGCGCTCGCCCTGACCATGTCGACCGTACCGCCGCTCACCGCGCAGCAAGGCTCCGGATCCGGAACGATCGCGCTCCGCGAACCCGACTCGCCCTTCATCGCGTTCGAGGTCTGGGTCAAGGCCGGCTCGCAGAACGATCCCGGCGGCAAGGAAGGACTCGCGGCGCTGACGGCCAACCTGCTAGCCGAAGGCTCCACCACCACCGACCGCTACGACGCGATCCGCGCCCGGCTCTACCCCATGGCCGCCGGCTATGGCTTCACCGTGGACAAGGAGATGACGGTGTTCCGCGGCCGGGTGCATCGCGACAACCTGGAGCCGTACTACGCGCTCTTCCGGAACGCGGTGCTGCAGCCCGCCTTCAGCGACGAGGACTTCCAGCGAGTCAAGACCCAGACGGTGAACTTCCTCGAGCGGGCCCGCCGCTATTCGCGGGATGAAGAGCTGTCCAAGGAGCTGCTCTTCTCGATGGCGTATCGCGGCACGCCCTACGAGCACCCCGAAGAGGGCTACGTCCAGTCGGTGCAATCCATCACGCTGGACGACGTGAAGGCGTTCTACCGCGACCACTACGTCCGCCACAACCTGGTGGTGGCGGTGGGCGGCGGGCATCCGGGCGGGTTCGCCGAGCGGGCGCGGCGGGACTTCGATGCCCTGCCCGCCCGGGACGTGCCCGCGGTGCCCCGGCCCGCCCCGGCGCCGCCCGCCGGGATCAAGGTCCTCATCGTCGAGAAGCGGACCGACGCCACCGCCATCTCGCTGGGGTTCCCCTACGGGCTGGTGCGGGGTCAGCCCGACTTCTTCGCGCTGATGGCGGCCAACGCCTGGTTGGGCGAGCACCGCAGTTCCGTCAGTCATCTCTATCAGGTGATCCGCGAAGCCCGGGGGATGAACTACGGGGACTACAGCTACATCGAGGCGTTCCCGCTGGGCTACACCACCCAGGAGCCACCGGTGAACGTGGCGCGCCGCCACCAGCTCTTCGAGATCTGGATCCGCCCGGTATCCAAGACCGGCGCCGACGACCTCCACGACCGCGCGCTGTTCGCCACCCGGGCCGCGCTGCGCGAGCTCACCAGACTGGTGGACGGCGGGATGACCGACTCCACCCTGAACGAAACGAAGCAGTACCTGCACAACTTCTCGGTCACGTACGGCTCGACCGTGTCCCGCCGGCTGGCCTACGCGGTGGACGACGCGTTCTACCGCCTTCCGGCGCCGGGCTTCCTCGCCTCGATCCGGCCCGGCCTCGCCACCCTGACGCGCGAGAATGCCAACGCGGCGATCCGCCGCCAGCTGCAGTACCGGAACCTGTACCTCGTGTTCATCACCCAGGATGCCGAGGGACTCAAGCGCCGGCTGCTGAGCGGCGAGCCCTCCCCCATCCGCTACGCTGGCCCGAAGTCGGCGGCGCACATGGCGGAAGACGCGGAGATTGCCTCGTTCCCGATCCCGGTGAGAGAAGAAGACATTACGATTATCGGGATCAACGAGGTCTTTGAAAAAGGGCGGTCATAGGCCCGCCCAGGTCCGCACTGGCGACCGACCAGCCCCCGGGATAGGCTATCGGTCCGGTACCCCATCCCTCAAGGTCGCTCACCATGCGTACGATCACCGTGGCCACCGCCCTGGCGGTCCTGTCCCCCGCCCTCTCCGCCCAACAGAACGCTCCCGAACGCTGGACCGACGCGCTCGCCGGGGTGTCCTGGCGCGCGATCGGCCCGGCGAACATGGGCGGCCGGGTCACCGCCATCGAGGGAGTCCCGGGGGACCCCGACATCTACTACGTCGCCGGGGCCGACGGCGGATTGTTCAAGACCACGAACGGCGGGGTCACGTTCACCCCGCTGTTCACCGACCAGGCGGTCTACTCGGTCGGGGCGGTCACCCTGGCCCCGTCGGACCACAACGTCCTGTGGCTGGGGACGGGCGAGGGCGATCCCCGGAACAGCGCATCGTTCGGCAACGGGGTGTACCGGTCGGACGACGGCGGCGCCACTTGGCGGCACCTGGGACTTGACGATTCGGAGCGGATCAAGCGCATCGCCGTGCATCCGGGCAACCCCGACGTGGCCTGGGTCTGCGCCATGGGGCACGCCTGGGGACCCAACGCCGAGCGCGGCGTGTTCCGGACCACGGACGGCGGCAAGACCTGGGACAAGGTACTCTACCGGAACGACGACACCGGCTGCTCGGACATCGCCATGGATCCGGGCAACCCGCGGATCCTCTACGCCGGCATGTGGACCTTCCGGCGGCGGCCTTGGCACTTTTCCGACGGCGGCGGCGAGACCGGGTTGTACCGCACCATGGACGCCGGGGCCACGTGGACTCGGCTGACCGGCGGCCTGCCCGCGGCCCCCATGGCCCGGATCGGCGTGGCCGTGGCCGCGAGCGACCCGCGCACCGTGTATCTGATCACCGAGACGAAGGAAGACGGAGTGCTGTTCCGGTCCGATGACCGGGGCGACACCTGGCGTCGGGTGCACGACAACCCCCAGATCAACTTCCGGCCGTTCTACTACAGCGACCTGCGGGTGGACCCGCGGAACCCGGAGCGGGTGTACTCGCTGTCCGGCGGCCTGTACCGGTCCACCGACGGCGGCCGCACGTTCACCTCCATCGGCCAGGGCGTGCATGGCGACCATCAGGCGATGTGGATCGACCCCGAGAACCCGCGGCGGATTCTGAGCGGCTCGGACGGCGGCTTCCAGGTGTCATCCGACGGCGCTGAAACCTGGCAGATCGTCAACAACGTCGAGCTGTCGCAGTTCTATCACGTGTTCTACGACCTGCGCGAGCCGTACTACGTGTGCGGCGGCCTCCAGGACAACGGCAACTGGTGCGGCCCCAGCCAGACCCCGTTCCGCGAAGGCATCCGGAAGGACGACTGGTACACGGTGAGCGGCGGGGACGGGTTCTTCGCGGTGCCCGTGCCCGACCGCCCCAACATCGTATTCAGCAATTCCCAGGGCGGCAGCATCTTCGTCACCGACCTCGCCACGTGGAGCACGCGGACCATCCATCCCTATCCCAACCGCACCGGCTCGGCCGGCGACGCGATGGCCGAGCACAAGTACCGGTTCAACTGGGATTCGCCCATCGAGATCTCACCCCACGATCCCCGGGTGGTGTACTTCGGCGGCAACGTGGTCTTCCGGAGCCGGGACGAAGGCCACTCGTGGGAGGTGATCAGTCCCGATCTCAGCACCAACGACAAGAGCAAGCAGGAATCATCTGGCGGGCCGGTGTACGTGGACAATACGGCGGCCGAGTTCCACGCGACCGTGCTGACCATCGCCGAGTCGCCGGTGCGGGCCGGCGTGATCTGGGCCGGCACCGACGACGGCAACATCCAGGTAACCCAGGACGGTGGACGCACCTGGTCCAACGTCACCGCCAACGTGCGCGGGCTGCCGCCCAACTCGTGGGTGGCGCGGATCGACGCGTCGCCGCACGACCCGGCCACCGCGTTCGTGGCGATTGACCGGCACCAGGAAAACGACTTCGCCCCCTACGCCTACAAGACCGCCGACTACGGGCGCACCTGGACGGCGCTGCGGGGCAACCTGCCGTCGCCCGGGTACGTGCATGTCGTCCGGGAAGACCCGAAGGTGCGGGATCTCCTGTATCTGGGGACGGAGCTGGGCGTGTTCGTGTCGTGGAACGGCGGGCGCCAGTGGGAGTCGCTGCGGCTGGGCCTCCCGCCCGTCGCGGTCCGCGACCTCAAGGTCCATCCCCGGGACAACGACCTGATCCTCGCCACCCACGGGCGCGGCGTGTTCATCTTCGACGACCTCGCACCGGTGCAGCAGCTCGCCGCGGCCCGCACCGCGCCCCTGCACGTGTTCCCGGTGCGACCCGCCGTCCGCTGGCAGATGGCCAGTCGCGACGCCAACCTCGGCTCGGCCACGTATCAGGCCGACAACCCGCCCTTCGGCGCGCTGGTGTATTTCGCGTTGCGCGAGAAGCCGGACGGGCCGGTGCGGCTCACCGTCACCGACCCGGCCGGGAAGCCGGTGCGGACGTTCGTGGTGCGTGACCCGCGCGCCGGCGTGAATCGCGCGGTGTGGGACCTGCGGCACGACGGGGCGGTCCCGGCGCCGGGTCAGGCGGCCGGACAACCGGGCGGCGGCGGGGGCGGCGGTGGGCGGTTCGGCGGGGGCGGCGGGCCACCGGTGGTGGCGGGCGAGTACACCGTTACGGTCAAGGCCGGCGACGCCGAGCAGCAGGTCGGGGTCACGGTGCGGCCCGATCCCCGCGTGACCCTCACCGCCGACGGATACCTGGCCCAGCTCGAGGCGGGTTTGGCCCTCCGCGACCTCGTGTCCGCCGTCAATCGCATGGTGGGCCGGAGCGACGACCTGGCGCGCCAGCTGGGCGAGCTGGAGGGCCGGCTCCCGCGCACGGCACCCGACTCGGTGCGGGCCGCCGTGAGCGACGCGCTGTCACGGGTCCGCGATTTCCGCGGCAGCCTCACGCGCCCCACGCCGACCTTCGGGTATCGCCAGTATCCGCGGCTCCGGGAGGATCTCAACTCGCTGGCCAATGCCATCAGCGGGCCGGCGGCCCCGCCCACGGAACCCCAGCGGCTCCGGCTGGACGAGCTGCGCGCCGAGGTCGAACGGACCCAGGCGGCTTACGGGGACATCGAGGGGCGCGTCGGGCGGCTCAACGCGATGCTGCGGGAGTGGCCCCACATTCGGATCGAAGCGAGTCCGCCGCCCGGTCCGGTCACCACCCGGTCGCCGGAGTGATCGGGCCGGGCGCTGACAAGACGGGGACACCACGATCGGCGCGGCGTGACCGAGCGGGTCGAGTCTCCCCGCCATAAGTAGCTGACCCGTGGTCAGTAAATACCTGACCATGGGTCAGCTACATTCTCCGGCTCTCCCGCTCTCCCGCCTGCCCGCCTAGTTGGGCGGATGCACTCCCTGGCCGCCGTACGGGCGGTCGTCGCCCAGCCGCGGGCCACCCATGCCTATCCCCCGATCATTGTTCATCTTGGCGATGAACTGGCGGATCGAGCCCGGGAACGCCTCGGTCCGGCCGTTCTGGCCGAAGGGGTCGGTGTACCAGATGTCCGGACCGTCCTCGTTCCGGATCTCGTTGTAGTTGATGTCCACGGTGCGGCTGGCGCCGTCGAACACCGAGCGCGGATCGTCGTAGGTGAGACCCGGGATGGTCCCGTTACCGGTGGACTGGTCGCACGGCTCGCCCGCGGCCCGGAACCCGTTGAGGAGGGTCTCGTAGCACATCGCGATGGGCCGGCCCACGTTGTCCGGCTGGGCGGGGTCGAAGTACCGGCTGGGGAAGTCCACCTGGAAATAGGGATTGAAGAACGCCAGCCCGTGTCCGTCGGCCGTGCGGACCACGTTCCCGGTCTCCCAGCTCTCGTGCAGGGCCTCGTGGAATTCCCCGGTCTCGCCGTCCGGCGCAAAGGCGAGCTGCTCCACGCAGAACCGGTCCGGAATCACGCGCTGCCCCTCGCCTTCCGGCGAGTTGGCCGGGGTCGGCGGGCCCACCACCACCGTCACGTCGCGGTCGCACGAGCGCACGAATTCGCCCGGCGTCCCGATGGCCGTCATCAGCGTCACGTGCATCTGGGTGCCGTCATCGCACCGGATGTGGTAAGCCAGCTCGTGCAGGTTGTTGGTGAACGCGTCCTTGGAGTGCGTCCCCTGGTGCATCTTGGTCAACACGTCACACCGCAGCTCGAGCAGCGCGCCCGCCACCGACCCGCCAAAATGCAGCCGGATGTCGTTCTCCCACTCGACCTTGTGACCCACGTGGTCTTCCCGGCGCTGGCCGGCGGGATCCCAGATGTCGAGCTGCTCGTTGGCGTACCCGAAAGGAATGGGGCCCACGGCGGCGTAGAGGTCGGAGCCCGACGGGTCGCGCCCGTGCTCGTGGCCGAAGGTGCAGCCCGTCGCCGGGTCCACCGGTGGATGCCAGGTGGGATAGAGCTTGGCGTCGGGTCCGATCACCGCGTACTGGTTGTGGATCTCGGGCGTGCAGGTGTCATTGGGCCCCGGGGTCCAGATGCCGAACGCGGCGCTCGGCCCGATGGCTTCGGTCGGGCCCGAGGGGCGCAGGTCGTCGCAGGCCGCGAGCAGGCCGATCATCCCCACGGCGGCCAGCGGCACCATCGAACGGGTCCAGGTAGTCATCATGGCCTCCCTATCGTCGCGTGAAACCGATGCCGACCTGGAACAGCGACACCTGGGCGTCGGTGATATCGGTGCGCTCGTGCTTCAGATTCGCGAGAAACGAGCCGGTGTAGGTCGCGAACGACGAGATCGCGTAGCCGGACGTCACCCGCATCTCGTAGCCCAGGCCCACCGTCAGCCCCATGGACGACGAGCTCATGCGCTCGTTCTGGTCGGACGCCCGGAACCCCACCAGCCCGATGCCTCCCAGGAGGTAGTAGGGGATCCGGGTGCTGGGATACCAGTAGAGCGCCGGCGTCACCGAGTAAAAGGTGAACCGGATGTCGTCGGTCTTGTCGGTCCAGCCGTGCAGCTCACCCCCGAGCAGGAGATGGCGGGAGAGCGTTCCCCCCAGGGCGACGCGGGCGGCCCAGCCGCCGTTCCCCTGGCCCCGGCAGATGTCGCAGGCCACCTGCTGGAGGCCCGAGCCCAACCCCACGCCGGCCCAGAAACCCTGGGCGGCGAGCGGGGGGGCCAATAGGAAGAGGCCGGCCGCGAACGCGACCGTGGGACGTATGCGCATGAATGGCTCCCGATTGTCCGCGGGGTAGCCTGCCACCGCGGGCGGGTCGGCGTCGGTGAGCGGCGTCACGCGCCGGGCAGGTTACGGAGGCCGGGTGACGGAGGTCACAGGGGGCGATGAGGGGCGGCGAGGGGCGATGAGGGGCGCCGGAAGAGAGGTCTGGCGTACAGATCAGGCACAGCATATATCTGTATCACGACTGGGGGAGCCATGAGCGGGAGACGCAGGGCCGGCCGGGTCTCGGAGCCGGCGGTGGCACGAAAGAACATGGACATGGATGTCCGGAAGCTCGACGCGGCCCGACGCATTCTCGGCGCGGGCACCGACACCGAAACCGTCGACCGGGCCCTCGATGCGGTGATCCTGCAGGGTGAAGTGACCGAGGCCCTCGACCGCCTGGCGGCCGCCGGGGGCCTGACCGACGTCTACCCCCGCCCGGCACGCTCTCGTCGCGCGCGCTCCTCGCACTGATCCGTGGCCGATCGGTTCGCCATCGATACGAATGTCTACATCGGCGCGCTCCGGAATCGCGAGAAGCTCCTCGAGTTGAAGGGGTTTCTCCGGCGAGCGGGACTTCGCGTCCTGGTCGCCGGGGTGGTTGCCCTGGAGCTCCGGGCCGGCGCGCGGACCGACGCCCAGGTCTCCGCCCTCGAGGCACTGCTCGACGCCTACACCCGGCGCGCTCGGGTATTCGGCCTGTCGTTCGAGGCCCTATGGCAGGCGGGACGGGTTTTGGGCTCGTTGGCCGGGAGGGGGTCTCGCTCCCAGGCGTTCCCGCGCCATTTGACGAATGACGCAATACTCGCCGCCTCGTGCCGGGAAGCCGGCGTGGTCCTGATTACCAACAACACGCGAGACTTCACCGCGGTGCAACGCCAGCTGCGCGGGTTCCGCTTCGTCGAGCCCTGGCCGGGGTAACCCTCAGGTGATCCAAAGCGCAACAGTTCCATCCTGACATCTTGCCGAACCGGGCCGGCTCAAATACTCTCTTGGCATATTTACCCCCGGAATAGTTACCCCTGGGCGGGCGGGAGCCTCGGAAATGAGTACCCTCGAATTCCACGTGCTGTTGGCCCTGGCGAGTGCCCCGCTGTACGGCTACGCCATCAAGGATGCCGTCGCAACCGAGTCCGCCGGCGCGCTCACGCCGCGGGCCGGGTCGCTCTACCGGGTGCTGGCGCGCCTGATGACCTCGGGACTCGTGGCCGAAGGCGAGCCGGCGGACGAGCCGGAGCCGCACCCCGGTCTCGCGCGCCGGTACTACGCGCTCACCGCCGCCGGCCGGAAGGCGCTGGCGGCCGAAGCGGCGCGACTGAAGCGCACCGCCGCCGTGGCGGAGAAGCGCCTCCGCCTGGCGCAGGGCCGATCGTGAAGGCCGTGCTGAGGTGGATGGTCCGGCTCTTCCCGGAAACGTTCCGGGACCGGTTTGGGTCAGAGATGATCGAGCAGGTGGAGCGTGACTACGACCGGGCGCGGTCGCGTGGCCGTCGCGCGGCGTTCTGGTTCGGGCTGGCCACCACGCTGGACCTGGTGGCAGCCGGGATGGCGGAGCGTTGGAATCCAACCTGGGTGAGCCCGGAGCCGCCACCCGTGGAGGGGCGAGGAATGCGCTGGACACTGAATGAATGGGCCCGAGACCTGCGCCATGCGGCGCGCTCGCTCAAGCGGACGCCCGGCTTCACCATCATGGCCGTGGGCATGCTCGGCCTCGCCATCGGCGCCAATGCCGGGATGTTCAGCGTGGTGAACACCGTGCTGCTCGATCCGCTGCCCTATGCCAACGCGGACCGGCTGGTGCACATCGCGGCGTCGGCGCCGGGGTCGGATTTCCCACCCGAGTTCGGCGTGTCTGACGAGTTCTACGTGCAGTACCAGGAGCAGTCCCACCTGCTCGAGGACGTCTCGACCTACAACTCCTTCACGTCCACGCTGCGCACGCCGGATCGGGTGGAGCGCATCCGGATGTCCTGGCCCACCAACTCGCTCTTCTCGACCCTGGGTGCGACGCCCATCCTGGGCCGGCTGCCGATGGCCGAGGACGAGGACCGCACGGCCGTGATCAGCTACGCTCTCTGGACCTCGTGGTTCGGCGCGGACTCGGCTGTCATCGGCCGCTCCTACGAGATCTCCGGGGCCCGCCGCACCGTGATCGGCGTCATGGGGCCGGAGTTCGAGTTTCCCAATGACGGCACCCTCCTCTGGATCTCCAGCGAGATCCGGCCGGAGGGCATTGTGCCCGGCCGGTTCGGGAACCCGCTGGTGGCGCGGATGGCGCCCGGCGCCACCCCGGAGGCCGTGGCCCAGGAGCTCACCGCGCTCGCGCGGCGGCTGCCGGAGCGGTTTGGCGGCTCCGCGCGGTACGCCCGCCTGATCGAGCAGCACCGGGCGGTGGTGCGCCTCTTCGAGGACGAGCTCCTGGGCTCGGTTTCCCGCTCGCTCTGGGTCCTGCTCGGTGCGGTCGGGATTGTCCTGCTGATCGCGTGCGCCAACGTCGCGAGTCTCTTCATGGTGCGGGCCGAAGGGCGGCAGCGGGACCTGGCGGTGCGGCGGGCCATCGGCGCGGCGCGGAGCCAGCTCATCCGGCTGCAGATGGCGGAGGCCGTGGTCGTAGCGGGGCTCGCCGGTGGGGCCGCGGTGGTGCTCGCCATGCTCACCCTGCCCGCATTTCTCCGGGCGGCACCCCCGGGTATCCCTCGGCTCGATGAGGTGGGTCTTGGGCCGCGAACGCTGCTGTTCACGCTGGCCGCGGCGCTCCTGTCCGCGGTCGCGTGCGGCGCCATTCCGGCGTTCCGCGGGTCCGCGCCGGATCTCACCCGGCTCCGGGACGGCGGCCGCGGATCCACCCGCCGGCACCACTGGGCGCGGAACGGGCTGGTAGTGGGCCAGACGTCGCTGGCCCTGGTGCTGCTCATCGGCTCGGGCCTCCTGGTACGGAGCTTCTGGGCGCTCCGGCACGTGGACCCCGGCTACGACACGAAGGACATCTTCACCTTCCAGATCGCGCCGGAACGGCCCGAGCTCCGGGACGGCCCCAGCTTCGCCCGCTTCGATATGGATTTCATGGAGCGCCTCAGGGCGCTGCCCGGGGTCCAGTCGGTGGGGCTGGTGGAGAACGTGCCGCTCAACGAAAGCGTCGCGAGCCAGCCGTTCCGCACCGAGGAGATGAGCAGCGACGCGGGGACGACGCTGAGTTACACCTTCACCGCGGGTGACTATTTCCAGACCATGGGGATCGAGCTGCTCCAGGGCCGGACACTCGAGACCAACGATCATCTGTCGTGGTTGGGCAACGTCATCCTCAGCCGGTCGGCGGCGACCCTCATGTGGCCGGGCCAGGACGCCGTGGGTCGGCGACTGCACAGCCCGAGCGATTCGACGTGGGTCACCGTGGTGGGCGTGGTGGAGGACGTCATGCAGGACAGTTTCCGTGACACGCCCCTGGCGCTGGTCTACTTCCCCCTGGTGGGCCCGACGCCGCGGAGCTGGGCCGTCCCGTCTCCGGCCTACGTCATCAAGACGTCCCGGGCCGAGGTGATCGCGCCGGAGGTCCGGGCCCTGGTGCGTGAGGTGGCGCCGGAGGCGCCGATGTACCGGGTGTTCACCATGGCG
>Ga0214473_10003698_pt1 | contig 18476 bp, 17 predicted proteins | sample RVTome_7_FD_203509 | JGI IMG/M metagenome (GOLD analysis project Ga0214473, IMG submission 203509) | Soil microbial communities from uranium-contaminated site in the Upper Colorado River Basin, Wyoming, United States - RVT98D197 | ecosystem: Environmental > Terrestrial > Soil > Contaminated >... | reverse complement strand
TGACCTGGAGATTTTGATCCCTGAGAAGCAGGCGCAGCCCAAAATAGTCTATCGTCCGGAACCCATTCTTCAGGGAAATTATGCGAGGCCTGCCCTCGTTGACGAAGTTGAAACAACTTCAACCGGCAGGTCGTGGGCTCTAACACGCAAGGTTTCTTATCTTATCTTCGGCATAATCGCCTTGGCGGCAATTTTCTTCCTAAGCAGGGAATATTTTATGACTACCCCGGACCCCCCGGTTCCCAAACCTTCCCTTAATCCACCAGTCGTTGCCGAAAAAATTGCGCCCCCCGAGCCGGCCTCCCCAGCTCCCAACTCTCTTCAGCCCGCGCCGGTAGTTGCCGCTCCTAAGGCTGCGCCCATAACCCAACATCAGGCCACGAAAATCATCGGAGTGGCTAAGGGCGTTACCCTGTATTCCATATCCCAAAAATATTATAAGCAGGCCAACGCTACCTTCCTGGCCTATATTTTGGAATTTAACCCGAAAATCGACAACATTCATCTGATCCAAGTCAATCAGAAGATCAAAATTCCGGAAATCAAAGAAGAGTCCCTGCTGCTCGCTTCTTCGGCTGGCGGCTATCAAGTTCATCTGGGAACCTTTTACAATCCGCAAGAGGTTCGGCGTTACAAGAATGAACCGGCATTGCGAGGGAAAGATATTGAGGTCATCCCGCGCAAAGTCTCTCCGGAAGAGACCTGGTACCGCGTAGTGGCCGGGAGATTTGAAACCAGGGAAGAAGCCCTGAAGATGATCCAAGCGCTGAGAGAAAAAAGACTTTTACCGATTCTGCAGCACAAAGAATAAGACGCTATGCTCTATGCGCTATGCATATTTTGTCTTGTTGCGAGGTGAATTATGGCTCGGACATTTGACGCTTTAAAGAGGACGGAGAAGGAAACAGGGGTCAGATCCGGGGTTCCACCCATCACCCCTGCATCGGATCGGCGGCCGGAGATCCCTCCCCTGACGGTCAAGCCGGAAAGGATAAAATTTTCTTTCCCCCCCTTGCCCCCGAAGTTTGGAAAATCCAAAGGCCTCTCGATAACCGTGGAAGAATACAGCAGGATGAAATATAAAATCCTCGGATTCGACCCGGATAATATCATTAAAACCATTCTCTTTTGCAGCGCGGGCGAAGGAGAGGGCAATTCAACGGTCCTGCTCCACTTTGCTCAAACCCTGGCTGCTGAGGGATATCGGGTGCTTTTAGTGGATGCCAACCTCCGCAATCCTACCCTTCACCGGCTGCTTCGCACGGAGAGGGAAAACGGCCTGACCGAGCTTTCATCCGGAAACGGGAAAAATGTTACGGGCGTAATGAAGGAAACGGCCTTGAATAACCTCTGGGTAATCACGAGCGGCAGTCCTTATCCGAATCCGGCAGCCATTTTTGAATCGGATTTTTTCGATCCCGTAATCGACCAGATGAAAATCCAGGCGGACTGGGTGCTCTTCGACTCTCCTTCCCTGCGCTCTTCCAGCGACTCGATCGCCCTGGCCCGCAAAGTGAACGGCGTGGTATTGGTCGTTCAGGCCGAAAAGACCCGCTGGGAGGTGGTCCAGGAGTCCAAAGAACGCCTGGAAAACGGCGGGGGCAAAATCTTGGGGGTCGTTTTGAATAAAAGACGTTTTCATGTTCCTCAATGGCTATACAGGCGCCTATGAAGCAGTCCATTGTCCATCGTCAACGGCCAATAACAAAACTGTAGTCTGCGGACTGTTAACTATGAGCCAAATTGCTATGAGCTATCAGCTAAGTTGCTATCATTAGCAAAGGAAATCATTTGAACTCGGGAACCTTCAGAAAGAGAAGAGATAAAGGGGATAAGGCAACGCTTCTGATTGCCAGCGCTGTTGCTGGTGTACGCAGGCAGCGGGCTCAAACCTTAAAGGACTTTTTTGTCATTTTTGAGGTATGCGAGCGGGCGGAGCTGGAGCAGGGCATGGCCGATTCTAAGCCCTCTGTTCTCTTCCTCGATTTAGACCTACCCCAGCTTGGGGAGATTGGAACTGTATCCTCTATCCAGCGCTTGAGCTCTTCAACTAAGATCATTGTTTTTTCCAGCGCCAATGATGAAAAGGAGGCAATAAGTGCGCTCAAAGCCGGGGCCGTAGGGTACTGTAATAAGAATATCGAGCCTTCCCTTCTCAGGAAAGCCGTAAAAGTGGTGCAAGAAGGGGAGACCTGGGTAGGGCGTAAAACCATCTCCCGCCTTTTAGCAGAGCTTACTTCCCTTGCCGAAAGCCATCAGGAAGATGGCCCAGTCCTGTCGGAAGTCTATCTAAACTACTTGACCCCTCGTGAGCAACAGATTGCCCTGCTGATTGGGAACGGTGCGCACAACAAGGAGATTGCGGGCCGGCTCAACATTTCCGAGAGAACCGTCAAGGCTCACCTGACCGCGATCTTTCAAAAACTCCAGATTCCAGATCGGCTCCGGCTGGGCCTGTTCGTAGCTGGCCATAACCACGAGGTCAACCATTAGTCCAATTCCATACGAACGAGGTTAGGCCAAAGTCCAAAATCAAATAGTCCATAGGTCCCAGTCAACAGTATTCAGTAAAAGCTGTGGACCCAAATTGTTAAAGAAGGAAAATCGTGCCGATGATCGCCGTCGTCATTGCCGACCATAAAAAATCGGGCCGCGCTGCTTGTCGGCAGGTTCTTCAGCTTGAGAAAGGAATTGAGGTGGTCGGAGAGGCGCGAAGCGGCCTGGAGGCCATGGCGGTGGCTGCCAAATTTAAACCGTGCATCCTTCTGTTTCATATGAATTTGTTTAAGGGAAAAAAAACCACCTTGCTTCGGGCTCTCCGCCAGAAGAGCCCGAAGACCAAGGTGATTTTGATCCCTCTCCGTGGCCCTGAGACCCAAATTTTAGACGTTCTCACCCATGGCGCTCGGGGTTATATCCAAGAGAAGGACAAAAGGACTTTCCTTCCTAAAGCGGTGCGGCTGGTGGATGCCGGAGAGGCCTGGGTGCCGCGCAAGATGGTGGCCAAAATCATCGATCGCCTTGCCCGACTCACGACTGGACAGGAGGAAAGGTAGGGGATATGGGACTTAAGTACATTAGACTAAGGTACATAGAACCAAAGTTCAATTGACTAATGCATTGAATGGTTAATAATTGAACCATTCCTTGGACTTTTTTTATTGACTGATTTCCGTTAACCGTAGACTTTTTACTATGTTTTTTTGAACTATGAGCCATCAGCTATGAGTTATTATTTGTATCCATGAACCCTTGACACTTTGAATCCTTGGACCCATTTTTATTATGATTTCTTTTCGCCGCAAACTTCTTCTCAAAGCCCTCAAGCTATTCGACCTGGCTGGGATGATAATTTCCTTTCTTCTCGGTGGCGCCATGGAGTCTTACGAATTTAGCTATGTCTCGCTTTCCAACTTCCTTTCTATGCGAATCAAGATTCAAAATTTTATCATCTTTTTTACTTTTCTCCTCGTCTGGCACGCAATCTTTTCATCTTTCGGCCTCTACCATTCAAAACGCCTCTCGTCCCAATGGAAAGAAATTGTCGATGTCATCAAGGCTACCACTCTCGGGACCGCGGTGATAGCACTGGCAGCCCTGCCGCTCCGGGTCACCATGGTCACACCCGTTTTCCTTGTTGCATTTTGGGCCGGAAGCAGCGCCATTATCATTTTGAGCCGGTTCATGCTTCGATATACATCAAAGCAGTTGAGAATTCGTGGGAGGAACCTGCGCAACATCCTCATCGTTGGCACAAACCCGAGAGCTATTGAATTTGCCAGAAAAATCGAATCAAGACCCGAGCTCGGTTATTGCCTCATCGGCTTTGTGGATAACACTTGGGCTAAACACCAGGAATTTCTAAAGACAGGCTACGCCTTAGTGGCCGATCTGAAAGAATTTCCTGCCTTTATTAGGACTAATGTGGTGGATGAAGTAGTGATCTGCCTTCCGGTTCAATCCTTTTACCAGCAATTTTCCCAGCTTGTCGCTTTGTGTAAGGAACAGGGCATACTAGTCCGGTTTCTGTCCGATATATTCAATCTCAAGCCGGGGAAAACGAAAACTGAACAATTCGAAGGCGATTCAGTTATAACTGTTTCCAACGGGAGCATGGAAGGGTGGCCCATACTGGTAAAACGTTGGCTGGATTTTTCGCTTTCCGCAATTTTACTAATTCTTCTCTTTCCTCTGTTCGCTGTCACAGCCATCCTGATCAAGCTTAGTTCCCCTGGTCCCGTCTTCTTTGTTCAGGAGCGTGTCGGTTTAAACAAACGAAAATTTCGTCTTTTTAAGTTCCGGACCATGGTTCAAGATGCGGAGAATATGCAGGCTGAATTGGAGGATCTCAATGAAATTAGCGGGCCAGTGTTTAAAATCAAGGATGACCCGCGGATCACCCCCATTGGAAAGTTCCTGCGGAAGACGAGCATAGATGAACTTCCTCAGCTCATTAATGTCCTAAAAGGGGATATGAGCCTGGTGGGTCCTCGGCCATTACCAGTTAGAGATTATAACGGCTTTGACCAGGATTGGCAGCGCCGCCGTTTTAGCGTCAAACCTGGAATCACATGCCTCTGGCAAGTCAATGGACGTAGTGACACTCCTTTTGAAAAATGGATGGAATTGGATATGCAGTATATTGATTCTTGGTCGCTTTGGCTTGACCTTAAAATTTTATTTCAGACAATCCCTGCTGTTTTAAAAGGTTCAGGGGCTGGATAGGTTTATTCCGTGGACTGTGGGCTGTCGACTGTTTGCTGGGATGTTCTGATTATGAGCTATCAGCTAAGCTGCTATGCCCTAATTATTGTGGTTCCGATGATGGCGTTATTTTATTCCTTAGGCAATTTATAAAAGACTATAATCCAAGAATAACTAATACCTATAAATGCGATGAGAAACAACATTTATTCTAATTTTACCGACTCAAACCGGCAGACTGGAAAATATTTTGTTTTCCTTGTACCGTACATTATTCTTGGTGCTTCCGCAGGTTTTTTAGTAATTTACCTTGATAGACTTGCATTAAGATTCCAAATAGCTATTGTTGTTGGAATAGTTGCCGTTTTAAGCGGGCTGGTCGTTAAAAATCATGAAAAACTGTTTAGAATTCTTTTAGCACTTCTTGCTCTGAGTATTCCTTTTAACCTGGGTGTTAATTTTTTTTATCGACCCCATATAGGAACTTCCAGCATTGCCATTTCTTTGAGTATAGTATTAGTTTTTATATTATTTTTGCTGATGGCTTACAAACGCGTTCTTATTGGTAAGATGTATTTCGAGTTCAATAAAACTCTGATCTTACCTGTTCTCGCTTACATGCTTGCAGGTATTTTGAGCCTGCTGAATGCCGACCATCCAGATTTAGTTGGATTAGATATTGTACGTATGCTGACTCTCCTGGGAATACTTCTCGTGATGATGAATCTTAAGAATGAAAAGCAGGTGCGATTTTTTTTATTGTTTCTTTTGCTTGGTGTTCTTATGCAAGGGATAATTGCTGGCGTCCAGTATTATACCGATAAACCATTAGGATTAAATATTTTGGGAGAAGAGAAAACACTCGAAGCTCAGGATCTGGGCTATTTGGTTAGCAGGGCTGGTGGGACAATAGGACATCCGAACATTTTAGCCTACTATTTTGAAATATTACTACCTTTAAACCTTGCTCTTTTACTAGTCGAACCGAAATTCAAGATTCGGTTATATTTGCTGGGGACATTGGGAGTTGGCTTGGCTGCCTTCGTCGCAACACTTTCCCGTGGAGGCTGGGTTACCATTCCCATATCCTTTTCCATTGTTTTTTTTGTTTTGTTTAAAGATCGTTTTTTCCGGTTATCAACTTTTTTTATTTTGTTTCTGGCGGGTTGTCTCCTTTTGGGATTTCTTTATCTTGCATTCCCGGTCATTGAAAAACGCCTGACTGTCGATGACTACCAATCAGCAGCTTCTCGTATTCCCATGAATGAGGCGACGTTTTCCATCATTAAGCGCTTTCCCGTAGTGGGTGCTGGATTAAATAATTTCCCAGAATTTTTCCATAAATATGACCAAACTGGTAAATCCAGAATTTTAGGGGGAAAGCATGTCGTTCATAACTTGTTTTTATGGGTATGGGCAGAAATCGGAACTATTGGCCTTTTGGCTTTTTTATGGATATTCGGGTCGGTATTTTTTGTTATTAGATCGCTTCTATCAAAAGTTGACCCCTGGTTTAAGGGATTACTGACCGGGATTGGCGCTGGTCTTTTTGCTCATTTGTTTCATGGGTTGGTTGATCCCGGGTTTAAAGTCAATCTTCCGACTTCCGTTCTTGTTTACGCGCTAATCGGACTGGTAGGAGCCGTCAGTATCCAATACCGAAGACAAAAATCTATCAAAGGGGACATCTCCGCCTGACAGCCTATACAGAAAATGATTATCATTGTGCACATAATGAAACTATCTGTTCAAAATAAATACCTTATTAAATATGATAATGCCATAAAAAGGTTTTAAAGTTTTTGGGTCGCATTAAAAATATAAACATATTGGAACAGCGCCTAATTAAATGAGGAAGAACTAGTTATGTATGCAAGTCATGAACCGTATAAATTAACTGTTATTATTCCTACTTACAACCGGGCAGACATTCTAAAAAAATGTCTTGACGCACTTTCCCGTCAGATCTTTCCCATCCAGGATTTTGAAGTCATTGTATCCGACGATGGCTCCACCGACCACACCAAAGACCTAGTGTACATGATAAAAAGTACACTTCCTTATTCGCTGCGCTATTGGCGACAAGCCAACCAAAGTGCCAATGCTGCCAGGAATCGAGCCATTGAATGCTCCAAGGGCAGGATTTTATTGTTCATCAATGATGATACACTTGCCGAACCAGATATGCTGTCTGAGCACATCCGGACTCACGAAGAATACCCAGATGACAATATTGCTGTCCTCGGTCGAGTGACCATCTCTCCAGATGTCCCCTCTTCTATCTTTGCCAAGGAGCACCTGGATTACAGCTTTGGCTTGTGGAAGAATCAAAAAATCTTAGACTGGCGCGCATTTTATACCTGTAATGTATCAGTTAAGCGCACTTTTTTGTTAACCAATGGCTTATTTGAAGAAAAGCTAAGGTATCACGATGACGTGGAACTTGGCGAGCGTCTTTCTCGTCACGGCCTCATTGTCATTTATAATCGCAAAGCTCTTGGATATCATTATCATTATCTTAGTGAGCAGGAATATTTACGGCTTGCTCAAAAAGGAGGTAAGCAACTAGCTATTTGGTATCGCAAATCCCCCCATTTAAAAAATGAACTAGCCTTCTTGGGCTTATACCTGACTGCACCTTTTCCCAAACGATTCCGTTCCTTCTTAGGTGACCTGGTTGTTAATAATTTTTCTATTCCCGGATTGTTGCTGATGGCCCGTTTTTTAGCAAACCATAATGAAAAAATATCCCTATTAATTTATAGAAAAATCTGCCAAGCCCTGAATCGAAAGGCCATCCGCCATGAACTCTTTAATTAATGAGAAGGGTATTTCCCCGCTTGCCATAAACTCCAGCCGGCCAGTTCGTAGCGCCAACGATTTTCTTGTGTTTGGTGCACTTGCACTTGCGGACGAGGAAAGCCAAGAAGTTGTGGATTGCATGGCATGACTAAAGATGCCTGGATGCGCTTTTCCGATGAAGGGTACAGACATCACGAAGTTATCAAGTCCAGTTTTAAATACAAAATGATGGACTTGCAGGCTGCCATAGGTATACAGCAACCCAAACGCATCGAGGCCTATGGGGAGGAAGGGCAACGCATCTGGCAGGAATATAACCGGAGGTTTGCCGAGCTGCCTTGTATTTTACCGCCAGACCCCCAACCGCAAACCCGGCATGCATATCGCCTTTACACACAGTTGATAAATATCAAAAAAGTGGGCGGGAGCAGAAATTGGGTCCTGACAGCCCTAACATCTGAAAATATTGGTGTTGGTGCACATGACACCCCTTTGCATCTCCATCCATTTTACCGCAAAACCTTCGACTTGCAGAAGGGCCAGATTCCCAATGCCGAATGGATTGGCGAACGTATTCTATCCTTACCTCTTTCGGCAGTACTGAATTCCCGGTGTGTGGATGATGTTTGTCAATCTTTTTGCAAAATAATAACAGCCTAAAATATTTCATGGTTAGTTATGCCGTAACATATCGTTTTCTTTCGGAGTAAAATTGTGCGGATCGCCGTTATTTCAATTGTTTATCATTCAACCCCTCCTCGTGGCTACGGTGGTATTGAACGGGTTGTGTACACCTTCGTTGAACAACTGATTAAAGAGGGGCATGATGTTACGTTATTTGCCACCTCTGGTAGTTATTGTTCCGGCAAAACCATCGCAATCGAGGCCTACGATCCAACCATTGCTCCCTCCGGATGGAGGAGAAAGTCAGACATCATTTCCGAAGAGGCGCTTTATTTGTCTTTATGTAGCCACTTGGATTCAAAGCGTTTTGATATCATTCACGACTGGTCGTTTCAGAACCTTTTTGTTTTGAGGCATCCTGAAAAAATGCCCTTTATCATCTCCACGTGCATTCCACCTGCACCGGATTACCGGCGGCCCAACCTGGTGGCCTGCAGCCGTGCCCACGCTGCGCTCTGCGGACCTTATACAAAATATGTTCACTATGGTCTTGATTTAAAGGACTGGGATTATAGTTTATTAAAACAAAACCATTTTATCCACCTTGCTAAAATTGCCCGATTCAAGGGTCAGCATTTGGCTATGCTGGCTGCTAGAAAAATCAAGGCTGACCTCCGTCTTGCCGGTATTATTGAAAACCAATTTTATTTTTATACTATGATAAAACCACTTCTCTTATTATCCTCAAACATTCGCTATATAGGCGAAATCCAGGGCACCAACCAGCACCTCAAGGATGCCCGTGCTTTGATTCAAACCCCCCAATCCTTCGATCCTTTTCCACTGGTCATTCTTGAAGCCTTGGCCTCAGGTACTCCCGTGATTGGGATTGATCAAGGCGGCGTTGCCGAACAGATTGAAAACGGGGTGACCGGGTTTTTGTGCAAGAACATAACGGATCTGATGGATGCTATGCAACGCATTCGAGAAATCAGGCCGCAGGATTGTCGAGATTATGTCTGCGAGCATTTCAGTATTCAGCGGATGGTCCGAAACTATATTCAACTGTACCAACGCGTGTTGGACGGTGAAAACTGGTAATTACGTACCGATTTATGCGTGGAGAATATCTCCCCAATGTCATAGCCCAGGGTTTGGGCCGATTTATGACCATGAGCGCTAATTTTGCAGCTTATGTGTTCATTGCGAGATATTTCGAACCCGATACCCTGGGGAAGTACACCTATATCCTCAACTTTATCAGCATCGCAAGTAGTCTTGTCGAATTAGGCACTACCGCCGTTATGACTAAACAACTTGCTGAAGTCCATCGGAATGAAGCCCAATTATATTGGGGTACTTTTTTATTTTTGAGAATCTTTGCTTATCTATTTTTTTTGGGTCCCATCCTAGGGGTCGCTTCTATTTTGCGATCCGATTTATTTATTTTTTTGTTCTGGAGCTCATTGGCCCTTCCTTTTCTGGCATTTCGCTTTTTTGAACCTGTATATCAAATTTACAGCCGCCCATGGTATTCAACATTGTCTAACGGCTGTTACTCGATTGTTTGGATAACGGTAATTTGGGTGATTATTTCTTTTGTTAGCACGCTGGGATGTCTCATTACAGGTTATATTCTTGCAAACATATTTTATACGGTATTAGCCTTTTACTTGTCTTCATGTCTCTTACGACCAAGGCTTCGGATTAACATTGATTATTTTAAAAATATTCTTTCATTGGCTGCTCCAATATGGGTTTCGTCAATATTTAGTATTTTTAATATTCGGATCAGCATCTTTATGCTTTCCTCCATGCAGTCTGATGTTGCGGTTGGACTTTACAGTGTACCTTTTCGCTTTTTTGAAATGGCAGTAGTCCTAGGGGTGGTCTTGACTTATCCCTTGATACCTATTTTTTCCAAAATGGGTCAAAACAACTTGGCAATGTTGAAAGTAAAATTTACCCAAATCTTTGAAATCGTTACCATCGCAGTTATTCCAATAGCGCTTGCGGCCCCTTTATTTTCGAAAAATATTATCAATGTTTTTTTTGGATCTAAATTTATAGAAACCGCAAGTGCGCTAAATGTCATAGCTTGGATTGTGGCGTTGCTCTTTTTAAATTTGTTATGTTCAGTTTTGTGTTTAACACTAGGAGTTGTGCGTCATGGATTTTGGAATACTGCGTTTGCTTTGATGCTTACAATCGCACTGAATTATAGTTGGATTAATGAATATGGATATATCGCCTGTGCTTGGTCAGCACTTGTTAGCGAAATTTTTTTATTTATTATAGTAATGTATTTCATTTTTAAAAAAATGGGTAATTTTATCAATTTACGGCGATGGATATATATTTTGGGGGCCAATTTGATATTTTTTTTGTGGGTAAACTATATATCGTTAAATTTGAATATCAATATTCATATCATCTTAGGATTATGTATTTATGTTGCCGTTATATTTCTAACCAAAATTATCGATTTGTCTGCTTTGGTTTCTATGTATGACCGGATAAGGGCCATTAAATAGCTGTTTCAAGCTCGCGCATCTATGAAATTTATCCATTTCAGAGAAGAGGGTAAATTGAGAAGTTGTTAAGAGGCCATTTTCCACAACAGTAATGGAATATTTAATGAAGCAATGCTTTTATCAATTACATACAAGCATTTGTTTAAATAGGGCAAAAAAACTTTTTAATCTTTAGTTGTGGATTGAACATCAAAAAGTAATATTTCAGGAAACCATCGCATGAAGAGAATCCACGTTTTTACGAGTCTGGGGCTAAATTACTTGCCCAAAGCAAGAGCCCTTTTTCGATCTCTGCGTAAAAATCACCCAGAGTTCATTCTTCATTTAGCTTTAGCAGATGAGGCAAGGGGGTTGATTAACGTTGAGTCGGAGCCATTTGATAATGTTATTCCGCTTTCTTCTCTTGAGATTCCGCATTGGAGGGGTTGGGCCTTTTGTCATGATATTGTTGAACTTGCCACTGCTATAAAACCATTTGTACTGAGGAAACTTTTAAATCGAGAAGATTGCTCTAAAGTAATTTATTTTGACCCTGATATAGTGGTCTTTTCTCGTCTTGACGATATTCTAAAATCTTTAGACGAGATGAACATTCTTCTAACACCACACCAGATCGTACCGGAGTCTTCTCTTGAGGGGGTGATCGATAATGAAATCAGTAGCCTCAAACGCGGCGTTTACAATCTTGGGTTCATCGGTGTTCGGGCAAACGATGAAGGTCGCAGATTTGTTGAATGGTGGTCGAAACGAGTTTATCACTTCTGTCGTATGGAAATTTATCACGGGCTATTCACTGATCAGCGCTGGGTTGACCTCGTACCGGCTTTTTTTAACGGGGTGGGGATTATCAGGTCACCGCGCCACAATGTCGCCCCCTGGAATCTAACCACCCGAAACCTTTCAGGTTCATTGTTGGACGGTTTTCAAGTTGATGGAGAACCCTTAGGTTTCTACCATTTTACCGGGTTCGATAAAGGAGATCATGAATACATGGCTACTAAGGTCGACGGTAATAATGAATCGCTCAAAAAATTGATTAGGTGGTATATCAATGACACTATCCAATCCTCCAAAGACCCGGTGGCTAAAACTAAGTGGGCGTTCGGGTATTTTTCAACGGGTGAATCCATATCAATAGCGCAACGGTTGGTTTATCGAGAGCGCCCCGATTTGCAGTCGATGTTTAAGGATCCTTTCGACAACTCGACAGAGCCAACTTACTTAAAATGGTGGCTGAAGAAAGGTAAACTCCGATATCCCGACTTGTTTGACTCGAAAACTTCGGAATCAGCTATTGAACAAATCAGACGATCGCTCACACCTGGGTTCAGGACTACTTCCGATCAATTCGATTGGCAGAAGACATCTCAACACCTGGTCGCAGGTTTTTTTTCCCCACGATATGGTACAGCTTTGACGAAACGCGTTCTAAATGTTCTAAAGCATGAAGGAATTAGAGGATTGTTTAGTAGGTTAAAAAGATATTAATATTTTTCACCCAATAAGAGGAGGTCTTAATACCTGGAATCCCCAAATTTATGTTATTCTTAAAAACCTGACGGGAAAACTATTACTCGAGTTTCTTTAAAAATTCAATTACTCGGCTCTTTTGATCAAGGTATCAAAAAATTATGAAAATCGCCTTCCTGGGATCGCGCGGCATACCTGCCCGTTACAGCGGCTTTGAAACGTTTTACGAACAACTGGCAACCCGTCTTGTTGAGAGAGGGCATGAGATAACGGTTTACAACCGCTCTCTTTTCATTAAAGACGTTCGTGGATATTATCGTGGGGTACGCATTATATCCTTGCCTTCCATACCCACCAAACATTTGGATACCATCAGTCACACGTTTTTATCATCCTTCCATGCCCTTGTGGAGCGATATGACATCACTTATTATTGCATTGTGGGCAACAGCCCACTAGTATGGATTCCACGTTTGACCGGATCACGTGTTCTCTTGAATGTGGACGGAGAAGACTGGGCCAGAAAAAAATGGTCAGGATTTGCCCGCTGGTATCAGAAAAAGTGCGAATGGATCGCAACCAAAGCCACGCAAGTTATTATAGCCGATGCCCGAATTATTCAGGAAAGATATCGCAAATTGTATTCTACCGAGAGCATTTTTGTTCCTTATGGTGGTAATATCCAGACATATAATGGGACAGATACCCTTCGAAAATGGGGCCTTGATGCCAGGGAATATATCTTCTATGTGGGTCGACTGGTGCCTGAGAATGCCGTTGATCTGCTTATCCAAGCATTTAAACAGGTCAACACCGATAAAAAACTAGTAATTGTAGGTGACGCCCCGTTTGTGGATACCTACCGGAAACACCTCTATGCGCTATCTGATTCCCGGGTGGTGTTTACCGGCTATGCCTTTGGACAGGAATACGCCCAGCTAAGCAGCCATGCCTATCTTTACGTGCAGCCCTCAGGAATTAACGGAACCCGTCCGGCGTTATTGGATCAAATGGGATTCGGTAATTGTGTTCTCGTAAGAAACAGCCTGGTGAACATGGAGGTAATACGTGATTGCGGTTGTTGGTTTGACGACAAACAAGATCTAGAAGACTTAAAAAATAAAATTCAATGGCTCATTGATGATCCAAGAATCGTCGAAGCCTACCGTAAAAGGGCTACAGAGAGAATTAAAACATATTATAACTGGGAGTGGATTACTGATTTTTATGAAGAACTCTTCCAAAGGATGGTTTTAAAGAAATCTTTTATATCATATGATACTTATTTAAAGCAAAGAAAGAAGGAAAATATGTTTGGCGGTATTGCATAGATTTAGAAAAAATCATGAGGGGGGGATATTTTTAAAAACTGATTATAGACGAACGCCGGGCATAAAACTCTATTTAAAATTGGGCTTTCGACCAAAAATAAAAGTTGGGAGGTTTGATCATTCGCGAGAATGGGAAAGGGTTTTAAAAGATTTGGGATTTGCAGAGATAAGAATTGAGAGTAGGCGAATGGGAATCGCTATTAGGTCAATTAGGGATCATACGGATTAAGATTCCAGTGACATTGTAAAAATTCCCCAATGAATTTAAAAGGTGGGGGCGACAGCCCGAGAAGATACCGCAAGAAGAGGGTGGATATCCAAAACTTTTTTTAAGGAAAGGGCAAAATTTTTTAGGATAATGGGGAGTTAAGGGAGGAAAAGAGGAAGAGAAAAATAATGAAGATATCAGGGAAAAACGTCTTAGTTACGGGGGCATCAGGATTTATAGGAAGCCACCTTACTGAAAGATTAGTGAGGCTTGGATCGAAAGTAAGAGCTTTTGTTCGATACAATTCAAGAGATTTATTAGGACTTTTAAAATATCTGCCAAAGGACATAATTAAAGAGATCGATATTTTCCAGGGGGATATTAGGGATCCATTCGCTATAAAAAAGGCAATGAGCGGACAAGAGGTGGTCTTTCATTTGGCAGCTCTAATAGCCATTCCCTATTCCTATAGGGCACCGCATAGCTATATAGAAACAAATATCATTGGAACTTTGAACCTGATGGAAGCATCGTTGGAGAAGAATATAGAAAAATTAATTCATTCGTCGACAAGCGAATGCTATGGGACTGCGAGATATGTCCCCATTGATGAAGGGCATCCGCTCCAAGGACAATCCCCTTATTCCGCAAGCAAAATAGGTGCGGATATGCTCGCGGAAAGTTATCATAGATCATTCAAACTGCCAGTGGCGATTATTCGGCCATTCAATACTTTTGGACCTCGCCAGTCCCTGAGGGCTATAATTCCCAATATTGTTATTCAAGGATTGTCTGACAATATCATTAAGCTCGGAAATCTATTTACAACCAGAGATTTCAATTTCGTTTCCGATACGGTGGAAGGATTTATTAAGGTCGCAGAATGTGATAAGAGCATTGGAGAAACAATAAACGTTGGAAGCGGGGTAGAAATATCCATTGTGGATTTGGTGAACAAAATTGGAAAATTCCTAAATCGGCAATTGACAATCAATTCTGAAGAGATTCGGAGAAGGCCAAGAGAGAGTGAGGTTATAAGATTAGTATGTAATAATAGGAAGGCCCAACAGATGATAAATTGGGAAAGCAGAGTGTCAATTGATCAGGGACTTAACATAACCATTGACTGGATGAAGGAAAACCGCGAACTGTTTAATAAAGATCTTTATGCGATTTAAAAGGAAAAGCTCCGAAAAATGAAAAGAAAGGAATTTACGAGGGCCATTATCCTAGCCGGAGGGAGAGGGACAAGGCTTGCTCCTTACACGACAGTTTTCCCAAAACCACTAATGCCTATAGGGGAAATGCCAATTTTGGAAATCGTTTTACGCCAGCTTAAGGATTCGGGAATAAGCAGGGTAACTATCGCAGTTGGTTACTTGGCCGAATTAGTCAAGACCTTTTTCGGAAATGGCAATAAACTCGGAATTCATATCGATTATTCGAGAGAGGGTGTGCCGCTGGGGACTGTGGGACCATTGACCCTTTTAAATGATTTAAACGAGACATTTATTCTGATGAATGGAGATGTACTGACGAATCTAAAATATAAAGACCTGATCCAATACCACAAGGAAAAGAGAGCGATTCTAACAATTGCAACCAAAACTAAGGAAGTAAAAATCGATTTGGGAACGATAGAAGTCGAGAAGCCAGACCATAAAATAATTCAATATAATGAAAAGCCAGTTCTGACGTATCAGGCCAGCATGGGAGTTTACGTATTTGAGCCGGAGGCGATTAACTATCTCATTAAAGGAGAACATTGTGATTTCCCAGAACTGGTGAAGCGTTTAATTCAAGCTGGAGAATCAGTAATAGCCTGCCCATTTTCCGGGTTCTGGCTAGATATCGGGCGATATGAGGATTATGCTATGGCCGCGGAAATTTTTGAGAATAATAAGAGTGACTTTTTGCCAAAGGGGGAAATATGAAATGGAAAATCCCGCTTTTTGAAGCGGATATTGGTGAGGAGGAAATTTCATCTGTACTTGAGGTGTTAAAATCAGGTTGGCTTACCATGGGGGAAAAGACGGCAAAGTTCGAGGAAATTTTTGGAGATTTCATTGGTGTCAAGTATGCGATTGCAGTAAACAGCGGTACGGCTGCGCTTCATCTGGCTCTCTTAGCATTAGGCATAGGGCCAGGAGATGATGTTATCTGCCCTTCGCTTACATTCGTTGCTACGTCAAATAGCATAAAATATGCATGGGCAAATGTAATCTTTGCAGATGTAACGAATCTGGACGATTGGAATATCGGAGTGGATTCGATTTCCGCCGTTAAAACAGCAAAAACGCGCGCTGTAATCGTGGTACATTATGGGGGGTATCCGTGCGACATGGAGGCCATTTGTGAATATGCAAAACGAAATGGGCTGGCCGTGATTGAAGATTGTGCCCATGCGCCGGGGGGTGCCATTGGCGGGAGGCGGGTTGGGGCGTGGGGAGATGTTGGATGTTTTTCTTTTTTTTCAAATAAGAACCTAAGTACTGGTGAAGGGGGTATGTTGACAACAAATAACGAGGGGCTGAAGAATAAATTGCGATCGATGAGGTCGCATGGGATGACTACACTCACGCTGGATAGATTTAAGGGTCACTCATTTGATTATGATGTTACCAATTTGGGTTATAATTATCGCATGACAGAAATATCGGCTGCCCTGGGGTTAGCGCAGTTTGCGAAGTTGACGGAAAAAAATTCATCTAGGAGAAAATTAGTTAAAAAATATCAAGAGTTGCTTATAAATGAAGAAAAAATCGGAATTCCCTTTATTGACTATCGTGGAGAATCAACCAGCCATATATTCCCGATATTGATTCCAGAAGGGATCGACAGGGGAGTAATCATGAATAGGCTGAAAGAGGCGGGGATCCAGACAAGCATCCACTATCGGCCAATTCATATTTTTAGCTATTACGCTGATATGATTCATGGGGACTTATCGAAAACAGAGGTCATAGGAAGAAGAACGATAACGCTTCCATTATTTCCATCGATGAGCGGGGAACAAGTCAAATATGTCGCTGAATCTGTTCTTAGAGTCGCGGGAGGATGAGATACTTCAACGGAAAAGGATTGGTGCACCACGAGGGTGCAAGACGCCGGCAGATGAAAGTTCTGCCCGAGAAATTGTCGGTTCATCTCGGTAAGTACCTGGACAGTAGGGTAGGGAAACCTTCCTGCTGAAGCTCCAGGGACTGAAGTCCGCCTTGAGCGCGCTGCAAACCGACGGGCCGTAACGAGAGTGAACCTTGAGCAGGCCTCAAAACGAGGAAGTAACCGATGTAAGTACTCGTCTTCGTCCACTGGGGTAATGAGGATAGCACGTCGGGAAGGTATCTTGCGTAGCGTGGGAGGTCCGTCCCAGGTGTGGGGTAAAGGAAGTTCTTATCAAAAAAAAGAAAAAGTTCTCAAAGGGCATTGTTTAGGAAGGAAAAAACTCATTGAATAAATTAGATTGTTTGTTGTTAGTAGTTTTGTCTTTAATCTTTCCCCCAAACGCTCATGCCTACCTCGATCCCGGTAGCGGGAGTTACATCTTACAGCTTACATTGGCGTTTGTGATAGGTGGGCTATATAGTCTCAAATTGTACTGGAAAAGGATAAAGGCGTATTTCCAGCGTTCAGCTTCCAAAAAAGAAGATGATTCTGCAACCCGTTAACAATAACAGAATTGCCGGTTCTTTCAGAGATCCCAGCGGATTTCTCTTCCGTCGCGATGACTTTATTTATCGACAAATCAACATCGTATATCAGCCGCATTATGATTATTTAATCCAATCGGGTCTTTATGAAAAACTCGTTCAGGAGAATTTGCTGATCCCCCATCTTGAAGCGGATATTCCCCCGGAAGAAGAGTCCACAGCCTATAAAATAATCCAACCGGAGATCATTCCCTTTATTTCCTACCCATACGAGTGGTGCTTCAGCCAGTTGAAGTCCGCAGCTTTGACCACGCTTCGCATTCAAAAAATCGCCCTTCACTCCGATATGACCCTGAAAGACGCCAGCGCCTTCAATATTCAATTCAGAAAAGGAAAGCCGATCTTAATCGACACCCTATCCTTCGAAAGGTATAAGGAGGGATTTCCCTGGATTGCTTACAGACAGTTCTGCCAGCATTTCCTCGCCCTGCTTGCTTTAATGGCCCTGACCGATGTACGACTCAATCAACTGGCCAGAATATACATTGATGGCATCCCTTTGGATCTGGCAAGCGCTCTTCTTCCCAAGAGCAGCTGGTTCAGATTCGGCATCCTGTCGCACATCCATCTTCACGCCAAAAGCCAGAAACACTTTGGCGATAAGAAAGTAAAAGCCGCCAGGCATGGAATCAGTAAAACATCCCTTAGCGGTATTATCGACAGCCTGGAGGCGACGATCCAGGAGATCCATTGGAAGCCGGAAGGGACGGAGTGGGGAAGCTATTACGAAGATACCAATTATTCGCCGGAAGCGCTGAACCAAAAAAAGGAAATCATTCGGCAATACCTGAACGCCATAAACCCCAAATCCGTTTGGGATATGGGGGCCAATACGGGATTGTTCAGTCGACTCGCCAGCGCCAGAGGTATACAGACCATATCGTTTGATATCGACCCTGCCGCCGTAGAAAAGAATTATCGAGAGGTATTAGCGAATAAAGAAGATTTTATCCTGCCTCTTTGTCTCGACTTGACAAATCCCAGCCCCGGTATCGGCTGGGAAAACAGAGAAAGAGCATCAATCCAGGATAGACGCCCGGTTGATGTGATCTTTGCCCTGGCGCTCATCCATCATCTGGCCATTTCCAACAAT
>Ga0214473_10003697_pt1 | contig 18477 bp, 15 predicted proteins | sample RVTome_7_FD_203509 | JGI IMG/M metagenome (GOLD analysis project Ga0214473, IMG submission 203509) | Soil microbial communities from uranium-contaminated site in the Upper Colorado River Basin, Wyoming, United States - RVT98D197 | ecosystem: Environmental > Terrestrial > Soil > Contaminated >... | reverse complement strand
CAATCGGCCTGAGGCGGACAAGCCCAAAACTCCGCCTCGTAAGCTGTTCAAAATACAATTTCTTTTCAAACGCTGCCATAAACATCAAAAGTTACTGTTGCAAGGAAATAATTCAATTATAGTGTCCTCTTGCAAATACAACCACAAATATTGTTCTAAAAAGAATTTTGAAATCCATTCTTAATGACATGTTTTCGATGTAAAAAAGATCATAGCGTAATTTTATTTTTACATCATCGATGGATTCATCATACTTGTGTTTAACTTGCGCCCAGCCCGTAATGCCGGGTCTTACTTTCAATCTTCTTTTATAGTAAGGAATTTGTTCCGACAATTTCTCAACAAAAAATGGACGTTCTGGTCTTGGTCCAACTAAGCTCATTTCACCCTTTAGAACATTTATCATTTGAGGAACTTCATCTATTCTAAGATTCCTGATAATTTTTCCCATCCGGGTAATTCTGGGATCATCCTTTTGAGACCAAACAGGTCCAGTAATTTTTTCTGCATCATGCTGCATTGATCTGAATTTAATTATTCGAAATGTTTTGTTATTTAAACCGCATCTTTCCTGCTTGAAAAATATCGGACCTTTTGAGTCGAGTTTGATGGCTACAGATGTTAATACAATAATTGGAAAATTTAATATCAATATCAGCAGCGAAACAATAATATCTAAAATTCTCTTTAGTTTCTTTTCCCACTCCGGCATTAACTGCGGCATAATATCGATAAGGGGAATGCCGTAAATTTGCGATGTTCTTGCTTGACCGCTTAAAATTTCGTAAAGGTCAGGAACAATTTTCATATTAACATTTTTCGGCTCGCATTTAGAAATTATATCCACAAGCATTTCATGCTCATCCTTTTCGAGAGCAAGAATTACCTCTTTTGATTGTGTTTTATCTATTAAGTTTTGAATTTCATTTACAGAACCCAGAACAGGTATATTTTTGTAGGAGCCCTCATCATGATTATTTTTTAATGAAACATAACCTTTAATATCAATTCCCAATGCACGATGTTCGAGCATCTGATCATGTACTTCATTCCCCTTTTTATTGAATCCCACTATTATGGCATTTCTTCTGCCCAAACCTTTAATTAAAAGACTGCGCTGCAAGCTTCGTACGAAGATTCTCCCGGAACTAACAAGAACAAAAAATATTCCCCAATAAATAAAAATTAAAATTCTATTACCGGCTTCAACTCCGTGAAAATAATCATCCAAAAATATTGAGAAGAATAGAATAAAGATTCCGACAAAAGATGCTTTAAATAATGTTGATATTTCGTCAAAACGGGAAGCAGCGAACCAGGTCCTGTACATTCCAACAAAGGTAAAAATAATAACCCAGTAAAAATAAATTATCAGAATAGATACAAACATTTCGGGCATAATCAGCATATCGAACCAGCCAGTCTTAACCCGCAATACAAAGTAAATAATGCCGGACAAATTAATTGTAAGGAAATCTATAGTAAGGATTAATATTTTTTCAGTGGTTTTAGACAATTTGATAACTACTTGAAATTTTACTCTAGAATTTTAGAAGTAATTTCGTTTGATATAAAATAAAAAATTTTGTACTCGTTGCTTAAAAAATGATGGTGTAAAAGAAAATAAAAACTGCATAAAATTGAGAGCTAAAGCTTTTTTATAATTTGGGTAAATATTTCGGTAAGATTTTATATATTGAAGTATAATTTTCGATGTGAGTCTCTGATTTTCATTTGAACGATTTTGTCCTGCGTTCATATATAAAGAGAAATATTCTTGGAAATTATAAAATTTTCCTATTTTACCTAACCTCAACCATAAATCCCAATCTTCAACAAATTTAATTTGTTTATAACTTCCTGCTTCGATAGCAGCATCTTTACGAAACAATACAGTATTATGGACAAACGGATTTGCATAAAGAGCATGATCTCTAATTTCAGGATCATTTTCTCTTTTAAAAAATTTAAACATCTCTTTCCTATTTCCATCAACCATAATTGCACCTCCACCAATAATAACATATTCCCTATTTTTTTCTAAAAAATTTACCTGCTTTACAAGTTTATCAGGGTCATACCACTCATCATCATCATCTAGCCTTGCAATATATTTACCGGCAGAAATATTAATTCCATAATTCAAATAATCGGCTATGCCGATTTCGAGATTTTTTTTTACATAGTTATATTTTATTCTTATATCAATTCGTGAAAATTTTTCAACAACTTCCTTTGTATTATCTGAAGATTCATTATCTATAATTAACAATTCCCAATTTTCATAATTTTGTTTCAAAACACTATCGATAGCCATCCCTATCAGATTCGCACGATTGAAGGTCGGCATTATAATACTGACGTCCGGATTTGAAATAATTTCCATTTTTTTAGACGAAATTAAATTAGTGGATACAAAAACTCTTTAGGAGCCAAATTAAATTCTGTAGTACATTAAGCATGTTTCAATTAATAATTTTCGATTAATAAAAATTACTTTTATCAAAGGATGAATTAATTACATATAACTATTAAATATATTCACGTATTCCCTAACGGTTTTGTCAATATTGAACTCTTTAGCTCTTTCAAAACCTTTTTCCTGCATTTGTCTATAAAATTCTTTATTGTTAAGTAGTTTAAATATATCTTCTATAAAAGAATTATAATCTGTAGCATCGTGCAATAAACCGCCACCATTTATTATTTCTTTTAGAGAGGTATTGTCTGAAGCTAAAACAGGTAATCCCGATTGCATTGCCTCTAAAGGGGGATACCCAAAACCTTCATAAAAAGAAGGAAACAAAAAAGCAAAAGAAATATTATAAATTTTTTTCAATAATTGATCTTCAACACTCTTTAAATGAACAACATTCTCTCTTTTATTTATTTCCTCTAATAATTTCTTTCCCCCATGACCGATTTTACCTATTAATAAAAATTTGATCTGCTTATTTTCTTTGAAAACTTCATCTGCTATTTTAAGAATTCCTAAAATATTTTTTCTATTTTCAATCATACCTAAGTATAAAATTGTATGCACTGATAAACCCAACATTTTATTTATTTCATTTTTTTCCATTTCAGAAATGTTCATCCGACAAAATCTATTATCAGCGGCCAAATGTATCACTTTTACCTTATCTTCTTTTATTTTATAATATTTTAAAATATCCTGTTTTGAATAATTTGAATCCGTAATAATTAAGTCACTGCTTTTTACAGAAAAATAAGTCAAAAAATCCAAGTATTTCCGGTATACAAGCGGATGAAACGTCTTATTTACTTTGTATATAACATCATGAAGCACAAATAAATATTTTGTTTTTTTTAATTTGATTAAGGGAATTAAAGTGTTCGCAGAAAAAAACAGATTTATTTTATTTTTCTTTAAGTACACAGGAAGTATTAAGTTCATCCACAATGGAGAAAAAATTTTTTGAGGAAGAAAACTTTTAATAGTTGGAACTTCCACGTAGAATTTTCCAGAAATATTTAATTTTTCATATGAAAACAAGAAATATTTATTTTCTTTATCAACTAAGGGTAATTCATCCAAAAATGTCTTTAGCGATCTTCCAATGCCGGTCATTTTTCTTTCTAATAATCTTGCATCAATTCCAATGTTCATATTTGTCCAACATTTTTGTGAAGATTAATAATAATTCGAACCTATTCAAGTTTCAGTTTATGATTAATCAAATAAAAAAAAGCACTCAATTTTTGTTTTGATTTTTGTCCATTAAAAGGAAATAAAATTGACCAAATAATAATTTGAGAAAATAATTGGGCAAATAGAAGAAATTTCATTAAAGATCCGTGTAATGATTTAAAATGCTTCGAAATATATATATACTTACTCGAATATGTTCTTATTGCGTACAATCTATAATCTTTTTTGGCTGAAACACTGCCAATGTGATGAATTCCTAATCCAGGATAATAAATTACTTTCAAACCATTATCAGAAACTCTTCTGCAAAGATCGACTTCTTCAAAAAACATAAAGTAATCTTTGTCAAATCCATTAATCGTTTTAAATAATTCAGAGCGTATAAATATTGCGGCCCCTAAAATCCAATTGACTTCAATTAATTTTTTCTTTTTCCACTTAGCATATAAATGCATGATAAAACCTTCGCAAAAAACTCCTAGTCCTAATAAATTAAATAATTCAAAAAAAAGGTTCGGCGAAAAACCCGCAGAGAAATCAAAAACTGATTGTTTAGCCCGTTGTTTAGGACCAATAATTCCGATTGAACTATCACCTTCAAATAAATTTATTATTTGCGAAAATATCTCTTCTTTAATTATTGTATCCGGATTTAAAAAACAGATGTACTGCCCCGAAGTTTTGGAGAAACCAAAATTATTTCCTTTTCCAAAACCAATATTTTCTTTTAAATAATAAAATTTAATGTTTTCTTGTATAAATTTTTTCTCTACTTCCGGCAAACTTTTATCCGGAGAATTATTATCTACAATGATTATTTCAAAATCTATTTTTCCAGAGGAATTAAGCACGCTAAGAAGACTGTTAAGACAGTTTTCAATCTCTTCTGCTAAATTGTAATTTACAATTATAATTGAAAGATTGATTTGTTTTGTTGAAGCTATATGAACCGGACTCATATTTTTATTATAAATACTATTTTGATAAGATTCCAAACTATAAGTTCAGAATTTTTAATTTTGAAATAAGGAAACTTTTTTCATCTTCTACTAAAATAAATTTCCATGAGGTATATGTAAACGCTACCATAACAATTAGAAAAAAAATAAATTTTAATATAATATTTTCAAGAAAAACTGGAATAGATGAAAATAAAATCAAAGCAAATAAAAGTAAATATTTCGGTTGTAATTTAAATTTTGAATCCTTAAGAAAGTGTTTTTGAGCAAATAAGAATAGTATAGCTGCATCTACAATCACTCTTAACATCCAAACAAGAGCGGCACCGTTAATTCCCATATATTTAATGCCAATCCACATGGCTGAGATATAAAATGGTAATTCAGTTAATTGAATTTTGGCAGTTATATCTGGTCTTCCAATTCCTTCTAAAAATGAATATGGGATATACGCTAAACTAATGAATATAACTCCGGCAACTAATAGCTGCATAATTAATGTACTTTGCATTGCATAGTTTTCACCTAACCATATATTCAATCCTTCATTTGCAAACGTTATTATTAGAAGTACAATCGGAAAAAAAAATAAGAAAATATACTTTATTGCTTTTAAAAGTAAGTTTTTTGCGAAACCTGGATTGTTTAGATGACTTGCTGAGAATGCAGGAAATAATACAGCAGTTATAGCTCCTGGGAAAATTAACAATTTTGATACAACTTCATAGGGTATAGCATAATAAGTAATGGCCGTTGCTGAAACTAATGTTCCTATTAAAAAACGATCTAAATTAACAAATACAGGAACGATGATATTTGAGATCGTCATCCAACCACTGAGTTTTAATATTGTTTTGACCAACTGAGCTTTTAAATAAATTCTACTTTTGAGATTTCTATTTGCTTTAAAGCATTCAGCTAAATAAATGCTCCAAACTACCAGTCTTACGAGAATCAATAGGAGTACAATCCATACTAAGCTGTTCGTGAATAATAAACAAAGTAGTGGAACAAGAAAAGAAAATACACCAAGAACAACTCTTACAATATTAATAATGCCAAACCTTTGATACGCCTCTAAAAATCCTTTGATACCTGCGGTGGTGGTGACTATTGGAATTGATAAAGCAAGTAGATAAAAAGTGTTTAGTGTTTCAGATCGAAAAGCCTCTGAAATGTTAAAAGACTTATAAACCAACATTGGAGCTAACAGCACTAAAACGGAAGCTCCTATTACACTAATAATTAACATTAGGAATAATGAGGTCCAAAATATCCCTGGAACTTCATCAAATTGACTATTTCCAATTTTTTCAGCAATTGTTTTAGTTAGTGCCCTGCCTATCCCAAAATCAAAGAATCCAAAATAGCCAATTGTCATCCACACTAAATTTAATATACCAAATTTTTCCTCACCCAATCCTTTGAGTAACGGAGGAATAAGAACAAGAGCAAATAAAAGTGGAATACCGTAACCCAGAAGATTATATACAGTGTACTTGGCTATCGATCGTCCGCTATAATTTATATTCAAGCTTCTTTTCTTTCACTTATTTTAACTATGAATTTATAACTTTTCGACTTCTCGCCATTCGAGCTAACAGAGGTAAAAATAGTATTATCATTAATTGACTAAAAAACCACTGATTAAGCCTTGTAACCATCATCTGAAATGAAAATGCTATAATTAAATACAAATAAACTAAGAACATAAGTATTAAAATACTTCCTCCTTGATAAAACTTGAACCAAAGCCAAGTGATCAGCAATCCAAGTAAATATGATCCTAAAAATACTCCAGCAAATCCAAAATCTGCATGTAATTCACGGATGTATGTCCCCGTATTCGTCCACATTGGTACATAATAACCTTTTTGAAAGAAGGAAGGTTCTACAACAATTTTAAATTTGGATAAAAAATAGTATATAATTCGAAAAGTATTTTGACCAAAGTTTGTGGTTTCTTTTTCTAATTCCAAATATTTACTAAATACGCCGACATCGCTACTAAGATAAAGATACACCGATGGCGAGATAATCATATTTTTTTCTAATTGTCTTAGTTCTCTGCTTGCCCCGACATAATTCTCCGGCGCACCGCGAGTTACTCTAATAAACGAAGCTGCCGAAATTACCAGCGCAAATAATATAGTCACAACTATAATCGCATTAATTTTTGAAAACTTAAAACTTTTAGCGGAATAATTTGTGAGAAGATGTCTAAATAGAAAAAAAGTAATGAGAAATTCACTAAGTGAAAATAAAATTTCCCCTCTACCAAAATAAGTTAACTCTTTTAGGAGAATACAAATGATTGGAAATATTGATAAAAAGGAAAATCTACCCTTATAAGCTGAATAAATGCCGGAAAGAAATACAGCGATATAAATAAATGATGGGAGGATTGGTATGAATTCTTTTATTTCCCCATGAACATTTAATCGATATACAAGTCCAGCATTTAATAAAACTGCAGCTATACTTCCAAATTTACTTATTAGAACTAACCAACGGTGGATTGCGACAAACAATCCGATAAAACTGAAAAAAAGTATTGAATATTTCAATGCTTGCCCTCCATCCGCAAGTATCGGTATCTGTAAATCTGATTCTTGATATGTCGATTGTGCTCTGAAAAATAAATTTTTCGCGCTTACTATCGTAAGATTCCCTAATATAAAGGACAGAGCTGCAGAAATAATAAAAAACCATGACAATGCGGACAAATCAGGATAAGGAAGCAATTTTAATTCGTATAAGAAAACCAATCCACCAATTATGGCACAATACAGCGTAAGATGATTAAACCACTTTTTGAAAATCACCCTTCCCGCAAGAATACCGATGGTTGAAATAAAGGCGACTAGTAATAAGCTCATTTAATTATTTATTCACTTTAAGCCACATTTTAAGCAAAAAGTTATTTTAATTTTATGAAGCAATTGTATAGTTAATGATAATCAATTTAATTTTACCAACTTTGAATCAAATCAATTTGAAATCGGAATCAGATCTATATGTTCGAAACAATTATGTAGTTCATTTATCGATTAATTTTTAAATTATGAGAAAATGTATTAAGCAATTTTAACTAAATAGAATGCAGCTTGATCTCCCTGTCCAGTTTCGTTTAACTCCTTTGCTCTTTTTTCATATTCTAAAATTGTTGAAGTATTAAAGATGGACTTAGCCGGATTCACCATAAAAGAATTTTCTGAATAGAGAGGAATGCCGTATTCGTACTGCTTGCTTCCCCAAAATTGAAACGATGTCGAATCAAAAATAGTTTTGTGAACCTTGAAACCGGTTCTTTCCGCTAAATAATTTATACTATTAACAGAATACAAATAATAGTGCCTTGGAGCATCTAATTGCACCCAATTCGTATTAAACTCTTTCCATGCCGCAGTGTCAATGACAGGAATTCTAATTAATAAATATTTATTCTTTTTTAATAACTGGTTAATTCGAACTAGTGTTTCGTATGGTTTATCCATATGTTCAAAAGAATGATGAAGCATTATTAAATCAAATTGCCCTTCATTTAAATCGTTTAGATTTTGCTTCATGATTCTCACATTGCTGCTATTAATTCTATCCGTAGTAATATATGGATCAATCCCTACCAAATTTTTCAATCCCCAGCCAGCTAGTTTTTTTAACAATTGGCCCTTTCCACAACCAACATCTAAAATTTTGTCACTGGAATTAAGTTCTATTTCTTTCAACAAAGTGTAAAGGGGAGAATGGCCATATTTTTTTATTAACAGCTTACCCAAGAACGATTTCTGACCACGTGAATATTGATCTCTTATTTTATTAAAATATTTTTTTGGGTAATTGTCTTTTGTACTAAATGAATAATAATTTGAAGGATAATATTTTTCTATATTATGAGGTATCTCGCCAATTTGAAGACAGCCACATTCAGAACATTTAATGTATTTGAACTCATCCCTCAACCCGAACATCATCTCATTTAATCGATATTCCTCGTTATTTTTTCCATTACCGCATATTCTACAACTAAATGGATCCATAAAATATTCAATTATAACGATACCATAGTTATTTAGGTGAAATTATCTGATTTCTAGTGTGTCTTTTTTAGTAAATTATATTTTATTCGAAAAGAAAATTAGTGTTTACCAATATTTCATTTTATATAACTTAATAATCCTTCTCGATAAATCAGCTCCTTTTATTTGAATAGGATTATTAAAGGTTTCTTTATTCATAGTTTTCTCAAAAACAAAAACAAGTGGTATCAAGAGAAAGGAAAAGAGTAATAGCAATCCCAAAATTATTGTCGCTCTCTTGGGACTATATTTTAATTGCGGTGGGATGGCTTTATCAATAAGCATAATAGTCGGAATACTTTTTTGTTCTTCAACTTTAGCTTGTTCATACATGGGCATTACTATTTCCAAAATGGATTGCTGTATTTCTACTTCCCTAAATGTCCTTAGATATTGAACAGCAATATTTGGCATTTCCTTAAATGAGAATAGAATGTTTGATGATGCCCCTAAATTTGAGGAATTCTTCAACTCTTGAACTTTTTTCTTTAACAAATTTACCTCGGTTTGTAATCCAAGATATTGTGGCGAGTTTTCACCATATCCTTGCAAAACGTAAAAGCTTTCCATTTCCTTTTTCATAAGCAGCGCTTCAATTTCAGCAGCAGCTTTTACTGTAACTTCGAGTTGTTCCGGAACGGCAACAATCCCATATTTTTTTTGAAATTTATAAAGTGAATCTTCCGCTTTCTTCAAATCACTTACATTTTGAAAATATCTTTTTTCTATAAATAGTCTATTATTTTTAGCTCGCTGGATATTATATTCAATATTTATACTATCGACAAGCATCACTAAATAATTTGCGATTTTGGCACTCACCATAGGATCTTTATTGATAATACTGAAATCTATCATTCCAAATTCGTTAGGATCTGCAGAAATATCTCCTTGAAAAGCTTTAATAGTCTTATCCATATTTTTATCATCAATTTCATAATATTCCATAAGATTATATTTTTTAATTACATCAGTCAATGCAGTTCTGCTATTTATTATTCCTAATAAAACATCCTCTGAAGTACTGGACATTCCAAATAATCTTGAACCGGCTGATCCTATCGATGATTTACCGCCCAGCAAACTGGTTAATCCTCCCAGCCCCATTTGATCATTCGGAGGAATCATAATTGTCGCCGTAGCCCTATACTGATTGGGTAATAAAAAAACTATTGTGGTTGCAACTAACCCTACTAGAAATAAATTTATTAAAAGGAACTTTTTCCACTTATAAAGGACGTAAAGGTAATCACTGAATTTTATCTCCTTTTTTTGTGTTTCGCTCATGATTTCTATATAATTTCCAATTATGTGTAGATTATAAGATGAATATTGAATGTTAAAGCTAACATATTTCTATGATACAGAGCAATATCATTTTAGAGTAGATGCCTGGATTTAACTGGGCAGTTAAAGAATTTTCGAAGTACGGGGGATATTGATGTATAAGAATTTTCATCTAATCAATTAAAGCTTTTCTTTATGAAAAATTCTATTCAATTCAATTAAGACATAATGAAAAATAATTGAATGAATACTTTCAGAAATATACATATTATTCAATGGAACATGTATAGAATATTTGCTTAGCTTCATCAACTTTCCGCCATCGAAACCAGTTATGCCGACTGTAATAAGTTTATTTTCATTCGCCCAGGTTGCTGCATTTATTATATTAGGGCTGTTGCCGGATCCACTTATACAAATTAAAATATCCCCCGGGTTAGCAAACGTTCTAAGCTGCTGCTCGAAAATTGTATCATAACCATCATCATTACCTAGTGCAGTAATGAAAGGAACATTATCGCTTAGACTTAACGCTTTAATTCTCTTTACTTGTTTAAGGTTTTTCCTTGTACCTTTAGCCAAATCTTGTGCAAAGTGCGATGCATTAGCTGCCGAACCTCCATTACCAATTACAAAAACCAACTTTTGTTCTTTATAGGCCTTATAAAGTAAATCGATAAAAAGACTAATTTGTTTTTCATCTAACATTTCGATGGTCGAATTCATGTTTTTAATATAATCTTTGAACAACATTACTTTTCCTTTTCTATTATTTTGTACCATTCTCTGGTTGCTTTTTGTAAATTATCAAATGTGCCAATGTCTATCAAATAATCGTTCGTTTTCCATCCTGCCATTCTGCCTACCAATTGAGGCAGTAAATGAAAACCAATATCTGTAATTTCTAACTCAGGAATTAGGTCTATAACCTCAGGTTTGGCAATATAGAGCCCTCCATTTGCTTGATTGGATTTGGGCAATTTCGGTTTTTCTTCGAAACTATTTATAAGATCGCTTTCATCCAAAGCAGCTATTCCGCATATCTGCGGATTATCTGTTGTAAATAATGCCATACTTAAAAGCTGATTCTTTTTTTCATGAAACTTATAAAATAAAGTTAAATCATAATTTGTTAAATTATCAGCGTAAAGGATAAAAAATGCATTTTCATTTTTAATAAAGTCTTTATTTTCGCGTAAAGTCCCACCGCTTCCAAGCAACTTTTTTTCATAAAAAAAAAGAAATTTAATTTTAGTGGGATAAGAATTAACGAAAATCATTACCTGTTCGCTTAAATGATGCAAATTAATTAATACTTCTTTAATACCATGTTTTTCCATCAAATCAATCCACCATCCTAAAAGAGGCTTATCACAAATCGGAATTAAACATTTTGGTATAGTGTTGGTTAAAGGTCTCAGTCTTGTACCTAATCCTGCAGCTAACAAAAAAGCTTTAGTTATCAATAAATCTCTTTATTAAATATAATTCGAATCAAATCTTATATTGAAAATTATTCTCGAACCAAAAGGATCAATCATAAATGGAAGTTCTTTATATTCTTTCATTGCTTCTCTGTAAATATCTTGCTTTTCTCTTGGTACATAGCTTAAAAGGAATCCGCCCCCTCCTGCACCTGCAATCTTACAACCGGTTGCGCCATTACTAATTGCCTTATCAACCATAGTATCTATTACATTGTTGGAAATATTATCTGTAAGTAATTTTTTAGCTCCCCAGTTTTTCTTAAGAACATTTCCTATTTCATTATAATTCTTACTTTCAATTGCTAATTCCACATCATCCACAAGGTCGGATATAAAAAGTAATTCTTTGTTTTTTACTTCTATATTTGTCTTCTGTTTTTCTAAAATAGAATTAGCATCTCTTATTATGTTTGTAAAGTGTAAAGTAAGATTTGAACCCAGAATTCTTCTTTCATTGCTGCTTAGATTGAAATATTTTATATCCACTTTTTCATTTTTCAAAAATGTAAATTTTCTTAATCCACCGTATGCCGATATATATTGGTCCTGCTTTCCTATCGGTTTATTTAATATATCAATTTCTATTTCACAAGCATCTCTTGCTAATTTTTCCTGCGTAACCTGAATCCCTTTATAGGTATACAGAGCATTCAGTAAACCAACGGTCAAAGTTGATGAGGATCCCAAACCTGTACCTTTTGAAGGAATATCAGCAAGCGTAATAATTTCAATACCTTTGGTAATCCCAACTTTTACCAATGCCTCTCTAATCAATTCATGTTTTATTTTATTTACCTCATTCACTATTTCATTTTCGGTGTAATGTAGTACTATTAAATCATCAAATCTTTCTTTTATAATTACATATATATATTTGTCTATAGTTGTTGATATTACGCGTCCTAAATTATTTTTATAAAAATCCTTTAAATCTGTTCCGCCGCCAATAAGGCTTATTCTTAATGGTGTTTTTGATATTATCATATTTTAGTTGTCGTTTTATTAATATTTGGGATTTATACGCCAGTTATATGCCGATTCAATAATGTCTTTCAATGTTTTTGAAGGTTTCCAACCTAGTAGTTGAAATGCATTTTGATGTGAGGCAATCAATACGGCAGGATCACCTAGTCTTTTTTCGTCAATCTTATATTCAACTTTAGTATATAAATATTTTTCTGCTGCTTTTATAACTTCGAGCACAGAGTATCCTTTTCCGTTGCCTAAATTTATAAATTTATTAGTAACTCTGTCAAAATTTTCCATAGCCAGAATATGTGCAATTGCAATATCTTCAACATGAATAAAATCCCGGACGCCTGTTCCGTCCAGAGTAGTAAAATTATTGCCAAAAACCGGCACATTATCCCTTTTCTTCAATACATGGTCAAGTACAATCGGAATTAGATGTGTCTCATTATTTCTTGATTCACCATGATTTTTTGTAGAACCAGCAGCACAAAAATATCTAAAGGTAATAAAATTTAATCCATATGCATTTGAAAAATCAGACAATATATTTTCGACCATTAGTTTGGATGTTCCGTAAGGATTAACCGGTTTTAATATATGCTTTTCGTCGATTGGTGTATATACGGGTTCTCCATATACTGCGGCTGTTGAAGAAAAAATTATATTTTTTACATCGAATCCGATCATCATTTTTAACAATGAGACTGTATTTACTACATTGTTTTCATAATATTTTAAGGGATTACTCACTGAATCCGGGACATTAGCAGAAGCCGCAAAATGAAATACAAAGTTTATTTTGTATTTGTTAAAAATGTCCTCTAAAGTGTTAGTATCACCAAAATTTGATTGATAAAAGATATTTTTATTGGACACAGCACCAATTTTCCCTTCACTAAGGTCATCAATAATAATTACCTTATATCCTTTTTTCTTAAGCAATTCCGCAACTACACTTCCAATATATCCTGCTCCGCCAGTTACTAATATTGTTTTTGTTTCCGTCATCTTTAATAAGTACCAATTAAATTAATATACAAATATGGTAAATTATTTTTGAATAAGTCTAAATATCAATTAATAGTATTTAATAATCTTAGATAATTTTTCTCTTTAGAATTTATCAATAATTCAGTTGTTTTATCTTGTTTAACAATTATGCACTTTGAGAACATGTGGATTTTAAGTATGATAATAAGAATACTGATTGTAATATTCTTGTCAATCTAAACCTAAATCTACTTCACTAGATTCTTTTTCAGTATCAATAATACAACCAGCTTAAATCTGGTTAATGATTAGTATTATAAGTTTCAAGAAAATATTCTGGCGATTTTTCAATCATATAATCAGTTATAATATCACAGTCTTCATTATAAAAAGTGTAAGTAGAATGTGGAGAATTTAAATTTGTAAATTTATATATAGGAAACCTATACAACTTTGAATAACTAAAATGTTTTCCATCAAAAGTTGGGATGTAAGATACACTATCTCCAATGTTATGTATGTGATGGTCAAATTGCGATCCATTTGTTTTAGAAGTAAGCACCCTCGCAGGACTTAAATGCACAACACAATTTTTGGAAGATATTGTTTTAACTTTTAAAGTTCTATAATGGTTTAATGTACTTTTCCATTTAAAATATGCTTGACTTTGTATATATGGGCCGTCACTAGTTAGTTCGTCATTTATAATTAAATCACCAATTGTAAAATGAAGGTATGGATCAGAATCTGATAGAGGCTTATCAGGTAACCAGGTTACATCGAGATCAATGGTTCCCCAGTGAGAAATAAATAGTGTTGATGCCCTCCTATCATAATAACTTTGCAGCTGCATCTGCCGATATTTTACCAAAGTATCTGGTATTATATGATTATATCCTGGCCAGTTAGTTTCAGTCCCAAAGTTTAAAGGTCTTAAATAATTTCCTCTTTTCCAATTCCAGTAATTACAGATTGATCTTAAATAATCTGCGGCAAAATTGAAATTGGGTTGGTATTCTGCAACATCATCACAAATCACCATATCAACTTTCTCAAGTAAAAAAGTTACATCATAGAATGCTCCGAATTCTATTCCACCGTCATACACAGATCCAAACTGAACTCCAATTTCAAAATTTTCATTTGCAGTATGAACGATTGTCGCACATGTATCTATAAAATTTTTTAATTGACCTGTTAAAAAATCAATAAAATCCCTTCTTCCTTCCGAACAAAAGTACTTTTCTTCAATGTTTTCCCATCCATACTCTTTTATCTTTATCTCAGCTCTATTTATTCCTGTAAAGCTAGTACTCCAGGCTGCATTTAGGTTAGATACTGTTAAATACTTATCCTCTAAATATTTTATAAAAGTATCTTGCTCAATTTCTGAATAGCCTGATAACCATCCCCATGTGCCTTTACCTTCGGGAGGAAATTTTCTGTTTAGCATCAATCCCGTTTCATCATCCTGACTTAATGTAGGAACAATTAACTTAATCCTGCTTCTAATGGAGGCAGGCTGCGAGTTTAGACTGTCAATCACCGTCTGGAAAAAATGAATGCGATCTCTTAAGGCAATTGGAGAAGTTAAATTTAAAGTTGGAATATTATCGCTGAGATAAGTACTATACATAATGCCATCCACGGTTTGCTGATAATCATCTTTGTTATAATCAGGCCAATAACCCTTCGGCAGATTAAACATATTAACTCTAATAAACATATCCAGCTTAGAATCACTTATTAACTTTAAACACTTGGTAATATTGTGCCATTCATTAGAGTTAATTGTGTGATCTTTATTTTCAAGAATATGACGAAATATTCTATAATTAATACCAGTTGCCCCCCAATTTTTAATTTGATTTAACCATTGCGGATTCTCAGCATATTTAGTATTTGCAAGAAATACTACATTAAAAGTCTGCGGAAAAATAAAAATATGAAGAATAAGTAAAAACGAAATAGACAATATTAATCTTTTTTTCATACTACTTTCTTAAAACTAACATTATGAGTATCATTTTCTTAACTGAAGAAAAATTTCCCGCATTAAGTTTGTATAAACAATTTCCGCTTGGTAATTCCTTTCCATCAAAATCGGTTTTATATTTCGTTATTGGTTTTACTTAATTAATCAAAGCTATTATTTCTCTGCGAAAAAGAATATATAATTATACAGTAACAAATTATTAGATTAAAAATCGAACCAAATTGTCGTACCAGAATTAAATGAATATGGGTAGTATTACCCAAGCTTAGCTTCTATCGATATATTAGAATAGATAAAACTTTAAAATATTGAAATTAGTTAATCTCAAATCCATCCCCCTTTTTAGGATACTCAACTCGGCTAAATCCTTTTGAAATAATCTTCTCACGCAGCGGCAGAGACTGCTCACTTTCACCGTGAACTAAGAAAATATTTTTAAGTTTCTCCGGTTTATTCAGTTTTAAGTAATCCAACAAACCATTTTGATCGGCATGCGCACTAAAGTAGTCCATTGATATAACTTCAGCATTTACTTTGTAGGCATCGCCAAAAATATTTACTTCCTTCACTCCGTCCACAATTTTTCTTGCAAGCGTTTCTTGAGCCGCATAACCTACAAATAAAATTAAATTTCTATGATTTTCAATATTATTTTTTAAGTGATGAAGTATTCTCCCTGCTTCCGCCATTCCAGATGCAGAAATGATAATGCATGGATCTTTAACATCATTCAGCGTCTTTGAATCATTGGCATCGCGAATGTATGTTAAGCGATTAAATCCAAAAGGATCTTCAAAATTATTTATGAACAACCTGTAGGTTTCTCTGTCGTAACATTCGGGATGAGTTCTGTAAACACTCGTTGCATCAACTGCAAGCGGACTATCGACATAAATAGGAAGCACCGGAATTCTATTTTGATCAAACAACTTGTGTAAAATGTAAACGAGCAATTGAGTTTTTCCGACTGCGAATGCAGGAATTATTATCTTCCCTCTTCTTTGTGCCACTTTGTTAATTAACTTCGCTACTTCCTCTTCGACTTCATCTGAAACTTGATGCAGTTTGTTCCCATAAGTGCTTTCCATTATTAGAACATCAAGATCAGAGGGAAGAACTGGATTTTTAATCACTGGCATTTCAGGTCTTCCAATATCACCGCTGAAACATAATCGCAGTTTCTTACCATTTTCTTCCAACTCCAATAAAATTCCTGCGGAACCAAGAATATGTCCGGCATCCAAAAATTGAAGATGAACTCCTGGTACAATATCTACAAATTTATTGTACTGAACTCCGATAAAATGGGACATTGCATTTTCAGCTTCTTGAATTGTGTAAAGCGGTTCAAAAGGATTTTGATTCTGCTTAATTCTTTTTTTATTTACAAACTCAACATCACGTTCCTGGATGTATGCAGAATCACGAAGCATTATCTGACAAAGATCAACGGTTGCAGACGTTGCGTAAATAGGCCCGTCAAATCCGTGCTTTACTAGATTGGGAATGTTGCCGCTATGATCAATGTGTGCATGAGATAAAACAAGAACGTCAACATCCGGAGGATTGTATAGGAAGTTTCTATTTATTTCGAATGCTTCTTTTCGTTTACCTTGATTGAGTCCGCAGTCTAATAATATTTTTTTTCCGTTGATAGATAAAAGATGCTGCGAACCTGTTACAGTTTGCGCTGCTCCAAAGAATTGAATTTTCAAGTTAACTCCAAAAATTATTGTAGGAAAAATAAGGATAATAAAATCAATCTTGAGTTTGTCAGATTGAGCTTGTCTTAGCCCGAGGCTAATCAGCCTTTGGCTGAGATGACTGATATCTTTAGTAGGTGTCACTCTTCAACAAGCCCAGAGTGACATCAAGTACGCTTTTTCATCACCCTCTCTTCAAAAATCGATTTCTCACCTTAAAAACAAAATTGCAATACCCGCAACTGCAATTACTGCACCAATAACGGCTTTTAATTTTATTTGATCCTTGAACACAAACTTTCCGATAGGAAGCATAATCACCGGCACTGTTGCCATAAGTGTTGATGCAATTCCGACTTTTGTATTTGCTATTGAAACTAAGCTAAGCGTAATTCCAAGAAACGGACCGAAAAATGTTCCTCCTAAGGTAAAGGCAAATTCCTTTCTATCAGCAGTATAGAGCTTAATTGGATTTTTATATCGCCTAAGAAGAATTGAAACCGGGAGAATCAAAATTGCTGCTGCAAATAACCTTACGAACGTTGCGAGAAATCCATTAATATTTGATTCCTCAAAAGCGAATTTAGCAAATATCAAACCAAGTGCTTGACCAAGTGCGCCGAGTATTCCATAAAAAATTCCTAATCCTCGTTTAGAATGAGATGATTCTCCCTTTTCTTTCCTATCGAATACAACGAGTACTATTCCTAATAGAGTTATTATCATCCCTATAATTCCAAGGGAAATAATTTTCTCCCCTAAAAAAAAGTAAGCTAAGATTGCGCTCATAGCAGGGGTTAACGACATTAATAACATACTTAACCGAGTCCCAATCATAGTGAATGCTTTGAATAAAAATGTATCGCCGATTACCAAACCAATTATTCCGCTGATGGCGAGATTGATAATCTGGTTTTGAGATAGATCAATACTAATTCCGGCGAACACAATAGTGATGAAAAGAATTATAACTGCAAAAATCATCCTATCAATATTAATTTGAACGGAGCCAATTCTATTAGCACCGGCAGTAAAAATATATGAACTGACTGACCAGCAGCAAGCAGTTAAAAGTGCAGTTATTTCTCCGAGGTAGGGCAAGGTTATTTAGTTGTAAAGTTTGTAAGGTTGTTAAAGTTAATTTTTATTTATTCTAAAAGTGTTCATGGATCCTCAATTACTCATCCGTTTTCTGTCATGTGCTTACGGCTTAAAAACCTCGGCCAACTTTTTTACTAATTCATCTCCCCGCAGGTTTCGGGCAATGATTTTTTGGTCTTTATCGAGAAGAACATTTGCCGGGATGGAGTTGATACCATAAAGTTTACCCG
>Ga0214473_10003696_pt1 | contig 18479 bp, 14 predicted proteins | sample RVTome_7_FD_203509 | JGI IMG/M metagenome (GOLD analysis project Ga0214473, IMG submission 203509) | Soil microbial communities from uranium-contaminated site in the Upper Colorado River Basin, Wyoming, United States - RVT98D197 | ecosystem: Environmental > Terrestrial > Soil > Contaminated >... | reverse complement strand
GGGCGCATCGTCAACGGCCGCGTGCGGCAGTACGACCGCGTGGCCGTCGTGCACCGGGACGGGGGCATCGAGCACGCGAAGATCACCGTGCTCTACGGCTACGAGGGGCTCAAGCGCGTCGAAGTGACCGAGGCCTCGGCGGGCGACATCGTCGCGGTGGCGGGCATCGAGAGCATGGAGATCGGCGAGACCATCGCGGATCCCGAGCAGCCGCTGGCCCTGCCCGTGATGCACATCGACGAGCCGACCGTCGCCATGCTCTTCTCCTCGAGCGTCTCGCCCTTCGCCGGGCGCGAGGGCAGGTTCGTCACCTCCACGCAGCTCCGGGATCGGCTGTGGAAGGAGCGCCGGAGCAATGTGGGCATCCGCGTCGAGGAGACGGACTCGCCCGACACCTTCCGCGTCTCCGGGCGGGGGGAGCTGCAGCTCGCGATCCTGATCGAGATGATGCGGCGCGAGGGCTTCGAGCTCGAGGTGGGCAAGCCGCAGATCATCACCCGGGAGGAGAACGGGCGCACGCTCGAGCCCATGGAGCACCTGGTGGTGGACGTCCCCGAGGAGTTCATCGGCGCCGTCACCCAGAAACTCGGCCCGCGCAAGGGCCAGATGATGAAGATGGTCAATCACGGCACCGGGCGGGTGCGGCTCGAGTACCGGCTGCCCTCGCGGGGCCTCATCGGCTACCGCTCCGAGTTCCTGACCGACACGCGGGGGACGGGGCTCCTCAACCACCTCTTCGACGGCTACGCCGAGTGGCAGGGCGACATCCCCCACCGGGCCAACGGCGCGCTCGTCGCCGACCGGACGGGGAGGACGACCGCCTATGCCATCGACCACCTGCAGCCGCGCGGCGTCCTCTTCCTGGGGCCGGGCGAGGCCGTCTACGAAGGGCAGATCGTCGGCGAGCACACCCGCGAAAACGACCTCGACGTCAACATCACGAAGGAAAAGAAGCTGACCAATGTCCGCTCGTCCACCTCCGACGAGGCGGTGCGCCTGACCCCACCCCGCACCATGAACCTCGAGCAGTCGCTCGAGTGGATCCGCGAGGACGAGCTCCTCGAGATCACCCCGAAGTCGATCCGTCTCCGCAAGAAGTCGCTGGCCGGTCGCCGCCGCTTCTAGCTGCGGCGGCGCGGCCCTCGCGCCGCGCGCCATGCGCGCGTGGTCATCGCCTGGCAAACCTGATGAAGACCCGATAGGCCCGCGTCTGGAGATCCTTCGGGACGCGCGTCCCGTCGAGGACCATCAGCACGAGGACGCGGGCGCCGGGCGGGTCCTGGGCGGGGCTGTCCGCCCGCCGCTGATCCGAGCGGGCCCGCGGGGGTCCCTGACCGCGGCCGCGCGGAGGACGCTCGGCGAGAACCTTCGCCTCGATGACCTCGAGGGGCGGCGCGGTCTTCTCCAGCGGTGAGCCGACGGGAGCGACCGCTCCGACCCGAATGTCCATCCTCGTCCTCTATCCTCAACCCATCGGCCGATTCCTCCGGAACTTGAGCGGCGGGCTTCGCGGATCCAGCTTCCGATCAGCCCGGCGGCGAGGCGGCGCTCCGGCTCAGGCAGGGAGAGGTCGAGCGCGCGCCTCAATGCCCGCGGCCGGACCGGGGCCGCGAGCCGCCGGCGCGGCCACCGCCGCCCTCGCCGGGCCGGCCGCGGCCGCCCGCGGGCCCGCCACCTCCCGGCCGCCGCGGGCCGCCCCGTGCGGCCATGCGTTTGCGCTTCTCGTCGGCGTAGCGGCGCCGCTCCTCGCTCGTCGGCTTGATCTCCGGCAGGTAGATTTCGTCATCCGCCCACTCGACGCGGATCTTCTGGCCGATGAACTTCTCGATGGGCTCGAGGTTGAGGGCGCTCGTCTCGTCGGCGAGGCTGATGGCCTTGCCCGCCGCCCCCGCCCGCGCCGTGCGCCCGATGCGGTGGACGTAGTCCTCGGCGTCCTGCGGCAGGTCCCAGTTGATCACGTGGCTGACGCCCTCGATGTGCAGGCCGCGCGAGGCGACGTCGGTCGCGACGAGGACGGGCAGCTCGCCCTCCTTGAAGTCGCTCAGGATCTTGAGCCGCTTCTTCTGGTCCACGTCGCCGGTGAGGGCGCGCGCCTGCCAGCCGTTGCGGCCGAGGCGGTCCTCGAGCCGCCGCGCCTCCTCCCGCGTGTTCGAGAAGATGAGGATGCGGCTGCCGCCTTCACGTCGGAGGAGACCGAGCAGGAGGTTGAACTTCTCCTCCCGGCCCACGTGGTAGAGCACCTGCTCGGCCTTCTCCACCGTCATCTGCTTGGGCGTGATGGTGATCTGCGCGGGGTTGTTCATGAACTCCCACGTCAGCTCCAGCACACGGAAGGACAGCGTCGCCGAGAACAGGAACGACTGGCGCTTCTCGGGCTTGGGGAGGCGGCGCAGGATGAAGCGCAGGTCGGCGATGAAGCCCATGTCGAACATCCGGTCGGCCTCGTCGATGACGAGGACCTCGACCCGCCCCGGCGACCACACGTGCTGCTTGAGGTAGTCGATGAGCCTCCCCGGCGTGCCCACGAGGACGTCGCAGCTCTCGCGCAGGGCCTCCCGCTGCTTGTTGTAGTCGATACCGCCGTAGACGGCGAGGATACGCAGGCCGGTGTGGGCGCCCAGCAAGTTGGCGTCGGCCTCGATCTGGACCACCAGCTCCCGGGTCGGCGCGATGATGAGGATGCGGGGCGCCGTCGGTCCGCTCTTGGCCGGCGCCGGATGTCTCAGGCAGCGCGTGAAGGCCGCGATGAGGAAGGCGGCCGTCTTCCCCGTGCCCGTCTGCGACTGGCCGGCAACGTCCTTGCCGCGGAGGGCGAGCGGCAAGGCCCCCTCCTGGATCGGCGTGGCGGTGGTGAAGCCCGCGTCGCGGATGCCGCGCATGACGGGCTCGGGCAGGTCGAGCGAGAAGAAGTCCATTCCTGTCACGCCGTCCCTCCGCCCTCGGCGGGCGGCGTGGCGACCTCCGCCGCCTCCGCCGCCGCCGCCGCGGGTTTCCGAACCTTCTTGCCGAAGATGCGCGCGGAGATGATCCCGAGCTCGTAGAGGATGCACAGGGGCCCCGCCATCAGCGACTGGTTGACGACGTCGGGCGTCGGGGTCAGGACCGCCGCAATGATGAAGTTGATGAGAATGGCGTACTTGCGGTTCTTGGACAGGAACTGGGGCGTCACCACCCCGATCATGGACAGGAGCGTGATCACCACGGGCATCTCGAAGACCACACCGAAGGCCAGCGTGAACTTCACGACGAAGTCCGTATAGCTCGCCACCGAGATCATCGGCTGGAGGCCCTGGTCCTGCCCGAAGCTCACCAGGAAGTTGGAGGCATAGGGCACGATCACGAGGAGCGCGAAGGAGCCGCCGAGCAGGAACAGGAGCGAGCCGACGATCACGAACGGCGCCGCGTACTTTCGCTCGTGCTTGTGCAGCCCCGGCGCCACGAACGCCCAGACATTCCACAGCACCACCGGCATGGCGATGAAGAGCCCCGTGATCATCGCCACCTTCATGTAGGTCCAGAAGGCCTCGGTCGGCGTCGTGAACACGAGCTTGGTGTTCATCTTGGCGAGCGGCCGGGAGATGAACTTCATGATCGCGGGGGTGAAGTAGAGCGCGATACCGAGGCCGACCGCGGACGGGATGAGGCTCCAGATGATGCGCGTGCGGAGCTCCGCCAGGTGGTCGAAAAATGACATCTTGGCGTCGTCGTGCCCGGCGATCACGTTCGCGTCTTCGGCGTCGCTCATCACCACTCCGCGAGGAAATGCCGGAGCTGGCCCACACCCCGGCCCGCCGTGAAGCCTTCCCGGATCGCCTTCGTGACGTACGCCTTGGCGTCGCGGATCGCGTCGCCGAGCGCCTGTCCCCGGCCGAGCCCGGCGGTGATCGCCGCCGAGAAGGTGCAGCCGGTGCCGTGCGTGTTGACCGAGTCAATGCGCGGCGCCGAGAATACCGTGAAGTCCCGCCCGTTCCAGAGGAGGTCGAGCGCGTCGTCCTTGAGGTGGCCGCCCTTGACGATCACGTAGCGGGGCCCGAGGGCATGGATGCGCCGGGCCGCCTCCTCCATGTCGGACCGCGATGCCACCGGGATGCCGGCGAGCGCCTCCGCCTCGGGCAGGTTCGGCGTCACGACCAGCGCGAGCGGAAGGATCCGCTCGACCAGCGCCTGCCGTGCGTCCGGGCGCAGCAGGGGGTCGCCGGACTTGGCGACCATCACCGGGTCCACCACGAGCTTCTCGACGCGGTGCTCGGCGAGCGCCGCCGCCACGGCCTCGATGATGGGCGCCGTGGACAGCATCCCGCACTTGGCGGCGTCGGCGCCGAAGTCGGAGAGGACGGAGCGGAGCTGCTGGGCGACGAAGGCCGGGGGTAGGTTCTCCACCCCCTGGACGCCGAGGGAGTTCTGGGCCGTCACCGCGGTGATCACCGACATGCCGAAGACCCGGAAGGCGCTGAAGGTCTTCAGATCGGCCTGGATGCCCGCCCCGCCGCCCGAGTCCGATCCGGCGATGGTCAGGGCCTTGGGAATCAGCATGGCCTCCCGGGAGCTCGGAGGGGGAATCCGCCCCCCTTCCGAAGCCTCCCCCCAGGAGTGGGTTGCGCCGGCACAGCCGGTGCTCGAACCTCGATCACATCGCGCGAGCCGTTCACGATAGACCCCTAGTATACGGGATGACGAGGGTGAATTCGCCCCTGACGGTGGCGGCGGCGAAGCGCTCCCGGAGGGCGGCCGCGGTGCCCCGGACGATCTCCTCGAACTGCTTGGTCAGCTCGCGCGCCACCACGATCTCGGCGGCCCCGAACACCTGGGCGATCGCCTCGAGGGAGGCGAGGATCCGGTGGGGCGACTCGTAGCAGACGACCGTCATCTCGAGGGCCCGGAGCGCCTCGAGGCGGTGAAGGCGGCGGCCCGGCTTCACGGGCAGGAAGCCGTCGAAGACGAAGCGATCGGCGGGGACACCGGCCGCGGAGAGCGCCGCGATGACGGCCGAGGGCCCCGGGACGGGCACGACCGCGATGCCGGCCTCGCGCGCCGCGCGCACGAGCAGGAAGCCCGGGTCCGAGATGCCCGGCGTCCCCGCGTCGGTCACGAGCGCCACCGATTTGCCCTCGCGGAGGACGCGCAGGAGGGCCTCACCCTTCGTGAGCTGGTTGTGCGCGAAGTAGCTCGTGACCGGCACGTGAATGTCGAAGTGGCTGAGCAGCCCGCGGGTGCGCCGCGTGTCCTCGCAGGCGACGAGCTCCACCTCCTTGAGCACCCGCAGGGCGCGGAGCGTCAGGTCCTCGAGGTTGCCGATCGGCGTCGCGACCACATACAGCGTGCCCGCCGTCATCGCCGCCTCTTCCCCGGCTTCGGCGGCTCCACGGGCTCGGGGTCCGGGAGCGCCGGCACCTTGTGGGCGAACTCGAGCACCACGTCCATGGCGCCCTTCAGCCGGTCGTACGGCTCACCGCGGAGCGCCTCGAGGCGGCGCTCCTCGTCGCCGATGACGACCCTCAACACCACCCCGCGGCGCGGGCCCGCCGCATTGGGATCGAACCGCTGGGCGGGCACGTCGTCGATCACGGCGGGCGCGTCCAGCAGCCGGCGCACCAGGTCGAGATAGGGGGCGAGCGGGATCTCCTCGGCCCGCCTCCACAGCGGCGCCTCGACGCGAAGGCCGCTGAGCCCCTCGACCGAGACTTCCCCGTCGCGCGCGGCCACGCGCACCACGTGGCGCTCGCCGCCGGATTCCTCGTCCGGCCGGCGCTCGGCCGTCGCCAGCACGCGCGAGAAGCGCGCCGCCCCCGCCGCGAGCGCTTCCCGGGCGCGCGCGACACGCTCCTCCAGGGCCTCGCGATCGGCCGCCTGCGGCTCCCGCGCGAGGTACTGGCGCAGCCGGACATAGGCGGCGAGCGGTCGGGAGGCCTCGGAGGCGGCGACGCCCCAGCTCTTGAGCGCCCCCGGGGGAAGCACGACGGCGCCCTCGCGCGAGGCCGCCTCGAAAGCCTCGGCCGCTTCCTCCCAGCGGCCCGCGTCGAAGTGCCGGAAGGCGGCGGCGAGCGGCGCCGGCTGTTCGCGGGCCCGGGGCTCCGGAAGCTGCCCCCACGCGTCACGGAAGGCGGGCAGGAGCATCACGATCAGCACGAAGGCGAGCGCGGCGCGCGGGGGCGTCATCGGGCGCTCATTGTCACACGGAACGGCAGGCCAATGTCTGGATGCTCCACCCGGTCGCCGTGAAGCCGCGGGCGGGGCGGGGAGCGCGCGGAGCCTAGGCGGATTGCTCCTTCTGCTCGGAGATGAGGATGGGGCGCTCCTTGTTGAGGATGACCTCCCGGGTGATGATGCACTCCTTGAGCCCCGGGATCGAGGGGAGCTCGTACATCATCTCCAGCATGACCTCCTCGAGCACGGCGCGGAGCCCCCGCGCGCCGGTGCCGCGCTTCATCGCCTCGCGGGCGACGGCGGCGATGGCGTCATCGGTGAACTTGAGCCGCACCTTCTCGAGGTCGAAGTACTTCTGGTATTGCTTGACGATGGCGTTCTTGGGCTCCTTGAGGATCCTCACGAGCGCCGGCTCGTCGAGATCGTGCAGGGTGGCGACCACGGGCAGGCGGCCGACGAACTCGGGGATGAGCCCGTACTTCAGCATGTCCTCGGGCTGGACGAGGGCGAGCAGGTCGCCGATGCGCCGGTCGTCGCGGCTCTTGATCTCGGCGCCGAACCCCATCGCCGTCTTGCCCACCCGGCCCTCGACGATGCGGTCGAGGCCCACAAACGCGCCGCCGCAGAGGAAGAGCACGTTCGTGGTGTCGACCTGGATGAACTCCTGGTGCGGGTGCTTGCGCCCGCCCTGGGGCGGCACGTTGGCGACGGTGCCCTCGAGGATCTTCAGCAGCGCCTGCTGGACACCCTCGCCGGAGACGTCCCGCGTGATGGAGGGGTTCTCGGACTTCCGCGCGATCTTGTCGATCTCATCGATGTAGACGATCCCGCGCTGCGCCCGCTCAACGTCGTAGTCGGCCGCCTGGAGGAGGCGCAGGATGATGTTCTCGACGTCCTCTCCGACGTAGCCGGCCTCGGTGAGCGTGGTGGCGTCGGCGATGGTGAACGGCACGTGGAGCATCTTGGCGAGCGTCTGCGCGAGCAGCGTCTTGCCGGAGCCGGTAGGACCGATGAGCAGGATATTGGCCTTCTGCAGCTCGACCTCGCCCGCCTCCCCGCCCGCCTCGATGCGCTTGTAGTGATTGTGGACGGCGACGGCGAGGATCTTCTTGGCGCGGTCCTGCCCGATCACGTACTGGTCGAGGACGTTCTTGATCTCGGCGGGCTTGGGGAGGCTCCGGAGCTCCCGGCTCTTCTCCTCCTCCCACTCCTCCGCGATGATGTCGTTGCACAGCTCGATGCACTCGTCGCAGATGTACACGGTGGGGCCGGCGATCAGCTTGCGCACATCGTTCTGGCTCTTGCCGCAGAACGAGCACTTCAGCGTGCCGCCTTCGCGGGTCCGCGCCATCGTCTGCCCTATGGCGCCGCCGTCACGGCCCCGTCGGGAACGGGCCGTGGGGTCGGCTTCGAGGAGATGACCTCGTCCACGATCCGGTACTCCTTGGCCTGCTCCGCCGTCATGAAGAAATCCCGGTCGGTGTCGCGCTGGATCTTGTCCATCGACTGGCCGGTATGGTACAGGAGGATGCGGTTCAACTCCTCCCGCATCCGGAGGATCTCCCGGGCCTGGATGTCGATGTCGGTCGCCTGCCCCTGCACACCCCCGAGCGGCTGGTGGATCATGATGCGCGCGTGGGGCAAGGCGAACCGCTTGCCCTTGGCGCCCGCCGCGAGCAGGAGCGCGCCCATGCTCGCCGCCTGCCCCATGCAGATGGTGGAGATGGCGGGCTTGACGTACTGCATCGTGTCGTAGATCGCCATCCCCGCGGTGACGGAGCCGCCCGGCGAATTGATGTAGAGGTGGATGTCCTTGTCCGGATCCTCCGCCTCGAGGAACAGCATCTGCGCGATCACGAGGTTCGCGATCTCGTCCTCGATATACGTCGGGAGGAAGATGATCCGCTCCTTGAGGAGCCGGGAGAAGATATCGAACGCCCGCTCGCCGCGGGGTGTCTGCTCGACGACCATCGGAACCAGACCCATCGGACGTCTCCTTCCATCGGAGGGGGCCTCGACGGCCCCCTCCGAGCCTCCCCCGGAACTCGGACTGCGCGGGCTTCGCTCGCGCTCGACGCGGACCGTCGAACGGCCGGTGATACCGCCCAAGTCCCATGTCATCTTCATGGCGGTAGTGTACCTCAGGCGGTGACCGTCGCCCGCTCAATAAGGAAATCGAGCGTCCGCTTCTCGGCCAGGGAGAGCCGGATCCGGTCCACGTCCCCGTTCTGCTCGAGCATCGCGCGCACCGCCGCCACCGGCCGCTGGCCGGCCTCGGCGAGGCGCGCGACCTCGGCGTCGACCTCGGTCTCGCTGGGCGCGAACCCCTCCTTCTCGCCGATCGCCTCGATCAGCAGCGCCCGCTTCACCGCCTGCTCTGCCCCCGGCCGCATCTCCTCGAGCATCTTCGGGTAGTCCCATGGCACGCGCTCGGGATCCACGCCCTGCCGGCGCATCTGCTCCCGGATGTGCTCGATCTGGTGCCCGACCTGACGGAGCACGAGGGCCTCCGGCACGTCGAAGGCATGCGCGGCGAGGGCCGCCTCGAGGACGGCGCTCTCGAGCGCGCGCCGGTTCTCCTGCTCGCGGCGCTTCTCGAGGCCGGCGCGCAGCTCCGCGCGCAGGGCGTCGAGGGTCTCGAACTCGCCCACGCTCTTGGCGAAGTCGTCGTCGAGCGGAGGCAAGAGCTTCTCCTTGACCTCGGTGACCCTGACCTCGGCCTCCGCCGGCTTGCCCCGGAGCGCCTCGTTCCGGTGGTCGTCGGCAAAGCGCACGTTCGCGCGCCGGGAGCCGCCGGGAGTGAGGCCGATCACCGCTTCCTCGATCTCCGGGATCACGGCGCCGCTGCCGACAATGAGGCCGTAGCCCGTCTCCGACCGCGGCTCCATTCCCTCGGGCGTGAGCGTATAGTCCACGATCACGAGGTCGCCGACGTCGGCGGCGCGCTCGACCGCCCGGAACTCCACGTGCTGCTCCTGGAGATGCGACAGGGCCTCGTCCACCTCCGTCTCCGCGAACGGCTTGGGGACGTGCGTGACGCTCAGGCCCACGTACTGGCCGAGCGTGATGGCGGGCTTGATCTCGACGACGGCGGAGAACTTGAGCGGCGCGCTCTCCTCGAGCGACACCTCCTGGAGATCGGGCTCCTCGACGGGCTTGAGCTGGGTCTCGGCGAGCGCCTGCCGGTACACCTCGGGAATCAGGCTGCGGGCGACCTCCTGGCGGACGTCGTCCGTGAAGTGCAGCTTGATCATGCTGCGGGGGACCTTGCCCTTGCGAAAGCCGGGGAGCTTGGCTTCCTTCTGCACGCGGCTGAACGCGCGCTCCCACGCCTCCTGGACGACCTCGGGCGTTTCCTCCACCTGCAGCCGGCGCTTGCACGCGCCCATCTCCTCGACGTCGACTTTCATCGCGGCTCCTGGGAACTATGGTGCGAGAGGGGGGAGTTGAACCCCCACGGGTGTGACCCTCTGGATCCTAAGTCCAGCGCGTCTGCCAGTTCCGCCACTCTCGCACGCCTTGGTTGACACCACGCCTCCCGCCGCGCTCGAACGCAGTAGGCACTCCGCGCAGACTCGGTACGGGGGAAGCGCTCGACCATCTCAAGAGAGGCGACCGCCGGACGGCCGCAATCGCCGACCCCAAGAATAGCACACCCCGGCGGGCCGGCTGTGGCAAGCCGGCGCCCAGCCACCGGTAGAAGCGGGAGGGAGCCGGCCCCTCTCCCCCGGAGGGGAAGAGGGTAGGGGGGAGTGCGCTAGAAGGGCCGACGGCCGGCCGGCGCCGCGTGCCGCGCCCGCCGCTCGGCATTGGCCCGCGCCGCCCCGCGCTCCTGGGCCTTGCGCGCGCGGATGGCGGCGATCCGCTCGGCCAGGGGCACCTCGAGCCGCTCCGCCCCCCGTGTCTTGTAGTCGAAGCCGGGCAGGGTCACGCGCTCGATCCGCCGGCCGACGGCCCGCTCGATGACCCGGAAATCGGCCTCCTCGTCGGGGGAGACGAAGGTCACCGAGTCGCCCACGGCCTCGGCGCGCGCCGTCCGCCCCGAGCGGTGGATGTAGTCGTCCGGGACATTCGGCACGTCGAAGTTCACGACGTGGCTCAGCGCATTGATGTCGATCCCCCGCGCGGCGATGTCGGTGGCCACCAGCACGCGGACCTTGCCGTCCTTGAACGCGGCGAGCGCCTGGGTCCGCTGGCCCTGGCTGCGGTTGCCGTGGATCCGGTCCACCGCCACGGCGTGGCGGGCGAGGAAGTCGGCCAGCCGATTGGCGCGATGCTTGGTGCGCGTGAACGCGAGCACGCTCCTGATGTCGGGCTGCTTCAGCAGCTCGAGGAGCAGCGCCGACTTGAGCTCCGCCGGCACCGGATAGGCCGCGTGGCTGATGCCGACGGCGGGCGCCGACGGCCGCTCCACGTTGATGGCCACGGGGTTCCGCAGCATCTCGCGCGAGAGCGCGACGATCGGCGCCGGCAGCGTCGCGGAGAAGAAGAGCGTCTGGCGCCGCGCGGGCAGGTGCTTCAAGACACGGCGCACGTCGGGGAGGAACCCCATGTCCAGCATCCGGTCCGCCTCGTCGAGGACGAGGACCTCGATTCCCGCCAGGCGCGCGTAGGGGAACTGGAAGTGGTCGAGGAGGCGGCCCGGCGTGGCGACGAGAATGTCGACGCCGCGGCGGAAGGCGGTCTCCTGCGGTCCCATGCCGACGCCGCCGTACACGGCGGCCCCGGCGATGCGCGCGAAGCGGGCGAGCTCCCGGCGGTGCTCGTCGATCTGCGCGGCCAGCTCGCGCGTGGGCGTGACGATCAGCGCGCGCGTGACGCCGCGGGGCTTGCCGATGAGCCGCTGGAGGATGGGCAGGAGGAAGGCGGCCGTCTTGCCGCTGCCCGTCATCGCGCAGGCGAGGACGTCCTTGCCCTCGAGAGCGGGCGGGATCGCATCCTTCTGGATCGGCGTCGGCACCGCGAATCCCATCGCATCGACGGCTCGCAGCAGGTCGGGGTGGAGGTCAAATGAGGTGAATGACATGGTTCGCTTTCCTCGAGGCACACCTGGGCCCGTTCAGTCTTCCGTCCGTGAGCACGACACGCCCAACCACGCGGAAGAGGAGGCCGGGAAACGCGGTCTGAGGAAGATGCGGGGCTCGCTAGTGAACCAGCAATCGAACCAGACGCGAGCCAGTATACACGGGGCCCGGCGTGATTGCGACAAAATGAGACGCGCGGGTCCGCGGCCTATGGCCGGGGGGTGATCACGAAGCGCAGCCGCGCGTCGGGCCGGTCGTAGCGCGCGAAGGCCTCCCGCACCTCGTCGCCGGTGAAGCCCTCGTAGTCGGCCGTCGCCCGGAGCAGGTCGTCGAGGCTGAGCCCCCGGTAGTCGAGCGTCGACAGCCGGCTCAGCCAGAAGTCCGGCGTCTTCAGCACCTCGTCGAGCAGGTTCGCCATCTGCTTCTTGGCGACGGCCAGCTCGCCCGGCGTCGGCCCGTCCTTGGCGAACTCGGCGTACATGTCCTCCACCGCCGCCGCCAGCGCCGGCGCCTTGCCCGGGTCCGTCGGCGCCACAGCGGCGAAGAGGCCGAAGCCGGGGTAGACGATGGCCGGCTCCGAGGAGGCCCCGATGCTGTAGACAAGCTGCTTTTCCTCCCGGATGGTCGTGGTCATCCGCGTGCTGAGGATCCGCGCGGCCACGTTGAGGAGGCGCACGTCGCGGGTGTCCCGCAGGTCGGCCCCGAAGAAGCCGGCGAGGACGGCGCCCTGGGGCGTGCGCGCTTCGATGGCCTCGGCGACGCTGATCGCTCCCCGGGGGCGCGCGATGGTGCGGAGATCGGCGAGCGTCTTGTCGCCGATCCGGGGGCGCGCGGGCAGCGCGCCGAGGTAGCGCGTCACCAGGCGCGTCGCCGCCTCGCGATCGACGTCGCCGACCACGGCGACCTCGGTGGGCGCGGTGGCGATGACCTGCCGCAGCCAGGCCTGGGCCGCCTCGCGGGTGAGGGCCCGGACCTGCTCGGTGGTGAGATGCTTGGGACGCGGCTCGGTCACGGGGTAGATCGCCCGGGCGCTCGTCATGGCCAGCACCTGCATCGGTTGGCTCTTGCGGGCGGTGATCCGCTGCGTCTCCGCGTCCCTCCACTGCTCGAACGCGGCCGGCTCGATCACGGGCTCGGTGAGCAGGAGATAGGCGAGCTGGAGGCCTCGCTCGAGCTCGGCGGGATCGCCCGACACGGTGAGGGTCGCCGTGTCCCCGCTGATCCCGCTTCGCACGCGCACCTTCGCCCCCGTCATCAGGTCGCGGATCTGGGTGCTCGACAGCGCGCTCGTGGCCGGCCGGTCCCAGGCGCGCAGCGCCGCTTCGCTGATTCCGCGATTCGCGGCCGTCTCCTGGATCGCCCCCGCCGCCAGCGTGATGGCGATGCTCGCCTCGTTCTTGCGCTGGTCCATGAACCGGTGGTGGACGCGCACGCCGTTGTCGAGCCACATCGACGTCACGCCGCTCGCGGCATGCGTCTGCGCCTCGACCACGGCGCCCCCCACAGGGAGCGTGGCCAGGAGCGCGGTCGCCCGCGCCGCCTCGGCCAGCTTGTCGGGCTTGACGTCGACGGCCGTCCGGCCGAGCGCCAGCAGATCGGCCTCGCTCGGCACGCCGTCGTTCGCGGGAAGCTCGGCGATGACCAGGGCGTGACCCGGATCGAAGGTGGCGGTGAAGGCCTGCGAGACCTCCGCGGCCGTGATGCCCGGGAGCAGGCGCTGGAGCAGGGCGAGCGACTGGGCGGCCGACATCACGGGCTCCTTCCGGGTGACCGCCCCGTTGATCTGGCGCAGCACGTCACGCGCCGGGCGCGTCGCCTCCCGCTGCGCGGCTTCCTCGGCGTGGGCGATCAGGGCCCCGCGCGCGTCCTGTACCTCCTGCTCGCTGAATCCGTGCAGGCGCGCCCGCTGCAGCGCCGTCCCCAGATCCGCCAGCATGGCGCGCCACGTCCCCGGCCGGCCCGACGCCTCGACGCTGACCATGCGCATGGTCGCCGACCAGTCCTGGACGGAAGCGCCGGCGTCGAGGAACGAGGCGCGCCCCGCCGCGATGTCCGCGTTCATCCGCCGGCTGAGGACCCACGCGCCGATGCTCTCGACGAGCTCGCGCCGTTTGTCGGCCACCGTCGTCGCGGGTCCGCCCGGCGGCGCGAGCCGGACGATCGAGACTTCGGCGCGTGTCAGCTCGGAATCGGTCGCGACAAGGGCCCGGGACGCTGCCGGGGCCGTGACGCCGACGTCGCGGGGCACGGGCCGCGCCGTCGCGGGGCCGCCGCCGAATTGCCGCGTGATGACGTCGACGACGAGGGCGGGATCCGCGTCACCCACCACGATCACCGTCATATTGCTCGGCACGTACCAGCGCGAGTAATAGTCGCGGAAGTCGTCGCGCGTCACCGACTTGATGGTGGCCTCGGCGCCGATGGGCAGCCGGCGGCCGAGCGTGGACTCAGGGGCCAGCCGCTCGTAGATCTGGTCCTGGATTCGCTGGCGCGCACTCGAGCGCGCCCGCTTCTCCTCGAGGATGATCTGGCGCTCGCCGTCGATCTCGGGGGTGGCCAGGTTGAGGCGCAGGGCCACGTCCGACATGAAGAGCAGGCCCTTGTCGAGCAGGTCCCGCCCGCCCCCTGGCAGGGTGAGCTGATACGTCGTCTGGTCGAAGCCCGTGAACGCGTTCTGGTCGCGCCCGAAGGCGAGGCCGAGGGACTGGAAGAACGGCACCACCGAGCCCGGCGGGAAGTTGGCGGAGCCGTTGAAGGCCATGTGCTCGAGGTAGTGGGCGATGCCGCGTGTGGACTCGGTCTCGTTGAGCGAGCCGGACGAGACGTGAAGCCAGATGCCGACGCGCCCCTCCGGGTTCTTGTGCGAGCGGACGATGTACGTGAGCCCGTTGGGCAGGGTGCCCGTGACGAGGGCGGGGTCGGTGGGCAGGCGTTCCTCGGCCGTCGCGGCGGCGACGGGCATCGGGGCGGGCACCAGCAGCGCCGCCAGCAGCAACCAGACCACGGATATCCGCATCCCGCCTCCTCCTGGGCACTGATGATACCGCGTCCGCGAAGCGCCCCCGTCCTCCCAGGATACTATGCTCGGCGAGTGAGCGGGCGGTGAGAGAGACACCCTGCTGCTCGCCCGGTGAGGGCGGGAGGGTGCGGGAGGGGCCGTGGCGAGCCCCCGCGAATGGTATATTGGGCGGCGTAACGCATCGTGGCCGAAGGGAGCCCGAGAGCATGAGCAGTCCGCAGCGGAGAAAGACGGTCCCGGTGGACGTGGGCGGGGTCAAGGTCGGCAGTCAGCGCCCGATCATCGTCCAGTCCATGACCAATACCGACACCGCCGACGTCGACGCCACCGTCGCGCAGGTCAACGCGCTCCACGCCGCCGGCAGCGAGCTCGTCCGCGTGACCGTCAACACCGAGGCTGCCGCCCGCGCCGTGCCCGGGATCGTGAGGCAGGTGGACGTGCCGGTGATCGGCGACTTCCACTACAACGGCCACGTCCTCCTCACCAAGTACCCCGACTGCGCCCGCGCGCTCGCCAAGTACCGGATCAACCCGGGCAATGTCGGCGGCAAGCACCACGACGAGAACTTCCGCGCCATCGTCCAGGTCGCCGTCGACAACGGCAAGCCCGTGCGCATCGGCGTCAACTGGGGCAGCCTCGACCAGCAGCTCCTCACCGAGATGATGGACGCCAACGCGCGCGCGGCCGATCCGCTCGACGCGCGCGACGTGACGATGAACGCCATCGTCGAGAGCGCCATCCGCTCGGCGGAGCTCGCGGAACAGACCGGGCTCGGTCACGACCGCATCATCCTCTCCGCCAAGGTCTCCGGCGTCCAGGACCTGATCGACGTCTATCGCAAGCTCGCGCCCCGCTCCGATCATCCCCTGCACCTCGGCCTCACCGAGGCGGGCATGGGCACCAAGGGCATCGTCGCGAGCACGGCGGGCCTCGCCATCCTGCTCCAGGACGGCATCGGCGACACGATCCGCGTCTCCCTCACGCCCAAGCCCAACGGCGACCGGACCGAGGAGGTGCAGGTCGCCCAGCAGATCCTGCAGTCCATGGGTCTCAGGAGCTTCACGCCTCAGGTGACGGCCTGCCCCGGCTGCGGGCGGACGACCTCGACCTTCTTCCAGGAGATGGCGGAGGAGATCCAGACCTATCTCCGCACCCAGATGCCGGTGTGGAAGGAGCGCTACGCCGGCATCGAGGAGCTGAAGGTCGCGGTCATGGGCTGCGTCGTCAACGGCCCCGGCGAGTCCAAGCACGCGGACATCGGCATCTCGCTGCCCGGCACCTTCGAGGAGCCGAAGGCCCCCGTCTTCGTGGACGGCGCCCTCAGGCTCACGCTCAAGGGCGACGCCATCGTCGCCGAGTTCCTCGCGCTCCTCGACGACTACGTCGAGCGGCGGTACGCCGCCGCGCGCAAGCCGCGCTGAGCCCGGCGGCCAGCCTGCCCCCCTCACCCTGCCCTTTCCCCCTCCGGGGGCGAGGGTACCGAGATGCCTCCCTCTCCCTCCGGCCCCGAGGGCATCGGCCGTACTCCCTTTCCTTCGGCGAGGGAGAGGGCCGGCGCAAGGGTGGCTACCACACGATCCGGTCCAGAGCGTGACCGCGATCGTCGGGGCGCTCGCGGTCGTCGGAGCCGCCTTCGTCAAGGGCGCGGTCGCCTTCGGCTTCCCCACCATCGCCACCCCGCTCTTCGCCCTCGTCGTGGACGTGCGAACGGCGGTGGCCATCCTCATCCTCCCCAACCTCGTGATGGACGCGATCCAGATCCTGCGCCGGCCCGGGCTCCTCGGCACCCTTCGCCGTCACGCCGTCCTCTACGCGCTCGGCATCGTCGGCACCTTCCTGGGCACCTACTGGCTCACCCGCATCTCGGATCGCCAGGCCCTGCTCGTCCTCGGCGCCTTCGTCCTGATCTTCGTCGCGATCAACGCCTCGCGGCTCTCGCTGCGGGTGAACCCGGCGTGGGAGCGCTACCTCGCCGCGCCGGCGGGCCTGCTCGCCGGCGTGATGGGCGGCATCACCAATGCGCACGGCACGCCGCTCGTCCTCTACTTCTACGCCCTCGGCCTCGACAAGGCGGAGTTCGTCCGCGCCATCGCGGTCGCCTTCATCGTGTACAAGGCGGCCCAGCTCGTCGCCGTGATCCAGGTGGGCATCATGACGCGGCACCTGTTCGGACTCTCGGTGCTGGCGACCCTCGCCGCCCTCGGCGCCTTCTGGCTGGGCCTGCGCGTGCAGGACCGCATGAACCAGCGCACGTTCAACCGCGTGGTCCTGACCGTGCTCGCCGTGCTCGGCGGCTTCCTCGTCTTCCGCGCCACGCGCTGACGCCTATGGCATACTCGCGGTCATGAGGTGAGCGGACATGGACGTCCGAGCGAGCGTGAGCGGGGGCCGGTGACGAAAGGCATGGCGATGACCAAGCGAGAGCGGGTGATGGCGGCGCTGGGCGGCAAGCCCGTGGACCGGGTGCCGCTCGCTTTCTGGCTCCACAACTTCGCGGCCGAGAACACCGCGGAGGGCCTCGCCGCCGAGACCTTGCGCCTGGCGCGGACGTTCGACTGGGACTATCTCAAGCCTCAGTCGCGCGCCCAGTGCTTCGCCGAGATGTGGGGCCTCCGCTACCAGCCGTCGGGCGAGCAGGCCGTGCCGTACACGGTCACCCATTCGCCCGTCGCCGACGCGGACGGGCTCAGGCGCCTCGCGCCCGCCGATCCGCGCACGGGCGCGCTCGGCGAGCAGCTCCAGGCCCTGCGCGCGATCCGCCAGGCCGTCGGCGCCGACACGCCCATCATCTGGACCGTCTTCTCGCCGCTGATGATTCTGCCCATGCTCCTCCGCGGCGGCCGGGAGCAGGCCCTGGCGCTGATCCGCTCCGAGCCCGCCGCGGTGGAACGCGCATTCGAGGCGATGACCGAGACGCTCGCCGCCTATGCCCGTGAGTGCGTCGCCGCCGGCGCCGACGGGCTCTTCTACGCGACCAATATGGCCACGCGCGACCTGATCAGCGCCGCGGAGTGCCGCCGCTTCCAGCGGCCTCATGACCTGCGCGTCCTCGCCGCGGTGGCGTCGGCGCCCTTCAACCTCCTCCACGTCTGCGGCACCGGCGTGCACTTCGACGAGTTCGTCCATTACCCCGTCACCGCCGTGAGCTGGGCGACCGTGCCGGGCAACCCGACCCTCGCCGATGCGCATCGGCGCACCGGCCGCGCCGTCGTCGGCGGCCTGCCCGCCAAGCCGGGGATCGCGTCGATGACCGCGGAGGCGCTGGCCGAGCGCGCGCACGCGGCGATTCGCGAGATGGACGGGCGCTGGCTCCTCCTCGGCCCCGACTGCTCGATCAACCCGGAGACGCCGGAGCCGCTGATGCATGCCGTGGGCGCCGCCGCCCGCGCAACCCGCTGACGCCGCCGGCGACGCCACCCGGGAAGGCTGATTCAGCTCATGGGCGCCAGGGGCGCAATGCCCAGCTCGCTCGTGACCTCCGCAAACCACTGGACGACCTCTTTGTGGAGCGGGATACCGTTGGCCCGCCCTCATCCGCCGAGCGATCAACGGGCATGCCGACGGTTCATATGAGGTGAGCCTGTGCACGAATGGATCCGCCCACGAGGGCATGACGTGGCGGTGCTGTTCAGCCGCCGAAGCCGCGATGCGTACGCCGCCGCCGCGGCCTCCCGCGGCGAGACGTACACGTTCACCGACGCCTGGGGACGCCCGCGGACCTGGCTCAAAGGTGAATACGCCTATCTCGCGCCCAACGCGGCGAGCCTGCTGCTGGCTCGCTGCAACCTCAAGCACGACGTCGTGGAGGAAGCCGACCTCGGCGACGACCGGCTCGCCGGCTATCGCGCCGTCCTCGTGCCGAACGCCGGCCACCTGGCGGCCGAGACCATCGAGCGCATCGAGCGCTGGCTGCCCGCCTCCGATCGCCGCCTGATCGTCACGGGCAAGACGAACCTGCCGCCACGGCTGCTCGGGCTCAGGGCGTCGACGCCGGTGCCGGTCACCGGCTATACCGGTTGGCGGTGGCTCCCGGGCTCTCCGTTCGCACATGCTGCCTGGGAGAGTCTCTGCGTGACGGGCTACGCCGGCCACCCGGTGCGTCGGGTCGAGCCTGCGCCGGGGAGCCGCGTTCTCGCCGACCTCGTGGAATGCACGGGCGATCTGGCCAGCGCGGCCACGGCGACGGTCTCCACGCTGGGGCCGGCCATCGTGCTCACCGACCGGACGGCGTATGTCGCCAATCAGGTCTTCGAGCTTCTGGGCGGAATGCTCCAGGCGCACCTGAACGTCGA
>Ga0214473_10003694_pt1 | contig 18491 bp, 23 predicted proteins | sample RVTome_7_FD_203509 | JGI IMG/M metagenome (GOLD analysis project Ga0214473, IMG submission 203509) | Soil microbial communities from uranium-contaminated site in the Upper Colorado River Basin, Wyoming, United States - RVT98D197 | ecosystem: Environmental > Terrestrial > Soil > Contaminated >... | reverse complement strand
GATGGCGTACTTCGTCGCCGTCGAAGGCGCCGCGGTGTGCGCCTCGTCGAGGACGAGGAGACTCTTCCTCGCGCGGGTCCCCAGGTGCTGAAGGAGCGGGTCGCGATACTCGGGCCTCCGGAGCGTCTGGTAGGAGATGACGAACCGCGCGTGCGTCATCCAGGGGTTGACGGCGAAGCCCCGCTCCTGGCGGCGGCGCGCCATGAAGGCGCGGTTGTAGATCTCGAAGTGGAGGCCGAAGCGGCGCTCCATCTCGTCTCGCCACTGAAGGCAGAGGGTCGCGGGGCAGACGATGAGGACGAAGTCCACCCTCTGGCGGAGGATGAGCTCCTGGAGGACGAGGCCGGATTCGATGGTCTTTCCGAGCCCCACGTCGTCGGCGATGAAGAGGTTCGCCCGGGGGAGCTCGAGCGCCTTCCGGAGCGGTGTCAACTGGTGGTTCAGGAGCTTGATGCCGGCGCGAAAGGGCGCCTGGAAGAGCCGCGCGTCCGCGGCGGTGGTGGCACTCCATTTCAGGGCATGGAAGTAGGCGGCGAAGTGGCGGGGTTCGTCGATCTTGGCGACTTTCCCGAGTCCATGGGCTTCCGGACTCTCGATCTTGGCGCCGAGCTCGAGCTCCCAGAGGACCTGGAGCTTCCGGCCCTGGTTATCGTCGTCGAGGCAGACGAGCCTTATTAATGTATGCTCGCCGGGATTGGGGGGCGGGACGACGTCTTCGACCAGGTACTGGCGGTGGCGGACTCGGACGATGTCGCCCTTGTGCGGGGCGTCTTTCTGGGCCGCCCTCCCGGAAAAGATGGGCTTTGGAGCCTGGGTCGTCTCGGCCCCGGCAGCATGGAGCAGGCGCTCGGCCAGGGCGGCGCGGGCCCGGCCGGAGTCGTCGAGGCCGTGCACTTTGCAGGCGGCACGGAGCTCGTCCCGGCCGAGGACGCGGATGAGGCTTGGGATCTGGAGCTCGCCGGAGTCGACCAGGGAGCGGATCTGGTCGTCCTTCTTCGCCCGCTGGGCGATGGAGACCCCGAACTCGCGGCCGAGGGCGACCAGTCGGTCCCGGGTGAGCACCTCGAGGACGCTTCGTGGTGAAAGTGATGCTGCCGTCAAGTCCCGTCTATTGTACTTGACTACGAGTGCGTCGAGACAGTAGGGATTGGCTTCAGCTGGAGTTTGACAGGTGTGCCAGAGCCTCCGTTCAGTTCCGGCTGGAGCGTCGCTTGCCTCGCGAGCCGCTTCGCGAGGTTTCAACGAGTTCGGGCTCCCCGTTCGCAAAGCCACCCAGCGAATAGTCCACGACAAGTGCCACGACGCTTCGGATCTGCGGAGAACAATCCTTGAACTCGATCCGATCCAGTATTTCCGTGCCGTAGCGGACCAACGCTTCCCCCACCAAGACATGAACGAAGAACTGCGTCACGTCTTTCACGCGCCAATCCCACGCGCCCGTGCTGCAGAGGCTTGAGTGTCCGACGGTTGCGTGAGCGCGAGCGTCCTCCCGTGATCCTCGCCAGGAGGCCGATGGGAACGACGACGAGGCCACCTAGCACTACCGGCGGAAGCGCCGAGAGCTGCGCCTCGCGATCGAGATCGCCCATGCGTTTTTCGAGTCGCGCCTGTAGGTCGTCGGCGCGACGCCGCGCTTCCTGGGAATTGAGACGGGCGTTGGGCTTCCCTGCTTGCTCCTGGAGCTTGAGCTCCTCGGCACGGTGATCCCAGTTAGGTGATCTCCTTGGTGAGCCGGTCCTTGACCGCGGCGCGGGCTTTCTCGGTCCAGCCTACGCGGCGGCCGCGGACCTCGTCGAGGTGGTCCGGCACGATGTGCTCGATCGCGTGCGCCTGGGCTTTCTGTTCCAGGTCGCGAGTGATCCAGCCACACTCGGAGCGTCCGAGGACGGCCGCGATGTCCGGCTCGGCCTCCTGGAGAGGTCGGTAGTCGAGATAGGGCGCGTAGTGGAGGTGACGGGCGTTCCCGTCGGCATCGAGCTTGACGTAGAGCATGCGCTTCGAGATGGTGCGGCGCTCACCGGCGCGGGTGAGGCTCGCGTCCTGGATGGCGTGCTCGAGGTAGAAGAGCACGCGGGTTTGGGTTCCGACGTCGCGCTCATCGACGAGGACCGTTCCACGGCGCAGGAGATCGCGGTGACGTTCGAGAGTGAGGTCGAGCGTTGCATCGAGAAACGGATGGCCAGGACAGACGAACGCCGCGAGGGGCTGGCCCTGAGGAGCAATGAGGTCCTTCTCGAAGGCGATGCGCTCGTAACGCGCAAGCACGGGCTCCCCTCCCCCAATCAGCCGGTCTCGATTGCGCACGGGCGCCGGGACGTGGGTCAGCTCGTAGCGGCGCGTTTCGCGCTGGCGGATGGTGCCGCCGAGCCTCTGGAAGGCTTCGAGGAAAAAGGATTCGATGTAGTGCGGCTGGAGCCGACGGGCCTCGGCGCGCTCCATGTCCTCGCGCACGCGGGCGACGCGGCTCGCGTCCATCGCATCGTGTGCGAGGGCACGCTCCTCGAGGAGGTCCTGGAGATGCGGGCGGTCCACGGCGTTTTCGATGGCGCGGTTCAGTCGGGCACGGACCTCGGGTCGGTCGCCGTAACGGATCGCCTCGATGAGAAGCTCTCGCAGGGCTCTTCCCTCGAACTGAAGCTTTCCGAGCACGCCGAAGACCTGGCCTCCGAGAGCTTTCCGGGCTTCTTCGATCTTTTCGAGGAGGGTGCGGTAGACGTCGCCCTCCCGGGTCTCGTGGGCGACAAGATTCCAAAGATGGCAGACCTCCGTTTGGCCGATGCGGTGGATGCGGCCGAAGCGCTGCTCGAGCCGGTTCGGGTTCCACGGGAGGTCGTAGTTCACCATCAGGTGCGCTCCGCTTCCGGTTGATGCCCTCGCCCGCGGCGTCGGTCGCAAGAAGGACCTGGACTTCGGGATCGTGGAGGAAGGCTTCCTGGGCCTTTCGACGCTCCTCGCGTCCCATGCCGCCGTGGATGAGAACAACCGCTTCCCGGCGACCGAGAAGGGTCGTGATGCGACTCTCCAGGTAGTTCAGAGTGTCGCGGTGCTCGGTGAAGAGGACGAGCTTCTGACGCGGTGACGGTTTGGGTGGCGGGATCTGGCCCGCCCCAAAGGGAACGGTCGGCTCCCCTACTCGGTTCGCGATAGAAGCGGGCGTGAAGATCTCTCCAAGGAGAGCCGCGAGCTCTCTCCATTTCGTGTCCTTGCCGCTGCGGCGCACGTGGAGGGCGAGGGATTCGAGCCGGGCGAGGGTGGCGATCTCTGCCTTCAGCTCCTCGATGGTGCGGGCGGCAGTGGCCTGGTCGAGGATTTCCTCTTCGGCAGCCTCGACCTCGTTCTCGGGAGCGTCCTCGAGGTCCTCGACGTCCTCGGGGTCGAGGGTCGGGGTTGTGGCGGCAAGGGCGGAGACGGCGGCTCCTCGTTGAAGAAGCTCGAGCTCGCGGAGACGCTTTTCGAGCCGCTCGCGGCGCCTTCGGAGCGACTGGGCGATCGCCTCGGGGGATGAGGCGAGCCGACGCTGCAGGATCGTGAGGGCGAATCCCACCGTTCCCGCGCGCTTGTCGTTCTGGAGCGCCTCGGCGCGGTTGAACTCCTCGCGCACGTACTCGGTGACCTCTCTATAGAGCTGGGCTTCGTCATCCGAGAGTTTGTAGGGGACGGTGTAGGCGATGCGCTCGGGAAAAAGGGGCTTTCCGTCGAACTTGAGGAGCCTCTCCTTGACCATCCGGCGCATCAGGTCGGAGACGTCGGCCGCGTGGACTCCATCCCGGAAGCGCCCCTCGAAGCGCTCGCCGTCGAGAAGCGCCATGAAGAGCTGGAAGTCCTCTTCCTTGCCGTTGTGAGGGGTCGCCGTCATCAAGAGGAAGTGGCGGGTCAGGCCCGAGAGGAGCTGCCCCAGGCGGTAGCGCTTGGTGTACTTGATCTCGCCTCCGAAGAAGGTCGCGGAGAGCTTGTGGGCTTCGTCGCAGACGACGAGGTCCCAGCGGGCGTCGGGTGCGGCGACCTTGGCCTGGACGTCCTCGTTGCGGGAGAGCTTGTCGAGGCGGGCGATGACAAGGTCATTCTCGAGAAACCAGTTGCCGGTGCGGGCGGCCTCGAGCTTGTCGTGGGTGAGGATCTCGAAGGGAAGGTGGAAGCGAAGGTGGAGCTCGTCCTGCCACTGCTCGGCGAGGCTTCCCGGGCAGACCACGAGGCAGCGCTTGAGGTCGCCCCGCGCGATGAGCTCTTTAATAAGGAGGCCCGCCATTATGGTCTTCCCTGCCCCGGGGTCGTCGGCGAGGAGAAAGCGCAGAGGCTGGCGCGGGAGCATCGCCTCGTAGACGGCCGTGATCTGGTGTGGGAGGGGCTCGACGAGCGAGGTGTGGACCGCGAGCACGGGGTCGAAAAGGTGCGCGAGCCGGATGCGGTGCGCTTCGGAGACCAGTCGAAAGAGGGCCCCCCCCCTTCGCCCCTTCGGGGCTTCGGCGCGGCAGGCCCGTCCGCCTTCTTCTTCGCATTGCATGTGGGCGCCTGAGATCGCGCACGCGAGGCGGCTTGCCCCGCCGTAGCCCGGAGGGCGGAGGCGGGTGACGGCGGAGTCCGGGAGGATGCCGCGGACGGAGGTCGAAGGGAGGAGGGACTCGAGCTTGGTCATGTGAGGGTTCGGAGGCCGCGTGCAAGCCGGGCGTCACGAATGACCGGCTGTCCCGGCACCACCTGCAGAGTGACTTCGTGAGCTGCTTTCAAGGACGTTCTATTTGAGATCTTCGGTAGCGTAACTCCCGGCCTCTGAGCCGCGCAACCCGAAAGGTGAAGGCGGGCGACGTGTCAAAGACCGGATCGGCAGTTACTTGCCCTTCGCGCCCCAGGTTCGGCCTGTTCTATAGCAGGCGATTCGAGGGCATAGAGGTCTTCACCTCGTTCGAGGCAGTCAGTCCTTCCGACGCTTCTTCGACTCAGAGCTCGACCCCTTCTCGAATCTTTCCAGAAGGGCGGTCAAGATCCGCGGCGATGCGCGAAACGTCGTCGTTCGCAAGCGCTCGATCACTTCGGGCAGATCCAGCAAATCTCTCTCTGCCGAGGCGGCGAGAACTCCGAGAGTTCCGACAACACTTAGCTCGCGTCGGTTCGCTTCCCTCCGACCGTCTCGGTCGTCCATCAGCTACCCATCGGCACCCAGTTCCTCGGCCAAGGCAATGGCATCACGCTCTCCGGCTCCCAGGTAATCCAAACGTGGATCTGGCGTCTTCGAGAGGGATACGACTTCGAGCCAGGTCGGTTGATTCGCGAGCCACACCTGGACCGCACGTGGCGTTTCTGGAGCTTGGAGTTCTCTATATACGGACAAAGGGATGATTACGCGACGGTACAGATCGTACAGTCTGTCGATTTGTTCGACGAGAATGAGGTAGTTGATCGGGGACGTGTCGGAAACGACGATCATTTCCCGGAGAGCTCGTGACTGCTCTCAATTTCTCGATCGAGATCCTCTTCGGTGTAGTCCAAATACACGCCGGCGCGCTTGAGGAGGGCATCTACCTCCCACCGAGACGCGAGCCCCAACAAGCGCTGCACCTGGCTTTGGCTCAGCGCACCGGATCGGTAGCCTTCGATGGCGATGGCCTCGCGCGCGGCACGGGACAGGTCCCCCCACCTGCCTTCGAGCCGTTCCGCGATATCCTCGGAGCGTTGGAACGCCCTTGGGCTCGGAACCACCGCGCTTTCGACCGAGCGTCTCGTCTACAACTCGAAGCGTACGGGAACGTTCACTCTCGGGGGGCGCCGGTTTCGCCTTCGGCGTGTCGCGTTTCCGACTACGCCGACCCCCGAGTGGTTCGTCGTCGATCTCTTGGAGCACGCCGAACAGGCGGGGGCATCGCGCGGGAACCTGGTAGCGGCGCTCGCACGTGTGCTGCGCCGTGGGAAATTGGACCGAGGCCGACTCGGGGAGATGGCAGCCCGCTATGGAACGAAGAAAACGCTTCGGCAGGTGGAGGCGGCGCTTGCGGACGCCGTCGCGTGAGCTTCGTCCACGAGGATCCGGACTTCGAGGGTCTCGTCCGTATCGTCGCCGATAGGCGCGGGCTCTCCGTTTCGCTCGTCGAAAAGGACTACTGGGTCACCCATACCCTTTGGGCTCTCCTCGAATCGGGACTCGAGGTCTGGCTCAAAGGGGGCACCTCGTTGTCCAAAGGGTTTTCCCTCATCGAGCGGTTTCCGAGGATCTCGACCTCAAGATCGAACCGGGTCGGCTGGTTGGCGTGCCGGCGGTCACAAACTGGAAGAGCGAGGGTAGCTCCGCGACGCGAAGTCGCGAGGCCTTCTTTGCGGCACTGGCGTCTCGGCTCACCGTGCCCGGTGCGGAGGTTGTGCTGGATGTCGAGTCCGCGGACCGCTTCTGGCGCACGGCGAATCTGCACGTCGTCTATCGGCGGCGGCATGTGGACGGGCTCTCGGGGCTTCTAAGACCTTTCGCGCTACTCGAGGTCGGAACTGCACGCGTGGTTCCTTTCGTCGCGCGAGACATGTCGTCGTTCGTTCACAACGAGCTCTCGGAGATGGGGCAGTTGAGTGATTTTGACGAAAACCGCCCCAGGGGTGTCCGGTGTGTTCATCCGTTCGTGACTCTTCTCGAGAAGCTCGACGCGCTGAGGCGTCGGACACGGAACGATGCCGTCGATCCGCCCGCGTTCGTTCGACGCTTCGAGGATGCCGCCAAGATCGTTCTTGGTGCAGAGTCTCTCCCTTCCCTGCCAGACGACTACGAGGTACGAGCTCTCGCGTGGATTCGCCGGACGATCGAGTAAGTCGTGATTGCTCTGACGGCCCAAGGAACCGCTACGGTGTGGGAGGCCGTAGACCGTCAGCTCACGAGCCGACGAACCCAGATCCACCCTTCGCGTGTCGCCACGTCGAGACGGGATGGCGCCTCCGCAAGTCCCGACAGAAAGTCGGCCCCAGCAACCGCGCACCACGCGGCGCCCCGGTCTCGGACGTTCCTTCCAGGGCCGACCAACTCCATGAGTACAATGGATGCCGTTAACGCGGTCGCGGCGGATCTCGAGATTACCCAGGATGAAGTATGCCAGAAAGGAAGCTGCAGATACCGGGGCCACTTCGTGTCCGGGGGGGTGTACTCTGCAATCACCTCAGATGGTGGCTCCCACTCACCCCAGAAGACCACGTCCCCGTCGTGCTCCACGGCGTGCGCGTCGACGCCGGTGCGCCATCTTCCTGCGCTTTTCATGAATTTGCGGCTGTGCGCCCGATGGTTCCAGTCCTTCCAGCCGTCCCGATCGGGACGGTGCTCCATCCCGGGATGCGGAAACTGCACGAAATACAGAATGTCAGACATTGTGAAAACCGGTCGCGTCAGTACCCGCGGAGGCGCTCTTGTTGGGGTCGGGTGGAATCAGCTCGTAGCGGATGCGTCCCTGCTCTGTCTATTGCTCTCTGTCCTCGATAATCTCCAGTCGGCTCACCATGAGCGATTTGGGACGTCGGGTCTGGTCGATAGGCCGACTGCCGGTGACCGTGACGCGTTTGTCCAGGGCGTCCTTGGCAGCTTCCAGAAGCTCCTCGAGGAACTGGCACTCAATCTGCATGACCTGGCCAGGGCTGGTTTCGAAGTTCCGAAGGACGAAGGAATACTTATCGAGATCGATTTCGCGTAGATCCCCTGTGTAGGTCTCAATCCGTTGCTCGGGAATCTTGTCCAAAGCGTCGTTGATCCGTCTTCGGTTCTTCCGCGCCAGAGTTATGCCTCCCGGGATGCTCTGGGAGCGCACGAGCGAGCCCAGAAGTTCGACCTCCTCGATCTGTCCTCTCTCTCGAGGAGCGAGTCGAGCAAGCTCGGTCAGCAAAAGGCGACGTCGGCGCTCATCGGGGACCTGGGTATGAAGCTCCTCATCCGGTCGTTCGGACGCGACCCAAGCCGCGGTCTTGAGGTAATCGGCCAGCGCGAGAGAGACTGCTTCAGCCACCTTTCCCTCTTGGAACGGCAACCGAACGCCAACGCGCAGGCTTCCGGGCGCCATGGCCACGACACGGAAGTCCGTACAGCGCTTCAGTTCGGCTGTGGGCCGCGTGGTCAATTCGCCCGTGAGGATCAGTTCGGCCACGGACTGAACGCCTTTTCGGAATGCGTCAAGGATAGCCGTGAGTACGCTCGTTGGAGCCGCCGGCCATTCGATTTCGGGACCAACGACTCGAAGCCAAAGAGGTGCGGCCTGCTCATCCACAGCCATCACTCCAGCGTATTCGTCGAGCTCGCGCCGAAGACGCCGGATGTGTTCCAAATGCCCCTCCGCCAGAACAGCAAAGTTCCGCGGATTGGCAGGCTCGATTTGACGCCGCAGGGCCGCGAGCGACTGATACAAACGCTCCAGTTGTTCAAATGCCTGTTCCATCTCGTCTTGGCTGGTGATCGCGGTGGTCATAGTCTTACCCTCACCATGCCCTTTCGGAGTTCCGGTTGCCCACGAACCTGCGAGAAAAACTCGACCAGCGGATCGAGGCTCTCGGAGAAATCCGTCGCGTAGAGAACGTCGAAACCATGCTTGGCCTTCACTCGTTTCGGAGAAACCACGTTGTACTGCCTCGGCAAGAGGTCGCGCGCTCATGGCCTTGAGGTCTTGCCGGCAGTGTCGGGACCCCATGTCAGGGCGCGACAATATTCCGTGAACTGCCGAGCGCGCGCTCGTAGCTCTCCCGGATCATCGCCGGCGAGCTCTCGGCGCAGATCTGGGTCGTCTCGAGCTTCTCGTGGCCGAGGAACTTCCGCCTACACCGCGCGCTCTACACGCGTGCCCGCTTCTTCTCCACGCGACCCTCGTGCTTAAGGTAGAGCTCGATCGCGTCGCGCACCACGTCGGCCAGCGAGCGGTGCTCGCGGAAGGCGAGCTCCCGCAATGCCTCGTGCTGCTTTTCCTCGATCGCCGCGAAGAGCGTCACCGGTGCCTCCAGTTTCTTCACACCGCTCATCTTGCAAACCTCCATTCAGTCTTTTCACTCTCGAAAAGTAGTTCCGGTTCATTCCAGCGTCACATCCTCCCGCGTCACGAGGAGCGTCTCCACGGGCCCGACGAACTTGATGTAGATCGCCTTCTGGTCGAACCGCTCCAGGAGAACCTCCCTCGCGTACCACTTGAACCACTGCCGCATCTCCGGGCTGTCGACCAAGTCCACCTCGAGCAGCGCGAGCACGTCGCGGTCGACGATGCCCTTGTCCCACCAGAAGCCGCGAGGGTTTCCGTCCCGGAACACCCGGAGGATTCCTCCTGCCTCCAACTCCCGTGCGATCTCGTCGGCGCTCACGATAAACTTCTCGTCCTCAACGGGCCTGCGGACGCCTTGGGCGTCTGCGTTGTAAAAGATCGGCAACGGAATCAATACGCTTACCACGCTTGCGGATCCCGGTTCGGCCATCGTTCCTCCAATGGAACCATGTACGATTATACTAGCATAATAGCATACATGCTACCAGGGCTTTTCGTGCGCTGGCCGCGGGTGAGGCCCAGAGAAGGGAGTCGGATTCGGGGGCACGGTTTCTCCTACTCTTCCCTCGAGCCGGTCGGCGGCCGTGCGCCGAGCGCGCGCTCGTAGCTCTCCGGTTCATGGCTGGCGAACTCTCGGCGTATCTGGGTCGTCTTGAGCTTCTCGTGGCCGAGGCCGAGGAATTTCCGCACCTGGTCGATCGGCGTTCCGCTTAAGTCACGGTGGAGCAGAAGGCGTTGGCCAGGGCCTCGCGTACCGCGACCGGCGGGTAGAGCGGCTCGTCCATGCGCTCCAGGCGCCCCGGCGCCACGCGACCGGGGACCTGCACGTGCTCGCGGAGGAAGCGCTCCGCGGCGATCAGGAGCTCGAACGTATTGCCGCGGAACTGCCGGTTGTCGCGGAACTCAGTCTTGTCCGTACCGGCAAAGCGTGCGACGCAGCAGGCAGGTTCAGCGCTCGTTCGGAAAGAACGAGGATACGTCGAAGGCTACGTCGGGCCACGCCTCCGGGGAAACCTGCGAGCCGCACGGAACGCGCAAGCGCGTCTCGTAGGCGCCGTTCTGCGGCCCTCGATAAACCTCCAGCATGCGGTCCACGAGATTCACCACCCAGTATTCCGGAACCCGGGCGTCCGCGTACAACGCCGCCTTCTCGGTCATGTCGTATCGCAGCGACGAATCCGCGAGCTCGATGACCAGAAGTGCTTTCGTTTCCGGTGTTCCATAGGACTCGACATCGGGGTTTGAGCACACGACGATGTCGGGTTCCGGCTCGGAATCCAGATCCTCTAGACCGAGCGGCGCCTCCAGATACACGGTCGCGCGGCCCTCGAGCGCCTTGTCGAGAACCCTGAAGGCCTTAGTGGCCGCGACAACGTGTTTCCGGCGCTTGGGGCTCATCTCGCGGATGACTCCCCGGATGAGCTCGACGCGCTCACCCGGTGCCAGAATGCCGGCCTCGCCCATACGGTGGTACTCCTCGACCGTGAACCGGCGCTGCTCGAGAGTCTCCATTGGCCTCGACATATCGTCATTGTACCTCCCGTTCCTTCGTATAGACGAGATCCGAGGCGGGAAACCTCCCTCCCTCGTGCTGGTCGGGGACGGCATGATGGAAGAGGTGAATCGGCCGGTTTGGCCCGTCGCTCTCGCCGCCTGCGGGCTCACTCTCGCGCTCCAATGCTTCCTCCGGTCCCACCTCAGGGACGACGCCTACATCTCCTTTCGCCACATCGGGCGCCTTCTGGAGGGCAAAGGACTCGCATTCAACGATGGGAACGAGTCGAGGGGTTCTCCCGTCCCCTGTGGATTTTCCTCGTCGCCGGCTGCACGCGGCTGACGGGCTTCGCCATCCCGGACATCGTCCTGCTGCCCTGGGTTTCGCGTCTACGCCGCCTCCGGCCAGGAGACACCGCTATTCATGTTTCTTCTGACGTTGGGCACGGTGGCAAGCCTGGTACGGGAGAAGCCGACGATGCTCGCGAGCCTGTCCTTCGGCCTTGCGGCAATCACCCGGGCGGACCAACGGCGCGACGCCTCACGAACGCGCTCGGGAAGACAAGTGAACCGATCCTCATGCGCTGCTAAAATGCGCCGGTGGTGCAATCGAGATCGATCCCTGCCCTTCTACCCCAGCGACGGCAGGAAACGTGGCAGGGCGGTTGGTTTCGGGCCGGACGATCTTCGCGCGGCACACGAGCCAATCGTCCTCGTCCCACCGGAGGTAGACGCCTTCCGCCGAGGCCGAGCCGAGACGTGACCGGCAGAGCTGGTTTCGCAATCCCGAAACCGTGAAGGTGCCTTCCCCAATCAGAGGAACCGATCTCGTCCAGCTCTCGGACTCGGCTCTGGCACTTCGTCGGAACTCCCCGCAGCTCACAGCCATGCGGCGGGCGATTCGGCGCAAGGCCGAAGACGAGCTGGAAGAGCGAGGGTAGCTCCGCGACTCGAAGTCGTGAGGCCTTCTTTGTAGAACTGGTTTTTCGGCTCGCCGTGCGCGATGCGGAGGGATTGCACGTGACTTTACTTTCTACTAAAATGTAAAGCGAGGAGGGACGGTGGCCGAAGTCAAGCTCTCATCCAAGAACCAGATCGTCATCCCTCGAGAGGTACGCGCCGCTTTGCGACTGAAATCCGGTGATCGCCTATTGTTGGTGGTGCGCGGCGACACCGCGATCCTGCTCCCCAAGCCCAAGAAGTACTCGCGGGCCGTCGTCGGGATGGGAAAGGGCGTCTATCCTCCTGATTACCTCGAGAAGGAGCGGGAAAGCTGGGGGTGAACGGGCCCGCGCTCGCCGCCTTTCTGAACCGGCACCGCAAGCTCGGTCTGGACACGAGCGTTTTCATTTACGCCGTGGAGGGGAATCCCCGGTATCTGGCGCTGGTCCAGCCCATTCTCGCCTGGATCGAAGGACCTAGAGGACAGGCGGTTACCTCCACAGTGACCATGCTGGAGCTGCTGGTTCAGCCCTACCGGCTGTCCGACTTGAATCGAGTCAACCAGTTTTACGCCTTGCTGACCAGCTATCCGCACCTGGAGTGGGTTGCCCCGACGCTCACGGTAGCGGACCGCGCCGCCCGATTGAGAGCGGATCACAATCTCAAAACTCCCGATGCGGTGCAGGCAGCCACCGCTCTGGTATACGGGGCGACGGGGTTCATCTCCAACGATCCCATCTATAAACGAGTCGCCGGCCTCGAGCTCGTCGTTCTGGATGAGCTCGCGGCGAACACAGAAGGTCGGGGCTCCTCCAACTGACTTACTCCGCTTCCTTCGCCACCCGAGACGCCGCCGGAAACGGCTTTCCAGAGCGTGAGAACATCGTCATGTACTACCGCCTTTCCCGTCGCTCAAAGCGGGGTGGATGCGTTCAATTTCGATGACCGAGCCGCGGAGCTCAATTTGGGCCCTCACGCCGCGGCAGCCAAGGGCAACGATTTCACGCTCGGAATGAGATTCCTTTCCGTCGAGGGATCCGAGACGAACGTCGAGCGCATCGCGAATCGAGCGGATCGAGGCGGCCACGCAAGCCACTCCTGGCCGGATTCGCGACATCAGGGAGGCCAGCTTGAGAAAGCTCCCCAGGGCATCCGGGAGTTCGACCGAGTTCGTGCGTATGACAACAGCCGATGGGCAGAGCAACCTCGGGTAGTGCTGGAAGCCCGAAAGGGTAAACTCCGCTACCTCGCATCGGACGTCCCGGTCTGGCTCGAGGAAAGCCTCAAAGGCTCTGAATACGAGAGCCCTCGCCCACGTGCGGACGATCGCTAGAAAGCACGAAGAGAGGACTGCGGTCGGCGGAGCGGTAAGATGCACGGAGATCATGGCCTCCGGTGACGCCCAGCGCGTTTGGTTCCCCGAGATGCTCGACGAGCTCGAGCGCACGTGGTCGGCCTCAGTCTCTTGGGAAGAGCTGGCGGATTTCTGCCAGGTGCTGACCGAGAAGAGAAAGGGGATCCGCGAGTCGAGAGGGATCGAGCCGCCGCTGACTCGCTGTCCGAGGTGTGGGGCGGTATCAAGATCTGACGTTTCCGGGGTCTCGATTCGGTCGGCCCTCTTCGCGCTGAAAAAGCTTGGTGCTGTCACCGAAGCCGAGTACGAGGCGCTCGACAAGAGCTGGAGGAAGTTCAAAACCAGGAATCGGCTCGACGCATACGGCCGCAAGGCCGAGCCGACCCAGAACGCCGACGGCGAGGGTTCCGATTCGTGCTGCTGATCGGTGGGAGTCCCTGGCGTTTCAACCCGCGTCGAAGCAGAGCAGTCTCGTCCATTACCAACGGCGCCACTTGTCTCGGTACGATGGCGGACGCGAGATTGGCTCGTCGGGTTCTTCGGCTCTTTCGGCGGAGAACGTGCTGTCGTCTCCGTTCTCGATCTTGATCTTGCCCCTCAGCCGACCGTCTTTGCCGAGCTTCACGCTGCCGGTCCCCGAAACTGGATCGTACTCCCAGGCACCTTCCCAGCTGAACGACACGCCGGCCTTGGTCCCCCTCGCGTTTACACAGGCGAGGAGGCAGTGCATCCGGAGCCGGTCGTCGCGACCTGTGAGGGAGAGGAGCGCCGGGCCGAGGACGTCGAGGCCGTCGTTCACCCAGGTGCCGGTGTCGACGATGCGCCACCAGCCCCGGTACCCAGGAGGGATAGATGCTCGGACGTCCACTTGACGATACGCCCACAACGACTCGAGAGGCGCCGCACGAAGGCTGCCACGGCCGCTCGTCGACATTCTGGTACAGTTACGCTCCGGAACCAATCCCATGGCGGAGAAGACCCGGAGAACGCGCACAGGTCGAGATCCTCTCGAGCGGACGATGGAAGCGGCGCTTCGGCCCGGCCTGTTCATCCGGTATGGCGAGAGCTTCGCCTTCGTACAGGGCCTCGAGCGTATCGCTCGGTCGATCGACGGTCTGGTCGCGGAGGCCCCCGAGCGTGCGGCAGAGCTATTCGAGACCTTTCTCGCAGGCTGTTACCAGAAGAGCGAGGAGATCGACGATTCGTCGGGCGGGTTCGGCGAGCTGATGCAGCACCTTTGTTGCCGGTGGGTTCGGGCGCGCCAGGCGGCCGGCGCGTCCGCCGACGAGACGGTCGGGACCTTGCTTCGCTGGAAGGAGCGGGACCACTACGGCTATACGTACGAGCTCGAAGGAAAGCTCGTCGAAGTCCTGGACAAGGCCGGACTCGCGGCCTTGGCTCGAGAGGCGAAAGTCCGCTTCGATGAGGCCAGCATGGAGTCGAAGCGGCGGGCCGGAGAAGTCGGTGGGGACGCGTCCCGGTGGGAGTGGGCGGACGCTCTCAAGGCTGTGCACCGGGCCCGGAAGGATACGCTGTCGTATATCCGGTTGTGCCGGGAGGTGGGGATGACAGCCGAGGATTGCGTCGTCCTCGCCGATCTCTTCGACGCGCATGGCGAAAGCCAGCAAGCGCTCTCCTGGATTCGCCGAGGGCTAGAGATTTCGGGGTCCCGAAGCGGACGCGATTACCAGTTGAGGACGCGGGAGAAGACCCTGCTCAAGAAGATGGGGCGGCCGGAAGAGGCCCTGACCTTGGCCTGGAAGGATTTCAACACCCGGCCGAGCTCCGTTACCTATGAGGAGCTCATGGCCTGTGCGCCCGAGGCCGAGCAAAAGGACTGGCATCTCCGAGCCATAGAACGCGCGCGCACCGCAGATCTGAGCTCCGCCGTGGACCTCTTCCTGGAGGTCCGGGAGACCGATCGATTGCTCGGTGTGCTGGAGGGGGCCAAAGAGCCGGCCGTGCGCGCGCTCGGTCACTACACGCTGCAGAAGGTGGCGAAGCAGCTCGAGAAGGACCATCCGGCCGTGGCGGCGAGGCTCTACCGCTCTCTCGGCCTTCGCATCGTCGACGAAGCGAAGAGCAAGTACTATCGATTCGCGCTCTCCCACCTCGCACGGGCGAAGAGGTGCTACGAGAAAGCGGGGCTGGGCCAGGAGTGGGAGGCGACCGTCAACGACGTGCGAAAGCGGCACCACCGGAAGTCCTCTTTCATTCCCGGGTTCGAGAAGGTGGTGAAAGGTCTGGTGTCCAAGCGGTCTTCCTTCCTGGATCGAGCGCGGAAACGCTGGGCGGGGCCGCCTCAGGGCTGAGGGGTTCGTGGGTTCGCAAAATTCTTACTGCGATCGCCTGAAGACGCTCCGCATTCCTCGAGTCGAGGAATACGTCGGGCGCCGGGGCCCTCTCCCCTCCTCGATGCGCAGCTGCCCCGGGATCGGTTCAAGGGTGGCGATTCCGCAACTTGGGAGCATGTCGTCACCACGGTAGGAGGGTAGGTCATGGCGTCACGGTCCTCGTCGTTCCAGTGCGTGATCCCCCTGATCGCTCCCCTCCTTGCAGCGCCGTGCGGCGCCGAGGAGGGTGAAGATCAGAGTACGTACATCCTTGCGACGGGGCGGCGACTTCCCTACCTGTACGCCATCTCGTTGGAAGACGCCATCAATCCGGCGAACAACAACACTTCGAACGCGATCGTCAGCCGCAGCAAAGTGGCGTTGGACCGATTGGACGGTCGGTTACTCGGCGATCCCGCCAATCTCATCGTGAGCGAGGACGGCGGCACGGTCTATGTGGTGAATCACCATGGCAGCATCGATAACGCGGAATTCCGCCAGCACGGCGGGCGCGGACAGATCGCGATGCTCGACGTGGATGCGGTCCTCGATCCGCGGAACGACGGGACGCACCATGCGCTCCTGCAGCATCTGGACTCCGGTGGTTTCGGAGCGCTCGGCATAGCACTCCTGCCGGACATGCTCGTCATCGCCAACGCCGAGAACAACCTCACGGAGGACGGCGGCAATCGCGTCACCTTCGTCGACCGTCGGACCGGGAGCCTCCGCGGCACGGTGGAGCTGGCGCTCGGCTCGCCCGGGTTCGACTGTGACTACCCGGTGCCCTACGTCTCGCCTCATGGACCACCCAGGAATCTGGCCATACTCTCTCCGGATCCCAGATGGGGATGTTTCCCCGACCCGAACGGATTGGCTCTCGGTCGTGCCAGCAATGGCAACGCGTACGTGTTTACTGCGAATGGCGGCACGAACGATGTGTCGGTCGTCGACCTCGCCCGCGCTCTGGATGGGGATCGGCTGGCGGAGATCCGGCGCATTCCGACCCGGGTCGGCCCATGGGGCATGACGGCCACACCCGACGGACGCCACATCATCGTGGCCAGCGGGGGGAGCCAGAAGGACGGGTCGGCGGGCAACACGATTTCGATTATCGACGTCGACCGGGCGAGTGCGGGTGCGGGTGACGCGGAAGTGGCCCGGATCCTGGTCGGCACGGAGGATCCCGGGGAGCCGACACATCCTCTCATGCCGTCCGTTACGCCCGACGGCCGGGAAGTGATCGTCCCGAACGTTCGTGCCGACAACCTGTCCATCGTGAACCTCCGCTTGGCGCTTGCCGGCGACCCCGGTGCGGAGGTTGCTCGCATCCCGCTCGCCCGGTCGGATGGACGCCCCGCACGCCCGAAGGGCTCGGCGATCACGCCGGATGGCAGGTACGCCGTGATCAGTGCGGGACCGGGCGAGCAGCCGTTCTCGCAGGAGATCGGTCACGTGTACGTGATTGATCTTCAATCACGCAGCGTCGTGGGCACGGTGACCGGAGTGGGTAACGATCCCTATGCCCTGGCGACGGTGAATAGGTAGATGAGAGCCTGCTCAAACTGACACCAAAGAACTGAACCACTCTCCCGTTGGTACGACGTCAGCCGGCTTTGCGTTGTGCCTGCGCCGCGTGCCAGAGATCCCAGTCTGTCTGAAGTCCCATCCAGAACTCTGGAGACGTTTCGAAAAGCCGGGCCAACCGTAGCGCTGTGTCGGCGCTGATGCCTCTCCGTCCGCGAATGATCTCATTCAGTCGGTTGAGATGGATCTTCATCTCCCGGGCCGCTTCGACTTGGCTGAGGCCGGCGGGTCGAAGGAACTCCTCGAGCAGCATCTCACCGGGAGACGTCGGCGGCCGCTCCAGGTCGAGCACGGATCGCGGGCCGTCAATGGTAGTCTTCGCACGCGACATCGTAGGCGTCTCCCTTCTCGAATCGAAACGTGATCCGATACCGTTCGTTTACCCTGAGGCTAAAGCGCCCAGTTTGATTCCCCTTCAGCGCCTCCAGTCGGTTGCCGGCGGGAAGACGAAGGTCCTGAACTGTCCTCGCTCGGTGAACCGCATCGAGTTTGCGCCGGATGACGGGCCAAAGGACCTTCGGCAGCCGCCGAGCCGCTTTGGATTCTCGTCCGTAGTAGACGTCAGCGGTCGCTTGGTCGGCGAACGACCGAATCACCCGAGTAGTTTACACGATTAACGGGTAATCGTGCAATACGTCCACTCTCGGGAATCCACCCAAAGAGAGAACTCTGCACCCAGGTCGATGGTCGCACCCTCTTTAATGAGGGCTCGACGGCGAAGTCGCGAGCGCGCGTGGCCCCCCCGGCCCAGTCATACCTGAATTACAATCGGCGCGGCGGAACTGCCTTCGTCGGTCAGGTCGCGAGAGCACACGGTTTCGGCCCGCCGCTTTCGCCTGGTAGACAAGCGACTCGTCGAAACGCTCTTTGTCCCCGCCCCTGGTGCTCCAGAGCATCTCCGCGGCAACTAGCGTCCGTGGAGCCTCCTCCGATACCATCGGTAGCCTGACCGTGAAGTCCGCGCCATAGGAGGTACTCGATGCACACACCGACCCGTGTCGTCACGAAGCTGGCGCTTCTCGCCGGCCTGCTGGCGACGGCCAGCGTCGCGCCAACGTTCGCCGCGTCGTCCCCGGCGGACGATCCCGACGTAAAAGCGCAGATCGGCCTGTTCTCGGCGTGGCTCGAAGGTCAGATCGCGATCCGCAATCTGCCGGGTGTCGTCGTCGGCGTCGTCTCCGACCAGGATCTGATCTGGGCGAAGGGGTTCGGCCACGCGGACATCGAAGCCGGTCGCCCCATGGAGATCGATACGCGGTTTCGCATGGCGTCCCACAGCAAGCTCTTCACCGCGACCGCCATCATGCAGCTCCGCGAGCAAGGGAAGCTCCGGCTCGACGATCCGATCAGCGAATATCTGCCATGGTTCACGTTTCGGCCTACGGCGCCGGACGATCCTCCGATCACCATCGAGCACTTGCTGACCCACAGCTCGGGCTTACCCCGCGAAGCGGGCTCCCATTGGAGCGATCTCGATTTCCCAACGGCCGGCGAGTTGAAAGAGTTGATGTCCCAGCGCCAGGCCGCGTTCTCGCCGGAAGTCCGTTGGAAGTACTCGAACCTCGCGTATACCCTCGCAGGAATGGTGGTCGAGCAGGTCTCCGGGGTGAGCTGGGCCGAGTATCTCCAGAAAAATATCTTCGACCCGCTCGGGATGAGCGCATCGAGCGTCGATCGGGAGGACCCGAAGATGGCGACGGGTTACGGGCGGCGAATGCCCGACGGATCGCGTGAAGTGCTCCCCTTCGTCGACGCTCGCGGCATGGCCGCGGCAACCGGTCTGACCTCCACCGCCTCTGACATGGCGAA
>Ga0214473_10003693_pt1 | contig 18497 bp, 12 predicted proteins | sample RVTome_7_FD_203509 | JGI IMG/M metagenome (GOLD analysis project Ga0214473, IMG submission 203509) | Soil microbial communities from uranium-contaminated site in the Upper Colorado River Basin, Wyoming, United States - RVT98D197 | ecosystem: Environmental > Terrestrial > Soil > Contaminated >... | reverse complement strand
TCCCGAATCCTTTGGGCTGGCACTCCTGCTGGTGATTCTCTGCGCCGCCTGCTGGGGCTCCTGGGCCAATACCTACAAGCTGGCCACGGGCGTGCGCTTCGAGCTTTTCTACTGGGACTACGCCATCGGCATCTTCGTCATGGCGCTCTTGCTCGCGTTCACTCTGGGAAGCGCGGGAGGAGGAGAGGACGCCTTTCTCGCGAATCTCGATGAGGCGGGCGCGGGTCGGATCGTCCAGGCCATGATTGGGGGCGCGGTATTCAACCTCGCCAACATCCTTCTGGTCGCGGCGATCGCCATCGCCGGACTCGCCATCGCCTTTCCCGTGTCGATCGGGACGGCGCTGGTCCTGGGCACTGTCCTCGCCTACTCTGTGGAGCCGAAGGGAAACCAGGGGCTCATCACGCTCGGCGTGGCCCTGGCCGTTGCCGCCATCCTCGCCGACGCGCTCGCTTACAAAGAGCTCGGCGGCGGCAAGGTCAAGGTGACCCGGCGCGGTCTCTGGATCTGCATCGTGAGCGGTCTTCTCATGGGAAGCTGGGTGCGCTTCACCACCGTAGCCATGGCGCCAGGCGAAGGGCGGCTCACCCCCTATACCAGCACCGTGTTCTTCACGCCTTCAACTTGTATTTCATGAAAAAGCCCCTCGCGGGCGAGCCGGTGTCCATGTCCGGATATTTTCAGGGCGGGGCTCGAGGGCACGTTCTGGGGCTCCTGGGGGGGTTCATTTGGAGCCTGGGGACCGCTTTCAACCTCATTGCCGGAAGCCGGGTAGGGTTCGCGATCTCCTATGCCATCGGTCAGAGCGCTCCTATGGTCGCGGCGCTCTGGGGTGTCGTGGTCTGGAAAGAGTTCGAGGGAGCAAGCGCCAAGGCGAAGCGCAACCTCGCCCTGATGTTCGTTTTCTACATCGGCGCCATCGTGGCGCTCGCCTCGGCCTCTTGACGCAGGAAGATATTACGTCGGCATGAGCCGCCTGATCCGACATTCGATCGCGGGGACGTTGCCCGTTTCCTCTTCGAGCCGAAGCCCGTAACCAGAAGCATCCAAGGGAGAGCTCTCATCCCATGCCCAAGAAGCCATGTGTCGTCGTCGTGGGTAGCGCCAACATCGATCTCACCACCTTTACCGATCAATTCCCCCGGCCTGGAGAGACGATTTTCGGAGACCGCTTCGACCTCGGCTTCGGCGGCAAGGGGGCCAATCAGGCGGTGGCGGCGAGTTTCTGCGGGGCCGAGGCGCACATGGTGGCTCGAGTCGGCGACGATCTGTTCGGGCCGCCCACCATCCAGAACTTCAAGGCGCTGGGCATTGGTGCGCGCCATATCAAGATGGTCAAAGGCGTTTCCAGCGGGGTGGCTCCGATCTTCGTCGACAAGAGCGGCCAGAATCGCATCTTCGTCGTCAAAGGAGCCAACGACTGGGTGACGCCCAGGGTGGTCGACGAAGCGGCGCGCCTGTTGAAGCGGGCGGATGTCATCGTCCTGCAGTTCGAGATCCCGCTCGCCACCGTCTATCACACCGTTCGGCTGGCAAAAAGCTACGGCGTCCGCACCATCGTCAACCCGGCTCCGGCGATGCCGGCCGAGCTCAAAAAGCTCGCCGCCGCCGACTACTTCATCCCCAACGAGAGCGAGGCCGAGACCATCACCGGAAAGCCGGTTCAGTCGGTGGAGCAAGCCCGGGCATGCGCCGGGTACCTGCTCGATCAGGGACTGTCCCGCGTCATCCTGACTTTGGGAGAGCGGGGCGCCCTTCTCGCCACGCGCGAGGCCATGGAGCTCATCCCCGCCTTTCCGGTCACCGCCCAGGACTCGACGGGGGCGGGCGACGCGTTCATCGGGAGCTTTGCGGTATTTCTGGCCGAGGGCTATCCCGAGCGCGAAGCCATCGCGCGCGCCAATCTCTACGCCGCTATCTCCACCACCGCCATCGGCACCCAGAAGTCCTTCATCAAGCGGCTCCGCTTCGACCGGGAATGGCGAGCCCGAGCCCGCGTCGCTTGACTCGACTTTCGCGTCGCTCTCCGCGTAGAGTCTTCCCCCATGAAAATGGTTCGCTCAATCATCCTCGCAACCGGCGTCCTCGCCGCCGGCTCAGCCGGAGCCCAGCCCGTCCCGCCGATTCCCGTCATCCTCGACACCGACTGCGGCTTCGCGAGCGACGATGCCATGGCGCTTCTGGCATTGCTGCAATCCGAAAGGGTCGACCTCCTCGGAGTCACCGTGGTAACCGGAAACGACTGGCTGAAGCAGGAGGTCCAAAACGTTCTCCGACTTCTCGAGATCGCGGGACGACCCGAGGTGCCCGTCTTCGCCGGCTCGGAGAGGCCTCTGATCACGAGCCAGGAAGAGATGATCCGCCGGGAGAGGATCTACGGTGAGACGAGCGACGGTGGCTACAAGGGCGCCTGGCGCGAAGGAGGACCGGGATCCCACGAGGTCGTTCCCCCCGACGGCGTTTTCGCATCCATCGGTCCCCGCGAGAAGCACGCCTCCGATTTCCTCATCGCGACGATTCGCGGCCGACCGCGCGAGGTGGTGCTCGCCGCCATCGGTCCTCTCACCAACCTCGCGCTCGCTCTGGCCAAGGATCCCGAGATCGCGTCCCTCGCGCGGGAGCTCGTGGTCATGGGCGGCGGGATCGGAAGGCTCCCCGAGTTCAACTTCTGGATGGATCCCGAGGCGGCGCGCATCACTCTGCGGGCGGACTGGACCCGGGTGACTCTGACCCCCATCAACGTCGCGGAACAGGCCCCGTTCACCCTGGAGGCGGCCCGTACTCTCGCTTCCATCGATTCCGAGATCGGTCGCTACTTCCGGGTCGTTCACGTCGGGAGAGTGGGCGCTCACCCCGTCACGCCCCTCATGTACGACCAGATCGCGATCCTCGCTTTGCTCGAGCCCGAGGTGGTGCGGCGATCCGAGGAGATGTTCCTCGACGTCGAGGTGGATCACGGCGCGTTCTACGGCGCGACGCTCTACTGGGATTCCGAGCGGCGACCTCCCGAGGGCGTGCGGAAAGCGAGCGTGCTCCTCGACCTCGACGCTCCCCGGTTCATGGAGTCTTTTTTCGACCTCATGAAGAAGCCCGGCAGTCGCTAGGCTTGTGTTAGATTCGCCTCCATGTTCATTCGGCAATCCGCTGGAGTCGCGCTTCTCCTCGCTTCTCTTCCGATTTCGGCTTTCGCCCAGACCACGAAAGTGTTCATCGATCAAGACACGTCCGGGCCGGGTGGAACCGACTCCATTTCGATCGCGATGCTCCTCAAGGCGCCCAACGTCGAGGTAGTGGGGATCGGGGTCGTCGCCGGAGACGCCTGGCTCGACCAGGCGCTCTATCACACGTTGAAAATCGCCGAGGTCTGTGGAAAGCCCGGCGTTCCCATCGCGGCGGGTGCTTCGGAGCCTCTTCTCCAGAACGGCGAATCGATGAAGATGCGGCACGCGCTCTGGGGTCCCAAGCCCGGCGACGGCTGGTACGGCAACTGGGGCGACCGGGTGGCGCCGCCGGGTACCCTCCCTCCCGCTCCAGGCGGCCCTCCCGGGATCAAGCCGGTCGCGAAGCACGCCGCCGAGCTTCTCATCGAGATGGCGAGGAACTATCCGGGGGAGCTGGTCGTCTACACCGCTGGGCCCATGACCAACGTGGCCCTCGCGGTGAAGCTTGCGCCGGACATCGTCTCCAAGATCAAGAAGGTCTACAGTATGGGGGGTTCCATCTTTGTGAACGAGAAGTTCAATTTCTGGTGGGACGCGGAAGCCGCCGCCATCCATATGCGCACCGACTGGAACGAGAAGGAGCTCACTCCCATCGACGTCTGTCACAAGACCCGGATGCGGCGGGAGCTCGTCGACGCCATTGCGAAGGCCGAGACACCGCTCGCCCGCTACATCAAGGAGGCGTACGCGAGCGACGACGAGGAGCGCTTCACTTTCATGTGGGACGAGCTCGCCGCCGCGGCCATCATCGACCCGGGAATCATCACCAGGACCGAGGAGCTCTACGTCGACGTCGACTGGAGCTGGGGGCCGAACTACGGGAAGACGGTCTGGTTTCGAGCGGAGCAGGGCGGCCCCTGGTGGGCGAAGAAGACCTGGCGGGTCCAGACCGACATCGACGTCGAGAGATTCGAGAAACTCTACCTCGAGCTCATGACGCGGCCGTAGCTCACCGGGAGAGAAGGTCGACTACGAGCGCGCGGAACTTCTCGACGTCGGCTTCGAGGTAGACCCGCGCGGGACGGCGGTCGTAGGGCGGCTCGAGATGCGAGCGCCACTTCGACGGATCCACCGGATCCGGCCCGCTGTAGGCGAGCAAGAAGCTCAACGGCTCTTCCGGCTTCCTCCAGACGAGGCTGTGCCCGTACTTCGGGCCGGGATCGATGACCGCGTCGAGGTAGAGGACCTCCGATCGGCGGATGACGCTCGGATCCAGAAGAGCGGCCACCGCCAGCTCGTCCCACATCATCGACCACTGGGTGTTGGCGTCCGGGCTGCGGTAGTCGAGGTACAAATCGCGAACGTGCTTCGCGAGCCGCCCCCCTGCTTCCGCGATGGGGCGCATCAAGGCCTCGTCGGACCAGACTTCCCCTCCCATCTCCCCGGTCGTGACCACGATCTCCTTCCAGGGCTCGCGCATCACGATCGCGGCGGCCTCGGGATCCCACCACCAGTTGAGCTCGAAACCTCCTCCGCGGCTTCCCCCCATGACGTGGATCGAGCGGGTGAGCCCGACGATGTCCGGAGCGAGCCGCACCGCGAGGGCGACGTTGGTGAGGGGGCCGGCGCAGTAGAGCACGACTTCCCCCGGATAAGCCCGCAGAGTCTCGATGATGAAGTCGGCGGCATGGCCTTCCCGCGGCTTCAGCTCGGGAGGCCCGCCGGGCGGATCCCAGGTCCGGTCCGGAGGAGGCGCGTCGGGATTGAACGAGCCGTGCCAGGACGGGTGAGACCCGTAGAGCGCTTCTCGGCCCTCCACGAGGCTCGCCCGGTTGAGAAGCGGCATCGAAGCACCCTGGACCACGGGCACCTCGGGCCGGCCGGTGAGCTCGAGCGCGTGGAGCGCGAAGAGGGTCGCCGGGCGAACCCATTGATCCCCGCTCACCGTCGTGATCCCCATGAGCTCGACGTCCGGCGACATCAGGAGCATGAGGAGCGAGAGGAAGTTCGTGCCCTGGGGCCCGGCGCTATCCTGATCGGCGAGGACCTTGATCTTCTCCCGGGCGTCCGCGCCCGAGGACGCCAGGATCGCGACGACCATTCCGGCGATGAGGCTTTCCTTCACGCGCATGCGAAACTCCGCGGGTCCACTAACGACGAGGCTCCTTCGTCGAAAATACGGCGGAATCGACCATGGCTATCTCCCCTCGTGGTTTACGATGCCCTTGCCTTCCAGAAGCGCGTAGGAGCCGGACTCGAGCCCGTCGAGAGCATCCTCCCCGCCTCCCGGCCACTGAATCCGGATCTCGTCCACGCGATTCGCTGCCCCGAGGCCGAGGTACACCCGGGGGTCGCTGTGGGACAGATAGCCGCGGTCGCCACCCACCTCGCGCACTAGCCTCCGGTCTCCGATGCGGGCGCGGACGACGGCGCCCAGACCGTCTCGGTTCGCGACGCGACCGATGAGCTCCAGAACGACCGCTCGAGTTGCCCCGGATATCTGGTTGCGAATCAGAACCGGTGCCTCATCCACCACGTTCACCACGATGTCCTGGCGGAGGTCGCCGTCCAGGTCCCCCAGAGCCGCGCCTCTCGAGGCCCGCGGCTTCGAAAGCGGGGCACCGAGCTCCGCAGTCGCGTCCTCGAACGTTCCGTCGCCGCGGTTCCAGAAGACTTGCATCGGCTGGCGAAAGCTCTCTCCGATGAGGCCTTCGTCCACCTGCGGATAGACGTGTCCGTTGACCACGAAGATATCCAGATCCCCGTCGGCGTCCAGATCGGCCAATCGGGTGCTCCATCCCAGATAGGGAAGGCTCGGCACCACGAGGTTGGCGAGATCGGAGGAGTCGACGAAGCGCAGTCCGCCCTGATTCAGGTAGAGCGTGTTGTAGTCGTCCGAAAAGTTCGTGACGAAGATGTCGAAACGCCCATCTTCGTTCACGTCTCCCACGTCGACCCCCATCCCCGCCTGCTCCATGCCGCTCCCCGACAGCCCGGTTCCCGACAGAAGCGACCGGTCTTCGAAAGTGCCATCTCCCCGGTTCTCGAACAACAGGTTGAGCGTCGTGTCCGTCGCAACGTAGAGGTCCGGGTCAGAGTCGAGGTCCAGATCCGAGAAGACCGCCCCCAGCTGATAGGTCTCGCGGTTCTCGACACCGGCCCTCTTCGTCCAGTCCTCGAACGTGCCGTCTCCGCGATTGTGGTAGAGAACGCCGGATTCGAAACCGAAGCCCCTCGGACCACACTGCACCTTCAGCCCCTTCCATTCGCAAAACCGTCTCGGGATGAGCCGATCGAGAAGCTCGCGGTCGAACGCGAGGTAGTTGCAGACGTAGAGATCGACGTATCCGTCGTTGTCGATGTCGGAGAATGCGGCGCTCGTCCCCCACCGTTCGTCCTCTACCCCGGCGGTCCAAAGAGAGAACGTGCCGTCGCCGTGGTTCCGGTAGAGAACGTTGGGTCCGTAGTTGGTCACGTAGACGTCCCCGTCTCCGTCGTTGTCGACGTCCGCGACCGCGACTCCTTGGCCGAACCCCCGATCCCCGATTCCGGCCTGCTCGGTTACATCGGTAAAGCGCCAGCCGCCGTCGTTGCGGAACAGGCGGTTGGGCTCTCCGGGCTCCCCCCTGGCGAGCCGCTCCAGGGTCGAGCCGCTCACGAAATAGACGTCGAGGTCAGAGTCAAGGTCGTAGTCGAAAAGAGCGAGCCCCGATCCCATGGTCTCCACGATGTACGGCTTGTCCTTAGTGCCGGCGAGGTGCCGGAAATCCAAGGATGGCCCCTCGACGAGCTGCGGCGCCGAGGCGAGAGCGAGAAGAAGTGCCGATGAACTCAAAAACTCAGCGGGGGGCCGCCGTCTGTTGCCGATAACGCTCCATGGCCGCAGCGCTCTTTTCGGCCTCGCCCAGCCGATCGTAGGCGCCGGCCAGGTTCAAGCTGAAGCTGGGGTTCTCCGGATCGAGCTCGGCGGCCCTCTCGAACGCCGCGGCGGCGGCGGCATGGTCCCCCACCTCGTCGAGGATGACACCGAGCGCGTTGTGGACGAGGCTATTGCGCGGGCCAAGGGTCACGGCCTGTCGCGCCGCTTCGAGAGAATCGGCGAGATCCCCCCGATCTCTCAGGAAGAGGGACAACAGGTAAGGATACTCCGCCGCCCCGGGGGCGAGCTCGATGGCCCGGCGGATGTAGCCGATGGCGACGTCGATCTGCCCGAGCGAGCGGTAGCACTTGGCGAGGTATGAGTAGCCCTGGTGGCTCTTCGGATCGAGCTCCGTCATCTCGAGAAAAGCCGCAATGGCTTCCTCGACCCGGTTGTCCTCGAGGAGCTTCCGTCCGGTGCCCAGGGCCGCGACCGCCCGCCTCACCTGGGACTCCTTCCGCGCTTCCGCGTCCCGCTGGGCCTTGAAGCGGGTGAGGTATTCCTTTGCCTCCTCCGTCCTCCCCTCGCGGCTCAGCAGGTTTCCGAGCGCGTACGTGGCTTCCGACAGGTCCGGCGCCAGCGCGAGCGCTTTCTCGAAGGCCGCGATCGCCTCGTCCTTCCGCCCGCGCTTGTCCAGGAGGGCGCCGTACTCGTAATGAGTGAGCGCGTAGCTGGGATCGAGCTCGAGAGACCGCTCGAAGCTCCTGAGCGCCTCCTCCATCGTCTCCGGCGCCTGAGCTTCCAGGCGCCCCTTGTGAAACCAGGCAAGGGCGTGATTGGGCTTCTTCTCGAGGACCCGATTGAAGAACGAAAGAGCCTCCTCCCTTTTCTTCTGACCGCTCAGGACCCCGCCCAGATGGTAGAGAGCATCCGTGTCCTCGGGATGAATCTCGAGATACGAGCGCAAGGCCTGGGTCGATTTATCGAACTGCTCGCTCGTCAGGTACAGGTCGGCGAGCGAGAGGTAAGCTTCCCCCGACTTCGGATCGGCGCGGAGGGCGCCCAGGTAGGCTTGTTCCGCCTCGGCCAAATTTCCAAGAGCGATGAAGATCTCCCCCTGGAGAAGATAGAAGAGAGGCTCCTCGCCATTCAGAGCGAGCGCCTGATTCACGGCCGTGAGAGCGTCGCTCGCAAGTCCTCTCTGGAGTCGAACCCAGGCGAGGCTGTAGTGCACCCGAGGGTGGTCCGGCCTCAAGCGGGCGGCTTCCTCGAAGGCGGCGGCGGCGTCTTCGAGCCGTCCCTCCCTTTCCGCTTCGACGGCCCGGGTGATGAAGGCCTCGAACGTCGGCTTCTCCTGCGCGCCCGCGCGTAGGCCCGCCGAGAGGAGAGCTGCCACCAGAAGCATCCGCGCCATGACAAGAATGCCGGGGCCCCGAAGGGCCCCAGCATTCAATTTATCAGTTTCTGGAGGCGATCAGTTACCGCCGAACCTCCACTTGATGCCGATCTGGGCTTCCCGGGAAACTCCGTCGAACCGATCGCAGTTCGTGGTATTGGCATCGCTCCCGCAGAGACCGTAGAGCGGCGAGGCGAAAAAGAAGTTCGTCGTTCTCAAATTGTCGTTGTTGAAGACGTTGAAGATCTCGAACAGGAGGTCGATCTCGCCCGCCGACCCCAGGTTTCCGGTCCACATGACACGCACGTCGACGTCGTAGAAGTTGGGCTGACGCTCGGGAAACCGCGGGACGATGCGGCCGCTCGAATCCACCGGCCGGTCGAAAGTGTTACCGTCTCCGTTGACGTCGTCGCTTTGGAAGGCGGGGATGGGGAGACCCGAGCGGAACGTCCCGAGTCCGCTCACCGTGAAGCCGCCTCCCAGCTCCGCCGTTCCCTGGAAGACGAAGCGGTGGGTGATGTCGCGTTCATCGATCCCGTAGTCGCTCTCGAGGTCGAACGCGTTCGAAGGGCCCATGGTGAAACCGATGTCGCGCTCGGGGTCGGCGTTCGACTCGTCTTTCGACCACGTGTAGTGGGCCAGAAACTGCGCGCGGTCCGTGAACCCCTTCTTCAGTTTGACGGTGATGGCCTTGTAGCGCGCCCGGCCCAGGCTCGAAAGCATGTCGGCCTGGAAGACGGAGCTCGAGGGCCGGCCGCGGGTGAAGACATCGACCCCAATCGGCCGCCCGAACTGGTCCGTGCCCGAGGGCGCGAATGTGTTTTGATCGAACGTGGTGTTGAATCCCCCGACTCGGGCGTTGTCGGTCCGGGAGTAGATGAAGTCGGCACCCGCGGAGAGGTTGGGGACGAGCTCGCGCTCCACGCCCACGTTCACGTTCAAGACCCGGAGGTTCTGGAAGTCCTCGGAGACGAAGTTAACCGACGATACCAGCCCTGGGGTCACCGGGATGGCGCTCGGGGGAGTCTCGGGAAACGTCAGGCCCGCCGGCGGAGGAAAGTAGAAACCGACGCTGTCGCGAAAGCCGGAGCCTCCGGTGGGCATGAAGATCGTGGCCGTGCGGCCGAAGTAGATACCCGCTCCTCCGCGGACGACGGTCTTGCCGTCGCCGGTCGGATCCCAGGAGATCCCGAGTCGAGGCCCGAAGTTATTCGTGTCGCTGGCGATGTTCTGGGGAATGGGACGTAAGTCCGTCCCCGGCGACTGGCGGACGGAGCCTATCGCGCCATCCGGGTTTGCGATCGGGAGCTTGGGGTCGCCGTTCAATTGCGCTTCGTAGCGCAATCCATAGCTGACCGTCAGGTTGGGCGTCGGCTGCCACTTGTCCTGGACGAAGAGGCCCAACTCGTGCGTCCAGTAATCGTCGGTGGTGGCGGTGTCTTCATTGAAGGGCTCGAAGAACTGCCGGAAGATGAAGGCGAAAGGCTGGCGAGCCTGGAAGTCCTCCATGCTGAGAAACCAGTAGCTGCCCCGCGACCAGCCGATGAAGGCGTTGTTCGTGAGCTCGGTCGAGTTCCAGTCGACGCCGAACTTCACGTCGTGGTTGCCGAACAGATAGCTGAAGCTATCGGTAAGCTGGATCCGGTTGTTGTCACCGATGATCGGAAGGAAGAACTCCCGCCCGAAGCAGCCTCCCTGCGGAAACGAAAATCCGCAGGTATCGCCGATCTGCACCTCCGGCAGATCGGACTTGGCGTCCCGGGGCCGGATCTCGTGAATGTAATGGAACTTGAGCTCGTTGAAGGCGCGGGTGCCGATGACGCTGGTCAAACTGGCTACCACCGAGGTGGCGGTGTTGTTGAAGTCCTCGAAGTTCTCGGCCGCGCCTCCCACGATCGACTGCCCGCGGCCCCCGGTAAAGTTGATGGTATCGTTCTCGCTCCGGTTGTACCGCACCGAGAACCGATTGCTCTCGCCGATGTCGAAGTCGACCTTCCCGAAGAGCGTCAACAGATCCTGGGTCTCTGGATTCGGGCCTTCGAGATCCGCCAGGTTGGCGATCCCGTAATCCGGGACCGAGATCCCGTCGACATTACGCGAGAATCGGGTGATGACGGTGTCATCCCGATTCTGCGCGTCGAAGGCGAGGAAGAAAAAGGCCTTGTCTTTCGCGATGGGCCCGCCGATGCTGGCGCCGAACTGCTGCTGATCGAACTGGTCGGAAGGATTGCCGAAGGGGTCGTCCGCCTTCAGCGCCGAATCACGGAAAAACGCGAACCCTCCCCCGCGCAGCTCGTTGGTCCCCGATTTGGTCACCACGTTGATCACACCGCCGGTGGAGCGACCGAACTCCGCGTTGAACCCGTTGGTCAAGACCTCGAACTCCTGCACCGCTTCCTGCGAGATGGCGAAGTTCTTGGTCTCGAGCGAGCCGGTGTACTCGGCGAAGAACGGGTTGGTCATGTCCGCCCCGTCGACGCTCAGCAGGGAGTAGTCGCCCTGCTGGCCGCCGAATCGAAGGGGCGAGCGGAGGCCCGGCGTCTGCTGAACGCCCGGCGCGAGCAAAGCGAAGTCGCGGAAGTCGCGGCCGTTGATGGGAAGGGTGGCGATGGCTTTCTGGTTGAGGGTAGTGCTCACCATCGATCGCTGGACCTCGACCACGGGAGAGGCGGCGGTCACGGTGACCGCCTCGGTGACGGTGGCGAGAGGCATGGTGAGGTCGATGACCGGCGACGAGCCCACCGTCACCTCCAGGCCATCCCGGGTCAGGGTGGCGAAGCTCGGGAGCGCCGCCTGGATGGTATAGGCGCCGACGGGCAGGAGCGGCGCGCGGTAGCGACCGGTACCGTCGGTGGTCACGACGCGGGTGAGACCCGTTTCTACGTGGGTTATGGTGACGGTCACTCCCGGAAGGGCGGCCCCGGTCTCGTCGCGCACCGTTCCGCCGAGCTCGCCCCGATCGAGAACCTGCGAGAAGGCGGGGACGGCGAGAGAAGCCAGGAGACAGAGCGCGTTCGCTCCAAGAAGAGCTCGAGATGATCTGCAACTATGCGTCATGAAGCCTCCAGATTCGTCTTTCGCACCGACAGGCGTGCGGGAGCTTCGAGAGTCGGATCAATTTGGCGGCGTATTCTAGAACCGTCCCTGGGTAGTGTCAATGGATGCAGGAGATATTCAAGGAAGTGGCGCGACGCTCGCAGAGCCGGCCGATCCTGCGGTGCTGATCCTGGCCTCCCACTCGCGCTCGAAGCGCTTCCGGCTCACGAAAGACTTCTGGGTTCCGACGGCGCTGGTGGAAAGCGCCGCGTACAGGTTGGCCCGCGCCACGGCTTCGCGTTCGGGGATGCCCTCTCCGAGAAAAGCGGCGAAGCTCCCGATGAAGGCATCGCCAGCACCGGTGGTGTCCACGGTCTCTACCTTCAAAGCCGGAAAGTGCTGCGCCCCATCGGCCCCCGCCAGGATCGCCCCCCTCTCCCCGAGCGTGAGGACCACCCGGGGAAACCCGCGGGCTACGAGCTCCCGCGCCGATTCCAGAGCGTCCTCGAGGGTGGTGACCGACTTCAACGAAATCGACTCGGCCTCGGTTTCGTTGGGGATCAAGTAGGTCACTCCCGAGAGTTGCTCGAGGCTCAATGGCGCTGCGGGAGCGGGGTTGAGGATGACTCGAAGGTCGTTCTTCCGGGCGAAGCGGATGGTGTAGTACACGGTCTCGAGAGGGATCTCGAGCTGGAGCACGATGAGGTCGGCGCGCTTCAGAAGGGGCGACGCCCTCTCGACTGCTTGGGGAGTGAGGGAATCGTTCGCTCCCTTGACCACCAGGATGCGGTTCTGGCCGCTCGGATCGACGAAGATGGGGGCGACCCCGCTTCCCACGCCTTTCACCGTCTTTACCTCGCGCGTGCCGACGCCGCGCTCCTCGAGGTTCTCGATCGTCGCCGGTCCGAAGAGGTCGTCTCCCACGCGGGCCACCATGTGAACGCGCGCTCCACAAAGAGACGCGGCCACAGCCTGGTTCGCGCCCTTTCCCCCGAAGCCGAGGTCGAATCGGCTTCCGAATATCGTCTCCCCCGGGCGCGGCATCCGATCGCTGAAGGTCGTGAGATCGACGTTGGCGCTCCCGACGACAACGATGCGGGCCCGCTTCCTCTTTCGCGCCATGGCTACCTCGTCAGCCGGTCCAGAAACAGCCCGAGAAAACGCTCGGAGTCGATGCGCACGGGAACTCGGGCGTTCGGCTGCACCCTGGGAAACGAGGAAATGCGGTAGTGGTCACCGGCGTCTTCGATCGCCTCCAGGAGAAGGTAGCGATTCGCGACCGTCTCCCCATAGGTGAGGCTCCCCTTGGTCTCCACCTGGATGTGCATCGGCCGGAGGTCGGTCGCGATCGAAAGGTCGATGGCGAGCCCGACGGCCAAAGGGTCGTGGAGGTCCGCGCCCGCCATGAACCCCAGGCTTTCGGAGAAGGCGATATAGAAATCGCCGAGCTCCGCGGCATAACGGGCGATTCGGGAGTCCGCAGCCCTCAGCCGTTCGAGGTCTTTCCGCGTGAGGCGCGCCTGCGAGGTCGCTCCCAGATCGACCATCACGATCGGGATTCCGGACTCGAAGACGATCTTCGCCGCCTCGGGATCGTTATAGATGTTGGCCTCCGCCGCCGGGCTCGCGTTTCCGCCCACGATCGATCCCCCCATGAGGATGATCTCGGGGATCTGGGAGCGGATCTCGGGCGCCTTCAGGAACGCGAGGGCGATATTGGTGAGAGGGCCGACGGGGACCAGGGTGATCTCGCCCGGGTTGCGGCTCACGATGTCGATGATGACGTCGACCGCGTGCCGCGGGTCGAGCTTCCTCGAGGGAGCGGGAAGCTTCTTACCCCCGAGTCCGTCTTCGCCATGGACCGCCTCCGCGGTGATGAGCTTCTTCTGGAGCGGATACTTTGCGCCCTTGGCGACTATGAGATCGTCTCTTCCCGCGAGCTCCACGAGCTTCAGAGCGTTCTCGGCGCCGAGGTCGACGATCACGTTCCCCGAGACGACGGTTATGGCCTCGATACGAAGCTCCCGCGAGTGCATCGCCAGGAGCATCGCGAGCGCGTCGTCGATGCCGGGGTCGACGTCGAGGACGATGCGCCGCGGACGCTCCGGCGTCGGAGACGGAGTCTGGGGAAGTAGTGACGCGGCGAGCAGGAGCGCGAGCATAGGCATAATGAGCGAGGGAATGTAGCACAGGGAATTCAGCCGAGCCATTGACAGTCCCCGACACCGGTACTAGCATCTCCGCCATCTGTGGTTCGATTTCTACGGGGTCCGACGCGTCCATCTCCGAAGGATGACCGTGTTTCGAAATAAGTCCAGTTCGATCGCAGTCTCTCTTGCGCTACTCTTCGTTTCGGGGGTTTCGGGCGCGTACTCCCAGGTGCTCGACCGAGGGGACATCGTGGGCACCGTCACCGACGAGACGGGGGCCGCGCTTCCCGGCGTCACCATCATCGTCACCCACGTCGAGACCGGTCTCACACGGGTGGTGACGACCGACGGCGAGGGTCGATACGTCGCGAAGCTCCTGCCGGTGGGAAGCTACGTGATCATCGCCGAGCTCCCCTCGTTCGCGACCGTTACCCGAGAAGGTGCGGTGGTCGAGGTCGGCTCGGCCCCGGTCATCAACGTCGTCATGCCTCTCGCGACCGTGACCGAGGCGATCACCGTCACCGCCGCCTCTCCGGTGGTCGAGACCCGGCGGTCGGTCACCGCCACCACCGTGAACCAGACGGCGATCGCGACCCTCCCCATCAACGGGAGAGACTTCCGCGACTTCGCGCTTCTTTCACCGAACGCCCAGGTGACCCCGGGGCTTCGCTCACCAATCCGCTTCGGAGGTCAGCAGGGCGACTACTCGGTCATCAACATCGACGGGGCCGACTTCACCAACCCGTTCTTCGCCGAGTACTCGGGTTCACTCGAGACCAAGAACTTCGCCATCTCCCAGGAGGCGGTCCAGGAGTTCCAGGTCCTCACCAACGGGTTCAACGCCGAGTTCGGGCGGTCGACGGGCGGGGTCATCAACGTGGTGACAAAGTCGGGAACGAACAACTGGCGCGGGTCGGGTTTCCTGTTCCTCCGCGACGAAGCCCTCACCGCCGACGATCCCTTCGGAAACGCTCCCAACGAGTTTTCCCAGCAGCAGTTCGGGGGAAGCGTCGGAGGGCCGATCGCGAGGGACAAGGCGTTCTTCTTCTTCGCCGCCGACCTCCAGAACCGAAGCGCCCCGGTCACGACCCGGTTCAATCGCGACGTCTCGGGCATCGCCATTCCCGAGTTTGAAATCGCGGACTTCGCCGACCTCGAAGGCCAGCACCCCTCCCAGCAGGATTTGACGACTCTCTTCGGGCGGGTGGACTCGGATCTCTCGAAGAACCACCGCCTCACCGTCCGCGTGAACTACGCCAACAACGACTCCACGAACTTCACCGGGGGCCGGGGCCAGGCGATCGTCGCCGCCGCCGAGAACAACTTCGAGGACTTCACCAACGACGCGCTGTCCATGGTGATGAGCCTTACCAGCGTCATCGGGACGCGAGCGTTCAACGAGTTCAAGTACCAGTACGTGCACGAAACCCGTCCTCGGGAGGCGAAGAGCGACGATCCCGAGATCCAGATCTTCGACACCTGCGCTTCGGGCTGCTTCGGCCGGGAGTTCTTCCTTCCCATCGATTCGACCCACGTCCGCCACCAGTTCGTCGACAGCTTCAACTACCTCTTCGGCGATCACGATCTGAAGTTCGGGGTCGACTGGAACTCGACGGAGCTTTCCGACAACAAGTTCATTGGCTTCGCGAGCGGCACCTATTTCTTCGCCAGCCTGGAGGGCTTCCAGGCGCGTCAGCCCATCGGCCTCGCCCAGCGGGTTTTCTTGAACGGTTTCAACCCGGACAACGTCGAGCTCGACGGCTACTGGCAGCACGAGCTCGGGCTCTTCATTCAGGACACCTGGCAGCCGAAGGCCAACCTCACGGTCAACTACGGCCTCCGGTACGAGGCGCAGAATCACGACGATCCGCAGTACCCCATCCTGGGAAACACCGGTCAGATTCCCATGGTGCGGCAGGCGCCGGGTACCGATCTGAGGCCCGTGCCCCAGACGATCAAGGACGACAAGAACAACATCGGCCCCAGGCTCGGCGTTTCCTGGGATCCGAGTACCGATGGGAAAACGGTAATCCGGGGCGCCGTTGGCCTCTACTACGGCCGCACCGCCTCGATCTTCCTTCCGACGGCGGGGAGCGGTTTCCGCGACAGCGCTCTCTTCATGTTCCCCCCGCCGGTCGAGTACCCGGGTCTCCTCCCGAGCGTCGTCACTCCCGGGGAAACCCCACCCGTTCCCATCCCACCCCCGAGCATTGGTTTCGTCTCCGAGGAGTTCGAGAACCCCCGCGTGTTCAACCTCAACATCGGCGGCGAGACCGAGATCCTTCCGAACCTTTCGGTGGGCGCCGATTTCATCTATTCGAAGAGCAACAACCTCCGCATCGGAAGCGCCTGCGGCTGCTTCATCACCTTCGACCAGAACACGTTCCCGCCCACCGGGACCGACCAGTACGGCCGACCCATCGGCATCGATGCCGGATTCGTCGACACCGACGGCGACGGGCAGATCCTGAGAAGGCCCGATCCCACCGCCGGTCTCACGGACATGCTCTCGAGCCTCGGCCGCTCGGAGTACCGGGCGTTGGTGGTGAAGGCCAAGAAGGCCTTTTCGGATCGCACCCAGTTCTTCGGAAGTTATACCGTCTCCAAGGACGAGGGGAACGCGGACACCGAGCGCGACGTCGACGTGTTCCTGGGGGCGGCCAACCCCTACGACGTTGATGCGGAGTACGGGATCGACGAGCGCGACATCCGGCATCGCTTCATCCTGTCAGGGACGACGGAGGTGGGTGCGGGCTTTACCCTGAGCGGCATCCTGAACCTCCGCTCGGGCCGGCCCTACCCCGCGTACACGCTCTCCGACGTGAACGGCGACGGCCAGACGCTTTCCCGCGGCAACAACTACGACCGCGCCGTCGACGCGAGCGGAAACCTCCTCCCCCGGTTCCCGTTCCGGCAGCCGGCGTTCTACAATTTCGACATCCGGGTGATGTGGTCCCGCGCGTTCGGCGAGGGTGGGAACCTCGATCTCCTGTTCGAGACGTTCAACCTCTTCAACAACGGGAACCTGGAGACCAACATCTTCACCATCGAGGCCACGAACTTCGCGAGCTTCAATACCTTCGTCGGAACCCAGAGGACGGCGCAGCTCGGCATCAAGTACAGGTTCTGACGGCGGAGTAAATGGCAGCGGGGACGATTCTGATGCTGGTCGTCCTCGCGCAGGAGAGCGTCGAGAGTCTTCTCACGCGAGCGGTCCTGGCGGAGCGTGACGGCCGCCTCGAAGAGGCCGCGCGCTCCTACCGCGAGGTTTCGGCGCTCCTGCCGCAGGTCGCCGCCATCCCCTTCAACCTGGCCCTGGTGCTCGTTCGCGAAGGAAAGCTCACCGAGGCGCTGGCCGAGATCGAGAAGGCCATCGCGCTCGACCCGGAGGAAGCTCCCTTCCACCTTCTCCGCGGCCGGATCCTGCGCGCGCTCGAGAGCCCGGAGCGGGCGGCCGCCGCCTTCGAGAACGCCGTGAGGCTCGCTCCGGAATCCAGGGACGGTTATTTCGAGATTGCCGACCTCCACCAGTCGCGCCGCGAGCTCGAGCCCGCGGCGTCCTGGCTCCGGCGGTATCTTTCGCTTCAACCCGACGACGTCGAGGCGCTCTACTTCCTGGGCACGGTCTTGTCGTACGGAAGCGAGACCGAGGAAGCGCGACAGGTCCTCGGCGAAGTGCTCGCCGCCGATCCGGGGCACGCGCGCGCCTGGTTTCGGAAAGCGCACGTCGAGGCCCAGAAGCCGGAGACGATGACGTCCGCGGTCGAAGGCTTCCGCCGATCGCTCGAGCTCGAGGACGCTCAACCTTATGTCTGGTACGAGTACGGCTCGCTTCTCGACAAGCTCGGCCGCTCCCCGGAAGCGATTCCGGCGTTAGAGCGCGCGCTCGAGCTCGACCCCTCTCTCTCCGCCGCGTCCTACGCTCTGGGCAATGCCTTGGGCCGTACAGGAAGGACGGAGGAGGCCCGGGCCCAACTCGAGCGGTTCAAGAGCGCGCGCGACGAGGGGGAGCGGGCCGATGCCGAGGGGAAGCGGGCGCTCTCCGCGTTCGCCCGCGGGAGAAAGCTCCTGGAAGAGAACCGACTCGACGAGGCGATCCAGGCGTTTCTCGAGATGACGGAGCTGAACCCCCGCGCGCACCAGGGGTATGCCTTTCTCGCCAAGGCGCACTTCTCGCGGAAGGAGACGCCGATCGCGATCGCCTACGTCCGTCGGGCGATCGAGCTCTCTCCAGGAACCGCCGAGTACCCATATCTTCTTTCTCTCTTCTTGAAGGAGAGAGGCGATGGACAGGGCGCTCTTGACGCGCTCTCGTCGGCGCTTTCGCTCGATCCGGAGAACCCGACGCTTCACAACGCCCGGGGAGTGCTCCTCGAGGACCTCGGCGACCTCGAGGGCTCGGCCAAAGCGCTCGAGCGCGCCGTCGCTCTCGACTCAGAGAATCCCGCGTACACCTTGAACCTTGCCCTCGCGTACGAGAAGCTCGGGCTCGCCGACAAGGCGCAGGCGAGCTTTTCCCGGTATCGCGAACAGCTAGGCCTTCGTTGACCCGCGTCGCGATGATGGCCTTTCTGCTCGAAGCTCCTTTCGTGCTCGGGCCCAGGCTCGATTTTCAACACCGGTCCGGAGGGCCGGAGAAGACCTATATCGTCGAGACCATGGGCTCGGGAGTGGCGCTCCTCGACTACGATTCCGACGCCGATCTCGACCTCTATCTCGTGAACGCGGGCTCTCTCCTCCCGTTCGCGGGAGAGCCGGACCGCCTTTTCCGGAACGATGGCGCCTTGGGGTTCGAGGACGTCACTCGCGAGGCCGGCCTCGGGGATGACGGATTCGGTCAAGGAGTCGCGGTCGGCGACGTCGACACCGACGGAGACTCCGACCTCTACCTGACG
>Ga0214473_10003692_pt1 | contig 18499 bp, 17 predicted proteins | sample RVTome_7_FD_203509 | JGI IMG/M metagenome (GOLD analysis project Ga0214473, IMG submission 203509) | Soil microbial communities from uranium-contaminated site in the Upper Colorado River Basin, Wyoming, United States - RVT98D197 | ecosystem: Environmental > Terrestrial > Soil > Contaminated >... | reverse complement strand
AGATGGACTCGAACCATCGACCTCGTCATTATCAGTGACGCGCTCTAACCGGCTGAGCTATACGCCCCCATTCACAAAAGCTACATTATATGGTACAATAAAGTTCATCGAGTGTAAAGAAACCAATCCTCTGTAAGGTGTGCTGTCTGTTCTTTTAGTTGGAATATTGTTACTATTTATTTATGAGCCAAGCAGAAATCGCCCAAAAAGTCAGGCAGGCAATATCCGAAGACCCGAAGAAGGACTATATCCAAAGTATCTCGCTCTTTGGTTCTTATTTGCATGGCGAACCTAAAAACGATAGCGACATCGATCTTATCTTTGAGATGCGCAAAACCATGAGTTTATTCGAGATTTTCAACGTTCAGCATAACTTGGAAAAGAAATTGGGACGGGAAGTTGATTTCATCGAGAAGGACTCCTTGGATAAGTATATTAGAGATGACGTTTTAGCCGGAGCGAAAAAGATTTATGAGCGTGAGTAGAGATAAATTGTATTTATTTCATATCAAGGATGCGGCCGGAAAAGCCGCCAATTATTTGAGCAAGACCAATCTCGCTGAATTCTCGAAAAACAATCTGGATTATGATGCGATATTGATGCAGATAATCGTCATCGGCGAATCGGTCAATAGCTTGAGCGATGAGTTCAAAGAAAAACATCGTGAGCTGCCGTGGTATGAGGCGGTGGGATTAAGGAATCGGATTGCTCACGGCTATTTTGATGTCAAGCCAGAGGTGGTTTGGAAAACCGTCGAGCAAGATTTACCAAAACTTAGAAAGCAAGTTCAGGATATAATAGAAGAGCTTGACACCTAAATAGTTTCGGGTTAATATAAATACAGAATGTTACAAATATTTAATTCGGGCGGAGGGGGTTAGCGGCTAAGGCTGTCTTTTACTTGTTGGTAAAAAGTCGCCTCTGGCGACTTTATTAGTTGCATTACATAAAATAACCATAAGCCAGAGGTCATAACCGGCGGTTGTGAATTCTGGATTTGTGGCCGGAACTTTGACAATTTATGCTGCACCGAATCACTGTTCTTGTTCTGTCTCTAAAACTTGCCAGGAAGACACAAGTGATCGTAAGAGCATATGGTGGATGCCTAGGGAGAGTTAGCCGATGAAGGACGTAGTAGGTTGCGATAAGCTTCGGGGAGGAGCCAAACATCCTTTGATCCGAAGATTTCCGAATGGAGCAATCCAGCCGTGTTTATCACGGCTACGCCGTGCTTTGCACGGAAATTCCAAATCTCAAATCACAAATCACAAATAAATCCCAAATTCGAATTTCGAAACTTGGAACATTATTTGTCATTTGGTGCTTGTCATTTGGTGCTTCCGCGCAGAGCGCGGTGAGGGAACCCGGGGAACTGAAACATCTTAGTACCCGGAGGAAAAGAAATCAATTGAGATTTCCCAAGTAGCGGCGAGCGAAAAGGAAACAGCCTAGGTTTATTTGACGCTTGAGCGCATTAGAAGAACGTCCCTGGAAAGGGCGGCCACAGAGGGTGATAGCCCCGTATTTGAAAATGCATTTAAGCTACAGAATAAATCCCTTGTCTATTTATAGATGGGGAAAGTACGGCAGGACACGTGCAATCCTGTCGGAAGAACCGTGCGAAGCACGGAAATTCCAAATTTCAAATCACAAATCACAAATAAATTCCAAATTCGAATTTCGAAACTTGGAACATTATTTGTTATTTGGTGCTTGTTATTTGGTGCTTCCGCGCTTCGCGCGGGTGGGTGGATCGTCATCCAAGGCTAAATACTAACTCTCACCGATAGTGAACTAGTACCGCGAGGGAAAGGTGAAAAGTACCCTGCAGCCAGGGAGTGAAATAGTACCTGAAACCATATGCTTACAAGGAGTAGGAGCCGATGCTTCGCATCGGGAATATCTAATTAACCTAATTGACCTAATTAACCTAAACAATACCCAAGCGCCAATTCCCAATTGGGATTTTAGACATTGGGATTTGATTAGAAATTAGAAATTAGAAATTGGTAATTCCGACGCGGAGCGTCGGTGACTGCGTGCCTTTTGAAGAATGAGCTAGCGAGTTATTTTTTACTGCGAGCTTAAGGTCGTCAGACCGGAGGCGTAGCGAAAGCGAGTCCTAAAAGGGCGATTCAGTAGTAGAAAATAGACCCGAAACCGGGTGATCTAACCATGAGCAGGGTGAACCCCATCGAAAGATGGGGGAAGGCCCGAACTCACCTCAGTGGCAAATGGGGGAGATGACTTGTGGTTAGGGGTAAAATGCCAATCGAACCCGGAGATAGCTGGTTCTCCTCGAAATATATTTAGGTATAGCCTCTTGTCGCAACTTCAGGGGTAGAGCACTGGATGGATTTGGCGGTCGCAAGACTGCCGATCCAATCAAACTCCGAATACTGAAGGTTAAAGGACAAGGGAGTCAGTCTGTCGGGGATAAGCTCGACTAGGCTAAAGGGAAACACCCCAGACCATCTGCTAAGGTCCCTAAACTATGCTCAGTGGTAAAGGTTGTGATGAACCTTAAACAACCAGGAGGTTGGCTTAGAAGCAGCCATCCTTTAAAGAAAGCGTAACAGCTCACTGGTCAAGGCGCATTGCGCCGAAAATTCAGCGGGGCTAAGCATAGTACCGAAGCAATGGATGCCGGTGCATGGCACCGGAAATTACAAATCACAAAATCCAAATCACAAATAAATCACAAATTCGAATTTCGGATTTGAAAATTATTTGGAGCTTGGTGCTTGGAAATTGGAATTTCCGTTGCTGTGCAACGGCGTGGTAGAGGAGCGTTCTGTATTGAGTGAAGCCGGTCTGTGAGGACCGGTGGACGGTACAGAAGTGAGAATGCTAGCATGAGTAACGAATTAGCCAGGTGAGAATCCTGGCCACCGCATACCCAAGGTTTCCCGGGCAACGATCATCGTCCCGGGGTTAGTCGGCGCCTAAGGTCGCGAGATCGATGGATAGCTGGTTGATATTCCAGCACTCATTGGCAGTTGACCCTAGACTGACGCATTTTCAAGCTTGCTTGGTGGAATGGATATACGCCAAGTAGGGGAGAAAGTGACAGGAAAAGGTCTAGATTATTGCTGCCAGTAGCCGTACCGCAAACCGACGCAGGTGGGTGAGTCGAGTAGACTCAGGTGATCGAGAGAACCCTGGTTAAGGAACTCGGCAAAACAACGTCCGTAACTTAGGGATAAGGACTGGCTGTGCGGAGCACAGAAATTCCAAATTTCAAATCACAAATCTCAAATAAATTCTAAATTCCAAATCTCAAATGCAAAATTTTGTATTTCGATTTTCGGAACTTAATATTTATTTGTTATTTGGTGCTTGTTATTTGGTGCTTCTGCGCTCTGCGCGGCCCGCAGTGAAAGATTCCAGGCGACTGTTTACCAAAAACTTAGCTCTATGCTAACCCTCAAAGGGGATGTATATGGAGTGATGCCTGCCCAGTGCTAGAAGGTTACGGGGAAGTGTGATTTTTCGATTTATCGGAAATGAGCTCTGAACTTAAGCCCTAGTAAACGGCAGCGGTAACTATGGACGAGTGAGCTACCGCGAACGAGGAACACCCAGCGTAGTACGCACTGTCAGTAGAGGACGTAGTCCCTTTGACAGTAAGTACGAAGTTGGGTAACCGTTCGCAACCACTCATGTAGTTATAAAATCTGGCTATATGCTGGAACCTCTCTTGAATTCCAACGGGAAACCGGTTGGACTGTGGAGACAATCAGCAGGAAAGATCCCGCAAGCGGCGGGAAATCCTCAACGACTACACGCCGGACTCGCCAATAAGCGAGATGATATAGTCTGACCTGCATGGCGACATGCAGAGCTGGGTAGAAATAACCCAGCCCTCTAGAAATAGAGAGGTAACAGATGTGAACCGTTCTATGGTAGGAAAGCTGCCATAGTGAGGTATTCAAACCTCCGCTCGAACTCCAGATGCCTTGGAGACGTAGAATGAAAACTTGGCTGTATGCTGAAACATCTGGTGTATCAAAAGCTACTTAGTGTATAATAATAAATGGATATGTATTCCTTGTCGTTTATTTTATGCTAAGTAAAAAAGCTTTTTGTGCAGAAAATCAGCAGGAAAGACTAATCAGGATAGGATGGGTTGTTGGGTTGATCGATGGAGAGGGTTGTTTCTCGATTCATTTTGTTAAACAGCCTGATCGTGTCGAGAGCGCAAGGACCCGTCGTGGGTATAGGAGCGGCTACCAAATTGCTCATCAATTTGTCGTAGTCCAGGGAGAGAAGAGCCTAAAAAGCCTCAAGGAATTAAAATTATTCTTTGGAGTTGGTGGTATATACATCAACCGCCGCCACGACAACCATAAAGAAAATCTTTATAGGTACTCTGTGGCGAGACGAGACGATCTTATAAGAGTAATAATACCTTTCTTCGAGGCGAATCAACTTCACACCGCAAAGAAACGAGATTTTAGAATTTTTGCTAAGTGTGTAGGATTAATTCAACAAAGCAAACATCTTACGAAGGTTGGAATGATAAGAATAGCGCGCTTATCGGAGAAAATGAATCACCAAAAATCGCGCTCCATTCTGATTAGAATCCTCAGAGACCAGACGCCAGGCTTCCGCAAGTAGGCGGAATGAAGAGAGAGTCCCATCTGCATAGCGATATGCAGCGTCGCAAGACGGCTTAAATAATTTAAGTAAGACGATTAGCGAAATTCCTTGTCGGGTAAGTTCCGACCCGCACGAATGGCATAACGATCTGGAAACTGTCTCAACCAGGGACTCGGTGAAATTGCAATGCCGGTGAAGATGCCGGTTACCCGCAGCAAGACGGAAAGACCCCGTGGAGCTTTACTATAGCTTGATATTGTCTTTATGTTTTACACGTGTAGCGTATGAGGGAGTCCCGACGCAAGTCGGGACGCCGATGAAACACCTCTCTTGTGACGCATGAAGTCTAATCTCGAAATGATCGGGAAACAGTGTCAGGTGGGTAGTTTGACTGGGGCGGTCGCCTCGACCATGTCAACCAGTTAAAATAAATGACAAAAAGGGGCATCTTGGCTATATGCTGGAACACCCGAGTATGGTATGATACTTCGAGTAATAACGAAGTGACAATTCATATCTGCGGACAATCAGCAGGGAAGTCTAAGTTGCGCGTAGCACAACTATGACCCCTCAACGACTACACGCCGAGCTCGCCAAAGAGGCGAGGTGATATAGTCTGAACTCTATGGCGACATAGAGATCTTCGATCAGATATAAATCGAAGAATCCAATAAGTATTAATTATGTTATGAGAAGTAGAGAAATCGAGAAATACAAGCAGTCGCTCAAGTTGACATCCGACCAAAGAGAGCTTTTGATCGGTCTGCTTCTTGGCGATGCGCATCTAGAAACCGCTAATTCCGGTAGGACTTATCGCCTAAAGATAGAACATTCTATAGCTCAAGAGCGATATATTAACTGGATATACGGTCAATTGAGGGAATGGGTTAGAACTGCGCCACAGAAAAAAGAAAAATATCTTAATGGCAAGATATCTGAAAATGTCTGGTTCCAGACCTACAGCCATCCAGCTTTCAAGTTCTATGCCCAACAGTTCTATCAAGAAAATAGAAAGAAAGTGCCGAAATTGATAAGCAGATGGCTAACCCCCAAGGCGATGGCGGTATGGTTCATGGATGACGGTTCGTATAAATCGAAAGAGCATCGAGCTCTAATCCTCAATACGCAGGGTTTCGTGCGAAGCGATATTCTCTTACTCCAAGACGCTCTGGAGAGAAAACATAGCGTCAAAACTCAAATTAGAAAGCAGAAAGATGGCATGCAAATCTTGATAGTTGAGCCCAATGCTTCAAGGTTTGCCAGCATTATAAAGCCATATCTAAGAGATGAGTTGACATACAAGCTAGGAAAAATTGGATTAACACAATTGCCCAAAGAGTAACGGAGGCGTTCAAAGGTACCCTTGCTCCGTATGGAAACCGGAGTGAAAGCGCAAAAGCATAAGGGTGCTTAACTGCAAGACCTACAAGTCGCGCAGATGCGAAAGCAGGATTTAGTGATCCTCTGGCTCGGAATGATATCGGCCAGAGCTCAACGGATAAAAGTTACCCCGGGGATAACAGGCTGGTCGTGCCCAATAGTTCCTATAGACGGCACGGTTCGGCACCTCGATGTCGGCTCATCGCATCCTGGGGCTGTAGTCGGTCCCAAGGGTTTGGCTGTTCGCCAATTAAAGCGGTACGCGAGCTGGGTTCAGAACGTCGCGAGACAGTTGAATATACTAGCTGTCTATAAATTCTCCTATATGCTGGGAACTCTGTAGTCCTAACAGGACTTAAAGTATCTAACGATACAATGTATTATGTAGTTATAATGCAAAGTGAAAATTCGTTCAGTGCAGACAACCAGCAGGAAAGATCAAAGGAGTATCAACGCGGGTACGTAGTCGGTTTAACAGATGGCGAAGGCAGTTTTCATATTGCCTTTCAAGCTCGGAAAGATTTGCCATTGGGCATCTCTATTATTCCCGAGTTTCACATCTCTCAAAATTACCACAGCCGTTCAGTATTGGTGGTTGTGCGTAATATGTTGGGATGTGGCTATCTTAAACCGAACCATCGAAATTCCAAAGACGCAACCTATGTTCTAGTGGTTAGAGATCGGGTTGATCTACTGACGAAAGTTATACCTTTCTTTGAGATTAATCCCCTTAAAACCACCAAAGCAGGTGATTTCGCGATCTTTGCTCAAGTTATAAGACTTATGCAAAGTGGCGCGCATAAATCTGCCGGTCGCGTTAAGGAAATTATCGACCTTGCCTATTCCATGAATGGAAACGGCAAGCGACGTACCCGAACAAAGATACAATTACTAGCTTCTTTGAAATCCTCAGAGACTATACGGAGAACCCCGCCAAAGGCGGGGAAGATATAGTCCGAGCTGCTCCGATGTAAAAAATCGGAGTCCCGACTTCTTTATATTCATAAAATATAGAGGCGTCGGGACATGGCGACATGCAGAGTCTGATAGAAATATCAGGCCGCCATAGATATAATTCTTGTAATAGATGTGGTCATCAAGCAACAGACTGTCGGTCCTAATCTGCTGTGGGCGTGGAAACTTGAAGGGCTCTCTCTCTAGTACGAGAGGACCGAGAGGGATGGACCTCTGGTGTATCGGTTGTTCTACCAAGAGCATCGCCGAGTAGCTATGTCTGTACGAGATAACCGCTGAAAGCATATAAGCGGGAAGCTCACCCCAAGATAAGGTTTCTTAGGTCTCCCGTAGACCACGGGATTGATAGGCGCTAGGTGTAAGATCCGTGAGGATTTCAGCCGAGGCGTACTAAACGACCCAACATATCACAATCTGCCTTGCCCAGCGTAGTCCCGACCCCAGTGGGGTCGTGGACGAAGTTGGGTCTAACCCCATTTTATTCTGAGTAAAATCAAATGATAATGGGGACTAGTCCTGGCAGGATTAGAGGCAGAACAAGCACAGTGAAATTTGTCTATTACTCGTAATATGTAGATAAATTGTTTTTCGGTGCAGCAAAAAAGTGTTAACATTAGACCATATGGAAAAAAGTTCATATTATGCCTTTGTCCTATTCGCGCTGTCGTTTTGCGCGCTCGCGGTGGGCAAGGTAAGCGCCAACGGATTGGTTTTTGCCGACGCGGCAACAACTGCCGTTACCGGTTCCGGCTTTGCGGTTAAACTGCTGCTGCTCTTGGGACTGCTTTGCTTTTTGGCGGGTGGGTATCTTATGGTCAGTGGCCTAATGAAGCATAAGAAGTAATGTCGTGTTTTTTGTGCTGGTGGTTCTAGCGCGGTGGCCACACCCGGTTTTCCATCCCGAACCCGGCCGTTAAACGCCGCAGCGCCGATGATAATGCCTCCGAAAGGTGGTGTGAAAGTAGGTCATCGCCAGCACAAAACACAGGACTTCGTGACGCTAGTGTGTAACAAGATGCACATTTGGTGTCATTGCGAGGTAATCCGAAGCAATCTCCTGATTAGCCCAGATTGCCACACTCCCCCAAAGGTCGCTCGCAATGACAATATATATATATATATATATTTACTATATACAATACTTGTAATTGATCTATCATATGCCTCCCATTATTGAGCTCAAAAACATTACTAAGGTTTATAACCGCGGCAAGCGGAACGAACTGACTGTACTTAAAAAAGTCGACCTCAAAGTTGAAAGGGGCGAATTCTTGGCGTTGGTCGGACCCTCGGGTAGCGGCAAGTCAACGCTTATGAATATCATTGGACTCTTGGACCGTCCGACACAGGGGCGTTATCTCCTGAACGGTCAGGAAGTAACAGCCGTTAACGGCAGTGAAGCGGCGCGGATACGCCGTGAAGAGATAGGGTTCGTTTTCCAAAATTTCAACCTGTTAGCGCGCTTTAGCGCCCTCCATAATGTCGTTTTACCGACTACTTACACTCACATTAAAGGCGGCCGCGCGCAAGCCGGCAACCTTCTCGCATCGGTGGGTTTGAAAGAACGGCTGGAAACCAATATTGATAATTTGTCAGGTGGCGAAAAACAGCGAGTAGCTATTGCACGGGCGTTAATTAACAACCCCAATGTCATACTTGCCGATGAGCCAACAGGTAACCTCGACTCCAAAACCGGCCACGGCATCATTGATTTGCTGGAGAAATTCAACAAGGCGGGTGTTACGGTTATAATAGTGACACACGACAAAGAGATAGTTAGCCGGGCGCGCCGCGTCGTGCGAATTAAAGATGGAGCCATAGCCAAACAATGATTACCATCATCCGAACAGCCCTGCTTTCAATTTGGCGCAATAAGCTGACATCGTTTCTGGCAATTTTAGGTGTAGTCATAGGCGTCGCTTCGGTGAGCACGCTTGTCTCGGTGGGGCAGGGACTCAAAAACGACGTTTCGTCGCTCATATCGGGACTGGGAACAAATGTCATTGCCGTTATTGCCGGTAAAATCGATACTTCGAGTTCGCAGTCCATAAACCAAGGCAATCCCGCCGATTTTCTCTCGGGCGATATTTTGACCCTTAACGATGTTAGTAGTTTGCAAGCCGTACCCGATATTGAAATTGTTTCGCCTATGACGCTCGTTAGCGGCGAGCTAAGTTCCGGCAATCAAAAAGCATCGCCGACGGTAGTGGGCGCTTATCCCAGCATATTGGATGCTATGCAAGTTATCCATCTGGAAAAAGGCAAGATGTTCGCCAGCGGCTCAAAAGAGAAAGAGATTGTATTGAGTTTCAATGCCGCGAAAGGTTTATTCGGCAGTGCCGATGCCTTGGGACAAACCGTCCAGCTGTCCAAGAACGGGGGATTTAAGGTGGTTGGGATATTGGCCGAGAGTAAAGCATCGGCGGCTTTTGCCTCTGACCTCAACAATCTTGCGGCCATACCATTCGATACCGCTACGGCGCTAAACAAGGGCCAAGTTCGCATTATGCGCGTTATCATTAAAGCAAAGGACAATGCTGACGTTAAGACCATGAAAGAACGCATCAAGACTACTATGCTGACAAGCCATAACGGGGAGGAGAACTTTTCAGTTGTGACGCAAGATGATATGCTCGACCTTTTTAGCCAATTCCTCAATATGGCGACCGCTATGGTGTCGGCCATCGCGGCTATTTCCATAGTTGTTGGCGGCATCGGCATAATGAACATTATGCTGGTTACGGTGACGGAACGCACGCGAGAAATCGGTATCCGCAAAGCTGTCGGCGCCACCAATCGCGCCATCCTTTTCCAATTTTTGATGGAGTCAATGGTTATTACCTTGCTTGGCGGCTTAGTCGGATTGGGTATGACCATAGTCGCCAGCATTGTCATAAAATCACAAACCCCGCTGACACCGGCTATCACTTGGAGCGTTCTCTGGTTGGCAGTTGGCGGCTCGGCGCTTGTCGGCATTGTTTTCGGCCTCATTCCGGCGCTGCGCGCCGCTCGCAAGGACCCCATCGAAGCCCTCCGCTACGAGTAAACACGAACCTTGACTTTTTGTTTAAAGTGTGGTATAAATAAGAGCTGTCCGGCAATGTGCATTGACAGACATCTTGAGCGGGAAGGGTAAGGACATTGGCAGGCATAAGTAGTTCGGGTGTATTGCCCCGGCTCGTCATGTTCCAGTTCAACGTGACACCGGGGGCGGTGCCGGAGGACTTGCTTCCAGTACCAAAGGAGGCAGAGAACAGCCGGGAAAGCGGTGTTCGAAAGAGCCGCCGTACCGGTCGACTACTTTTCCACGGAGGAAAGGAGAAACCGTACAGTATCGCACACCTCGTTGAGAGTCTTAAGGGGGAGTATGTTCTGGCTGATGTGTGGTGGCAGTTGCGCCACGGCGGCCAGAGGCCCGACGAGCAATACGCTACGGTGCGCTTTACTTTGGTGCACCGTAGCTACTACAAGACAGGTGATTCATCCGCCTTCAAGCCGTGGCGGCCGAAGGCACAGCAAGTCCTGTCCCAGTATGCTTCCGAGGATTGGTGGAGGCAGGTGCGGGTTTTCGATAATCCGTACTACGAGAATGGAGTTGAAGTGTCAGGCGACCGTTGCCTAGTCATCAACTGCGAGGTACGCCAGCCACTCCGTTCTATACTAAAGGCCGACTGCGAAGTTCTGGTTCCGGAGGGTATCGGGCTACTTTGTTCGGCCTAGTACCGAACCTCCCCAGCACAGTAATTGTTACACGCCGCCAGCTTGAACTTCGAGCTGGCGGCGTTTCGTTATAATAGTGCTGCTATAACTTGGTCCGTTCGACCAGACTTAAGGTCAATTTCTTCGAACAAGTAAACGGCTCTTGGCAGTTTTTCTTCTTTTTTACTTAACTATGGAGTAGAATTAAATGGAAGAGAACAGAAGGGTGGTGATTGTTAAGTGAAGATTATAAAAGTCCTAGTCGGCATTTGGCTGGTTATTTCGCCTTGGGTTTTGGGGTTTTCCGACAGCGCGTCAGCAACATGGAGCGCGGTAGTGAGCGGCGTTATCCTCCTCATTCTTCTTTTTGCCGGCGGCGCGCCCATGCGCAGCGAGCCGAAGTAGAACCGACTCCAATTCGGTTTTTTCTTTTACCTAAAGGAAGAATTGTGCTACATTCTTTCAAGTGGGTTAGTGCGGGATTAGTTTGGCTCCGATGTCTCGACTTTAGTCGAGAATACGGAGCTCCGTACCCCCGAAAGTATTTCGGGGCGTCGGAGTGGTAGAACGTTTTATGAATTACTAATGAAGGGTTTCGTTTATATTTTATATTCTCCAATTAGCGATAGATATTATGTCGGAAGTACGAGCAATATCCAAAGACGCTTATTTCAGCATTTATGCGGCTATTCCCACAGTACGCGTCGAATGAAGGAGATGCAGTTGGCTTTGGTGCAGGAATACGAATCGTTATTGCAAGCCAGAAGGGTTGAGAGAAGAATAAAGGATTGGAAAAATAAAAAGTATATCGATAGGATTGTCAGAGAAGGTAAAATTAGAATTCGATAAAAGCGGGATTAGTTTAGTGGTAGAATGCAACCCTCCTCCACCCTCCGTAGCATGAGCAGGTATAGTTTAGTGGTAGAACGTGTCCTTCCCAAGGACGAGATACGGGTTCGATTCCCGTTACCTGCTCCAGCATGCTACTGCGGAGGACGGGCAAGGTTGAGGTGCCAGTTCGATTCTGGTATCCCGCTCCAGAAGGGAGCAGCTATGAAAAAAGTTGATTATGGGTTGAGTTTAGCTCAAGCGCTGGGGGTGGTCGTATATGTCGCGCTGGTCGCGCTGGTTATGAACAACGCCGAACGTATTTTCGGCAAAATGGACAGCATCCTCGGCATTGTCGCGTTTCTCCTGCTTTTTACCTTCTCGGCAGCGGTTGTGGGGACGCTAATCCTCGGCAAACCGTTGACTATGTTTCTAGGCGGCCAAAAAAAAGAAGCCGTTTGGCACCTTATTGTTACCCTGGGCTGGCTGTTCCTCTCCTTAATCACAGTGTTTATCGTGTTATTGATTATATAGTTATATCGCATATTATTAGAATAATGACCAATAATAACTTATAATACGAATGTATAATTTGGAGGGTAATATGAAAAAATTCATCCAAGGTGCTACAGCTCTCTTTGTAGCACTGGGCTTGGCGCTATTCATAACTCAATCCGCGGCAAGGGCTGGTGACGGTGGAGGACGAAGAATTGTCGTCTTCAGCGATGCCCTAAATGACGCAGCGAAGGACGTAGTAATTACCCGCGCCGGCGGCGCTAAGCTAATGAACCTTGACCTTATTGGCGCGAAGGCGGTGTGGGTGCCGGATCGTTCTTCCGCCGCGAGATTGTCTGCTTCTCCTGGTGTGGTGCGAGTGGATGATGATGTCGTGGTGGAGGTGCTGCTCAAAGAAGGATCGGCGCAGGGGAAAATAATAACTCAAGCCGCCGAAATATTGCCGTGGGGTATGGATCGTATAGATGCGGACCTCGTCTGGCCCTTGGGCAACAGTGCCGACTCGATTAAGGTTGGTGTCATTGACACGGGCATTTCCAATAAACACCCCGATCTTCTGGCTAATGTGAAGGGGGGTGTCAATACCATCAACCCGCGCAAAAGCTGGAATGATGACAATGGTCACGGTTCGCACGTCGCCGGAATTATTGCCGCGTCTGATAACGACATCGGAGTGATTGGTGTTGGGCCGGCGATTGATCTTTATGCCATTAAGGCGCTGAACGCCAGCGGTTCAGGATATCTTTCGGACATTATCGAAGGAATACAGTGGGCGATCGCGAACAACATCCGGGTGATTAACATGAGCTTGGGTACAACCTCGGACATTCAGTCGTTTCATGACGCCGTGGCGGCGGCTAAGAGCGCCGGCACAGTGACTGTCGCCGCCGCGGGCAATTCGGGCGGGGCGGTAATTTTCCCGGCGGCCTATTCCGAAACTATTGCGGTTTCCGCTACAGATCAGAACAATGTTCTTGCGTCTTGGTCTAGCCGCGGCCCCGCAGTCGACTTGTCCGCTCCGGGCGTTTCAATTTACTCAACATACAAAGGGACTGGTTACGCGACGCTATCCGGCACCTCGATGGCCGCGCCACACGTTGCGGGATCCGTAGCGCTCGTGTTGAATACTCCAGTTGGCTCATACGACGCGAATACTGACTATATATGGAATCCGGATGAGGTTCAAAAGAAACTTCAAGACCGAGCGGTTGATTTGGGCACTAGCGGTTTCGATAATCTCTATGGTTGGGGACTAGTGAACGCTTACGCCGCGACCCAGTAATAGTTAATGGGCCGAAAAACTCTGCCGGATAATGTGCCGCGTTTCAAACGCGGCACATTTCTTTTTTCTTGATTTGTCAAGAGTAAAAGGGTAAAATTTGATGTAAATGCCGATATAGCTCAGCTGGTAGAGCAACACTTTCGTAAAGTGTGGGTCGTCGGTTCGAATCCGACTATCGGCTCCACGAAAAATTGCTTCCTGTCAAATGGACTACGTCCTATTATGACAAGGAGTGCAATCTCGTGGCGCGGCCACAGCATAGGAAGCAATTTTGAGTGTCCCGAGACGACGCTTCTTAAATAACAGAGTGTAGCTCGTTTTTAAGAAAGGAGTTTTTCGGGACAGTAACCACTTGGCGCAAATAAATAACCCTCACCAACCCATGAAACTGCCGAAAATTATCACCCGAATAAAAATTCCCAAGCTATTCTTTTTCAAAAAGTACGGCGAATTTTTTGTTTACGGCGCCGTATTAGTGTTGCTTGGATACTGGCAATGGAGGGTTTACGGCCCGGCGCTCAAAATATACCAAGAATTAATTTGGGCCGGCGTAGGATTAGAAGTTCTAAACTTTGTATTGGCCATCATTATCGCCCCCAAAGCCCGCCTGCTGGCACAGTTTTTTATGCTCTCGGCCATTCTTTTTGGCGTAATCATTGTTTATTACTTAGTGGTGATTGTTGAAAATGTTGTCTAAAGGCACCTTTGGGTGGCGAATACTGGAGATTTTGCCCGGCGCTCTGACTTGGACAGCGTTGCTATTGCCCATCGTTTTGAGCTTCCGTACTCCCTCATTAGTCGCTATTTTTGTCATTACTTTCGACCTTTATTGGCTGTTTCGCTCTATCCGTATGGTGGTAAATACTATTCGCACTTACCGTTCCATGCGCCACGACCTGCGCGCGCCGTGGCACGAAATGCTGGCATCGAAAGTGCCAATCGAAACGCGCGGTATCCGGCTGGTTTCCGCCGACATTAAACCTGAACAAATCTACCACGCCATCATATTGGTTCACTATAAAGAACCGGTGGAGCTAATATTGAATTCCATTGAGAGTTACGCCGAAAGCCATACTGATAAAAAACGGCTGTGGCTGATTCTGGCATCGGAAGAGAGAGCGGGCAAAGACATCGCGGACAAAGTCATTCGGCAGGTTCGAGCTAAGTTTGGAGGGTCGTTCGGCAAGATAATTCATACTATCCACCCGGCCAATATGGCCGGTGAGATCAAGTGCAAATCGGCCAATGCTACTTGGGCCGCCAAAAAGTTAAAAGCCGAATTGGACAGGAAAAAAATTCCCCTAAATCATGTATTGGTCCATAACTTCGATTCCGACACGAGAGTTTACGTCAATTATTTCGACTATGTCGCTTACAAATATTTAACCACGCCGCAGAATCAGCCCGTTTCTTTCCAGCCCGTCCATACTTACACCAATAATATTTGGGATGTGCCGGCGCTTATGCGTGTTTGCGCCCAAAGCTCGACGCTTGTGTTTATGCACAATATGTTGCGCCCCACCCGTTTCCACCATTTTTCCTCGAGAAGCGATGTTTTTCAAACCATCGTCGACATCGGTTATTGGACGGTCAATGCCATTCCGGAGGACTCCCGTCAGTATTTTGATTCATATTTTTACTACGGCGATAAGTTAAGAATTGTTCCGCTTTACATCCCCCTGCGCATGGACGCGGTGTTGGCGGAGACATACAAAGGTACGTTCGTAAATCAATATCGCCAATTGCACCGCTGGGCGTGGGGTATTTCAGACTTGCCCTATGTCGTCAGCCGCGCTCTGCGCGACAAACAAATAAGCTGGTGGAATAAGCTCGGTAAAATACTGCGCCTCATTGAGAGCCATTTTTCGTGGGCGACATCCGCGCTCTATATTTCGTTTCTGGGCTGGGTGCCGATCGCTTTCAATACGCGTTTTACCCAAACCGTCTTGGGTTATAATTTTCCGATTTTTACCCGTTATATTTTATCTTTGGCACTAGTCGGGCTTATATCCGGCGTGGTTATCAGCTATCTCTTACTGCCGCCGCGCCCCAAGCACCGCAGTTCGTGGTATTATTTAAACTTTCTCTGGCAATGGCTCCTGGTGCCCATCGCCAGTATCTTTTTGAGTTCCTTCGCGGCTATTGACGCACAAACCGGCCTTATGCTTGGGCGGCGATTGGATTATCAGGTCACCGAAAAAGCCGTCGCCCCCGGCAACTAGGTACTAGGTAAAGGGGACGGTTCTCTTTTTATCTGATAATTCGGCTTTTTGTGGCTTCGCGCCATTTGAGAAATAGAGTGGTTCGTTTGCTCTCTTAAATGACAAGTTTGCAATCAAACTGCCCGCAAAATATGTTAAGTTTTGTCTGGTCGCAATTGCTGAACGAAGCTCGAACCTATTTTGAACAAAATCCTGACTGATTGCTCCGCCTTTGGCGGAGCAGAAAACCGAACGCTCGGGCGGGCAAAGAAGAGGGGGGTTTGGGGGAAGGAATTTTTGCCCGCCTAAATGCTTGTCCGCCTAAGTTTTAACGGCGGCGGCGGCCAGAATTTTTTGCGAGCGGGTGGCGGGACCTCAATTTTGGTGGCGGGTGGGATTAATAACTATTGTCATTCTAACAGAAATGCCACATTCATTTCAATAAAACTACCTTCCATTGGTTATCTAAATATTTAATCGTTTCTGTCCATGCTAACAACAAAATATCACCAGCTGGCATTAGATCATTTTGATTTAATCCGGAATTATTACTTGGATCAGTTATTTTTCCCCAATCAAAATAATTGCTTTCCGTCCCTATTTTTGGCAAAAAATATACATTACCAACAACTCCGGGTAACATTCTTCCGTGTATAAGATGATTTCTGTAATCTCTCAAATTTTGCAATGGATATAAATTTGCTTTTTGCCACGCTTCGCGAGCCTCTTTACCGCCAATTTTTCCGTTCCCATTTTTCTTTTCTAGCCACGAATCATATTTGCTAGAATTTTGGTGTCTTTCTAACAACTCAAACGCCACATCAAGCGCACCACACAAGCGAGACATGCCTTCCGTTAAATTATCAAGATCAATATTGCCTCTAGTTAGGATGTCAAATACGCGGGCTAAATGTCTTAAAATGGAATAATGAAGTTGGGCAATGCAAATTTCGTTTGCAGTTTTTCCGATTTTCGTCAATTCTTGGTCTGTCTTAAAATGAATATCAACAGGCCTATTGGTTAAAGGAACAATATTTTTTATCCAAAAATCCTCATAACTTTGAAATTGATTTTGGATGAATGAGCTCCAATATTTTTGCTCGTAATAGTCACCGTCAATAGCTAAACGATAATTTTTCATAAAATTATTTTATTTCCTCACAAACTTATCAATAATTCTCTGCTTGGCATTATCTAATTCCGAACTGGTCAATAATTTTTCGTATTCCCAAATTTTACTACCTGCAGAAAAAGCTTTGATATAACAATCACAATAAATTTTTGGGTTAATAGCCAACAGGTTGTCTTTAATTTCAAACCCTAAATTCATTTCGTAATTATATTGAATATTATATCCTGATGAACCTAGCCATTGATGAGCTAAAATATTCCGCCAATTATGAATTTTTTCGGCAACAACAGAAAACTTTGTATCCTCTGTGGCTCCGTCAACAAATGTTTCAAGAAATTTTTTATACCCGGACTCTCCTTTTAAATCCCAAAATATTTCTGAAACTGTCAACGCTACCGCATGAATACCTAAAAATAACAACGATGTTTGGAATCTTTCAGGGGTAATAATAATTTCATTGTTGAAAAAATTCGCAATTGAATTTAATAGTGTTTCAATGGATTCAATAGGCGAGCCATTTTGAAAGCGAGCTAGTCGTTTCTGAAGCGGTTCAATTTGGTGTGCGTTGTTTTTCATATTTATATCTCACTTAAAACATCGGCAATTATTTAAATGCCTCCGCCAACTGCTTAAAACTCGTTGGCTTGTATTTCTCCCAATCTTCTTGCTTCACATAAAGCATTTTGTAAGCGATCTTTTTCTGCCTATCGCTTGCGTCCGCGCACCATTGCTCCAACCTTTTTATCTTTTCAATATCATCTAAATCTTCTCGCCCTTTTGTTTCCACGATATAAATTGTCTTACTGTCTATCTTCACGAAAAAATCGGGGTAATAGCTGGAAAGCGCTCCACTTGCGTTTTTATAGTCGATTTTGAAGTGAATTTCATAGTAATTTTTGGCAAAAGAAAGCACATCGTCTGCGCCTTCCAAAAAATCAGCAAACTCAAGTTCGAAATCACTATCGCCGACGATTTTATTGAAAACGCTCTTTTTGGGTAGCAAATATTTTTTATCCGTAACAACAAACGGTCTGGCACTACTCACTTTGAGATAATTTTTTATTTCCGTATCGCCAACATCTTGCACGGTTAAATTATTTATTTCTCGCTTGAATGTTTCTATGATTGTTTTCACCGCCTCTAATTCGGACAAGTTCCGCAAAATATTTGCGTCATTAAGATCGACGCTTTCGCTAAACAAATCATCAGTGATAAACTCTTTTACTTTGCCAAAAAGTATGTCGTAGCAACCGAAAAGGCGCAGTTCTTTCATTATTCTTTGCACAAAAAATCCGACGACGCTTTGGTAGTTTGGCTCAACAGTGCTATTTAAAATTGTCGTGTGGTGAAGTTTGTCGTCAATCACTTCCTTAAAAACAATTTCTTTCTTTTCTTCCTCGGAAAATTGCTTTACTGAAATTTTTTCGTGCTTAAAGCTGGTAACATTCAACAAGTTAAGATTTTTATATTCTCTTTGAATTCTCGGCGTTAAAACTGGCAATTCAATGTCCAGATTCTCTATGTCTTTTTTTACATTCTGATTATCAATTTCAATAACAGTCGGCGTAATTGGCGAGCCGGAGCGATTCATTCTTCGCTTTTCAAGCTCAACACCTTCTGCTTTGATAGATTCCACAAACTCCATAAATGCGGGCGTGCCGATAACGCTTACATATTCTTCAACATCTTGGCCAAAAAACATTCGGCGAAGTCCGCGACCAAGTGTTTGCTCCGGCAATATCTTTGAATCTGACCCATAGGGGCGCAAACCGACGATTGTCGTTACATTTTTGACATCCCAGCCCTCTTTGAGCATTAAGACGGAAACTATCACCTTGTAGGGGCTTTCTATGCTGTCTATCTCATTAGCCTTCTTTCTCAAA
>Ga0214473_10003691_pt1 | contig 18499 bp, 15 predicted proteins | sample RVTome_7_FD_203509 | JGI IMG/M metagenome (GOLD analysis project Ga0214473, IMG submission 203509) | Soil microbial communities from uranium-contaminated site in the Upper Colorado River Basin, Wyoming, United States - RVT98D197 | ecosystem: Environmental > Terrestrial > Soil > Contaminated >... | reverse complement strand
GGAACGCCAGCCGGTACACGCGGTCCACGTGGGCTTCGTACAGCTCCCGCTCCGCGGCCGGGTCCCCGGCGAGCACTCGTGCGATCAGGTGTCGTTCGTCCACAGGATTCCGGGGATCCGGGGCGCCATCTTCCGTGTCATTTCTGGGACACGCTGGCCCGAGAAAGGGTTACATGGAAGGGCGGAGGCGGGAGAGCGGGAGCGGGGCGAGCGGGAGCCCACGCAACTACAGGGCGCGCACCACCCCGCGAATCAGCGTCTCGAGATCCCGCGCCACGGCCCGGCCGGCCTCGAGCACCTCTGCATGATTCAGCGGCGTGGGCGAAATGCCGGCCGCCTGATTGGTAATGGTCGAGATCCCCAACACCCGGATGCCCCGGGCCCGCGCCGTGATGACCTCCAGCACCGTGGACATCCCCACCGCGTGGGCCCCCATGCCGGCGAGCATCCGGATCTCGGCCGGAGTCTCGAAGCTGGGGCCGACCAGCCCGGCGTACACGCCTTCCCTGAGGATCAGGCCGGCCGCACCACCCGCCCGCCGCGCCAGTCCCCGCAGGACCGGATCATACGCCGCCGACATGTCCGGAAACCGCTCCTCGCCGTCCAGCACCGGGCCGGAGAGCGGCGACCGACCCGTCAGGTTGATCTGGTCGGTGATGAGCATCAGCGAGGGCGGCTGGGCCGACCGGTCGATGCCCCCGGCCGCATTGGTCACGATCAGCACCTCGATGCCGAGCCCCGCCATGAGCCGCACCGGCAGCGCCACCAGGGCCGGCGAGTGCCCCTCGTAGAGATGCAGCCGCCCGCGCTGCAGGATGACCGGTACCTGTTCCAGGGTTCCCACCACGAACTCCCCGTGGTGGCCCGGCACGGTCGGCTCGGGCATGCTCGGGATGTCGCGATACGAGATGACCGCCGTGCGCTCCACCGCGTCGGCAAACCCGGCCAACCCCGACCCCAGCACGATTCCCACGCGGGGCCTGAATCCCGGCAAACGATCCCGCAATGCGGACAGGCCTTCGACCTCCATCCCACCCCCCGCTATCCGTCTAGCCGTCTAGCCGTCTACCCTGGAGCCCGTCTCCGGCCGACTCAAGCCAGCATCCCCGCCAAAGACGCCGACATGAACGCCGCCAGATTCCCCCCGATCATCGCCTTGAGCCCGAGCCGCGCGAGGTCGCTACGGCGCTCGGGCGCCAATCCGCCGATCCCGCCGATCTGGATCGCGATGGACGAGAAGTTGGCGAAGCCCAGGAGCGCGTAGGTCGCGATCACCGTGGAGCGCGGCTCGAGTCCGGCGCCGCCCGCACCCACGATCCCGGCGAGCTGCAGATAGGCGACGAACTCGTTCAGCACGGTCTTGATCCCGACCAGCGATCCCACGGTTCCCGCGTCCTGCCACGGCACGCCCATCAGCCACGCCAGCGGGGCCAGGGCCCAGCCGAAGATCCGCTCCAGGCTCAGGCCCTCAACGCCGAACAGCCCGCCCACGGCGCCCACGCCGTAGTTGAGCAGCGCGATCAGCGCGATGAAGGCGAGCAGCATGGCCCCGACGTTGAGGGCCAGCTGGAGTCCCTGGCCGGCGCCCGCGGCGGCCGCCTCGATAACGTTGGCTTCGGTTTTCTCGAGCTCGACCTTCACGGTCCCCCGGGTCGCCGGCGCGCCGACTTCGGGTACCAGCATCTTCGAAATCAGGAGCCCGGCCGGCGCGTTCATGACACTGGCCGTGAGCAGATGCCCGGCGATGTCGGGGAAATAGGGCGACAGCATGCCCACGTACGCCGCCATTACGCCACCGGCGATGGTGGCGAACCCCCCCACCATGACGGTGTTGAGCTCCGAGACCGTCATGGTCTTCACGAACGGCTTGATCAGCAGCGGCGCCTCGGTCTGTCCCACGAAGATGTTCCCCGTGGCCGACAGCGTTTCGGCGCCCGAGGTGCCCAGGAGCCGCTGGAACAGCCACGCCATGCCCTGCACCACCTTCTGCATGACACCCAGGTAGTAGAGCACCGACATGAGCGACGAGAAGAAGATGATGGTGGGGAGCACGCCGAAGGCGAAGTACGCCCCGGTCGCGGCCCATCCCGTGGGCGCGCCGATCGGCGACATGTCCACCGGCTCGCCCAGCGGCGTTCCCACCGGCACGTTGGTGCGGGCCAGGTTGCCGAAGATGAACCGGGCGCCCTGCTCGGTGAAGCCCAGCAGGCGCGTGAACACGACGTTGGCGCCGTCGAACAGAGCCCGGCCCACCCCGGTCTTGAGCACGATGACGCCCAGCACGGCCTGCAGGGCCACCCCCACCCCCACAAGGCGCCAGGAGATGCGGCGGCGGTCGCCCGACAGGAGCCAGGCGATGCCGATCATGGTGGCGATGCCCAGGACGCCGACCAACCGCTGCGCGATCGGGGTGTCGAGCCCTTCGCCCCGGGCGAGCGGCGAGACCTGCAGCAGCCACGATCCGGTCATGCCGCCTCCAGCGCGGGCGTCACCGCGGCCAGCAATTGGCGCCGCTCGTCGTCGGGCAGGAAGGCATGGGCAAAGGCGTGGCGGGCCACGCGGGCCAGCTCCGGCGCGGAGAACCCGAGGGCCGTGTGCGCGATCCAGTACTCGTCCGCCAACGTGATGCGATCCATGAGCCGCGAGTCCGTGTTGAGCGTGACGGGGATGCCGAGGTCGAAGTAGCGCCGGACGGGATGCTCCTCGATCCGGGCGACCGCGTGGGTATGGACGTTGGACGTGAGGCACATCTCCAGCGGGATCCCACGCGCGGCGACGTCGGCTTCGAGCGCGGGGTCGTCCCGGAGGCGCACGCCGTGCCCGATGCGCTCGGCGCCGCACGCCGTCAGGGCCGCGCGAATGGATTCGGGCCCGGCGGCTTCGCCGGCGTGGCAGGTGATCCGGAGCCCACCCGCCCGGGCCGCGTGAAAGGCCTCCGCGTGGGCCTCGGCCGGATGGCCCGCTTCCGCGCCGGCCAGGTCAAAGGCGACGACCCCGCGGTCCGCGAACGGGATGGCGGCGCGGGCGATGGCCAGCGAGGTCGCGGGCGGGAGGGTCCGCAGGCCGCACGCGATGAGGCGGGCGACGGTGCCGGTGTCCCGCTCGCCGGCCGAGAGTCCCTGGAGCACGGCGTCGATGGTTTCTTCCAGACCCACCTCGGGTCCGTGGAGCGCGGGGCAGAACCGCACTTCCAGGTACCGGATGCTCTCGGCGGCGGCGTCTTCGACCAGCTCGCGGGCGATGCGGGTGAGGGCCGCGGCGCTGCGCATCACGCTCACGGTGACGACGTAACGCTCGAGATACTCGTCCAGATTGCGGGCGTGGCGGACCAGCATGGCGTCGGCCAGCGCGGGAGCGGTCGGGGCCGGCAGCCGGACGCCGACCGCCTCGGCCAGGTCGAGCAGGGTGGTCGGCCGGAGGGAGCCGTCGAGGTGGGTGTGAAGCTCGGCCTTGGGGAGGCGCGCCAGCCACTCGCGCGTGACCGTCACGCCGCGCCCGGACGGGTCATCGCGCCGAGACGACGCGCGGCGCTTCCGGCGCCTCCACCGGCTGCGGCAGCACGCCGAGGTACCGGACCAGCGCCTCGAGGTCGAGCACGTTGGCCAGCTCGCGCCGGGCGGCCCCCAGCCCAAAGCCGCCGGCACCGGCGGCCAACGCCTCGGGCACGACCAGGGTGTAGGTGCGGCGCCGCTCGATCGCCCGGCCGTCGGTCAGCCGGGCCTCGCGGATGCGCCGGCCGGCCGGTCGCCGCGGATCGTACCGGAGCGTGAGGCCCGAGACGTAGGCGCTGGGGGCGGCGCCCGCCACGACGTGCTCGAGGGCGCGGAGCAGCGTGTCACCCGATACCTGCAAGCGCACCAGCCGCGCGGCGCCGGGCAGGACCGCGCGGGCCTGGCCGTAGGTCACCGGGCCCGCGGGCAGGCCGGCGCGGATCCCGTCGTTGGGCACCAGCGCCGCGTCCGTGCGGGCGGCGGCGCGGAACGCGTCGGCCACCAGGCGGCCCAGGGCTCGCTCCGCGGGCGGGCCTTCCAGCGACAGGGCGAACTTGAGGGTGCCCACGCGACGGCCGAGCGTCCGCTCGGCTTCCCGGGCGTAGCCGGCCACGATGCGGGTCACGGCCGTGTCCGGCGTGACCCCGTCCGCCCACACCGTATCCACCCGGAGCCGCGCCTCGAGCTGCCCCGCGGCTCGGCGAATCAGGTCCACCACCGCCACTTCGCCGGGATGTCCCACCTGGACGACCGGGATGCCGGCGGCGGTGGCACGGACCCGCCCGGTGCCGTGCCCCGTGATGACGAGGTCAGCGGCCCCCGGCGCGAGCCCTTCGGCGATGGGCTCGTCGCGGCAGGCGGTGTCGCAGCGCCGGCCGCCGTGCGCCAGCACGATCACGAAGTCCGCGCCGGCCAGCCGCACCTCCGGCAGGAGGCGTTCGAGCACGGTGGCGGGCGTTTCGAACGACAGCCGCGCCACGTCGAGCGGGTTCACGGTGTCCGTGGGCGACGCCGTCGCCAGCCCGACGATGCCGATCCGCCGCCCGCCGCGCTCGACCATGATCCAGTTCTTGGCCCACGCGGCCCGGCCGTCGCCTGAGGTGTCGGTGACGTTGGCCGCGAGCCAGGGGAACCGCGACGCGGCCACCCGGGCGGCGAGCGTGTCGGCCGTGAAGGCGAACTCGTAGTCCCCCACCGCGGCCGCGTCGTAGCCCATGGCGTTGTACGCCTCGATCACCGGGCGGCCGGTGAAGAGATCGGCCACCGCGGTCCCGGCCAGCGCGTCGCCCGCGTCGAGCCGGACGGTGGGGCAGCCGCAGGCCCGGGCCAGCGAGTCCATCCAGGCCTTGGTGGCGGCGGCGCCGGCCACGCGCCGGTCGCCGGCCCAATCGGGCTGCAGGGGCTCGAGGGCGCCCCGGACGTGGCCGGTGGCGATCACGCGCAGCAGCGCCGTGTCGCGCGGCGGCGGCGGCGGCGTGAAGGTCTCGATAGCCGCCCTCCGGGCCTCCGGCGGCTCCAGCCGCCACGATTCCTCGAAGTAGGCTTCCGGGCGGAGCAGCTGGGCGTCCCGCACCGCGTCGAGCAGGAGGTCGCGGATGTTCTGGCCGGCATCGTAGACCACCGGCAGGCCGGCCAGCATGTCGTACCCGCCGCCGCCCACCTGCCGGTAGCTGTTGAGGGCGAGCAGGAAGACGTCGGTGTCGGCCACCGGCCGCCCCTGGTATTCAAGGTTCCTGATCCGGCTGCCCACCGGCTGCGACAGGTCGATCTGGTAGTGGACGCCGCTCACCACGTCGAAGTTGTATCCCGGAACCGAGTCGTTCAGCACCGCCCCGCCGCCCGACCACGTCCGGAAATAGCGGGCCGAGTGCTCGAGATACCGCCGCAGCCGGACGCCGTCGATCCGGACGGCCCTGAGCGTGTTTTCGTACGGATAGACGCCGGCCACGTCCCGCAGCCGGACCGGTCCGGTGGGGAACCCGCCGTCCGTATCGAAGGCGGAGGCGGCGGACAGGTGGGTGCGCGCCGTGCGGCGCTGGACGGCGTTGAGGAAGTCGAGCAGCGGGGTGTCCCGCACTCGCGCCTCCTTAGCGCGCCAGTCGCCTTCCGCCACGGCCAACGGCTGACTGGCCCAGTTGCGCACGGTCTCGTGCCCCTGGCTCAGCCGCTCGACCAGCGTCCGGCTGGGGGTTACGCGGGCGAGCGGGATCTCCTCGCTGGCGACGCGGACCACCCGATGGGCGTCCCCGGTGCGCACCAGCCAGACCCGCACCACCGCCAGGCTCCGGGCCAGCGCCTGGGGCTGCACGAAGTGGACGCCGTTGATGACCGAGTCGGCGAAATGCCGGTGGGAATGGCCCACGATCACCACGTCGGGCTTGTTCCGGAGCGTGGCGAGCCCGGCCGCGACGTTCTCCGGGCCGACGCCCGCGGTGTCATACGACGACTCGCCGTCCATGCCGCTGTGCACCACGGCCACCGCCAGGTCCACGCCGGCGGCGCGCAGCGCGGCCAGGGCGTCGCTCGCGGCCGGGAGGATGGGGCGGATGACCAGCCGGTCCTTGAGCGCGGCGCCGTTCCAGACCATGGCGCCGGGCGTGGTAAGGCCGGTGACCCCGACCCGCACGCCGCCCCGCCGGAGGATCAGCTGCGGCGCGTAGGCGAAGGTATCGCGGGGCAGCCGGAAGACGTTGGCCGCGATGAGTGGGAAGCCCGCGCCGCCGAAAACCCGGCCCAGCACGTCCAGCCCGAAGTCGAACTCGTGGTTGCCCGGGGTGAGCGCGTCGTAGCCCATGGCGTTGAGCACGTCCACCAGGGGATGCAGCTCGCGGGGCTGCACCGTCGCGAAGTAGGTCGCGTAGAGGTTGCCCTGGATCAGGTCGCCGGCGTCGAGCAGGACGACGGCGCCCGGATGGGCCCGCCGGAGGGAGTCCACCACGGTCGCGGCCCGCGCCAGGCCCCACGGCGCCTCACGGTCGGCCACATAGTCCCAGGCCGTGGCGGCGCCGTGCACGTCGGTGGTGGCGGCGATCACCACCAAGACCGTGTCCTGGGCCCGCGACGGCGCCGCCGCGGCGGCGAGCAGGACGGCTACAACCCCGAGTGTTTTCATCGTCAGGCGGAATCTGGCCCGCGCCCCCCGGGCCCGCAATCGGGCGACCCGGTCACTGGAGGACGGCGCGCAGTCCATAGTAAAAGAGCCCGGCCAGCCCGGCCGACAGCGGGATCGTCAGGATCCAGGCCCAGATGATACGTCCGGCCAGTCCCCACCGCACGGCCGACAGGCGCCGCGCCGCGCCGACGCCCATGATGGCGCCGGTGATCGTGTGGGTGGTGCTCACCGGGATGCCCAGGGCCGAGGCCAGGAACACCGAGATGGCGCCCCCGGTCTCGGCGCAGAAGCCGTGCACCGGCTTGAGGCGGGTGATCCGAGAGCCCATGGTGTGCACGATCCGCCAGCCGCCGAAGAACGTCCCCATCGCGATGGCGAAGTGGGCCGACAGGATCACCCAGGTGGGAATCACCTCGGCCGTGGTCAGGTGGAAGGCGCGCACCGGGAAATTGACGAAGGCGGCCTGCGACGTCACCAGCACGCCGACGATGATCCCCATGGTCTTCTGCGCGTCGTTGGTGCCGTGACTCAGGCTGTACGCGGCGGCCGACAGGAGCTGGAGGCGCCGGAAATACTTGTCCACGCCATGGGGCGTGGCCCGCCGCAGCGTCCACGCGGTGGCGACCATGAGCCCGAAGCCCAAGGTCAAACCGAGAACCGGGGCCACCAGAATGAACAGAATGGGCTTCACCCAGCCGCCCAGGATGAGCGCGTCGATGCCGGCCTTGGCGACCGCCGCTCCGCCGTACGCGCCGATCAGCGCGTGCGAGGAGCTGGACGGAATCCCGTAGTACCAGGTGATGAGATCCCAGGCGATGGCCCCGAGCAACCCGCCCAAGATGACGACAGGATCCACGATGCTCAGGTCGATGAGGCCGCTGCCGATGGTTTTCGCGACCGCGGTCCCGAACCCGAAGGCCGCCACGAAGTTGAAAAACGCCGCCCAGGCCACCGCCGCGAGGGGCGACAGCACCCGGGTGGAAACGATGGTGGCGATGCTGTTGGCGCTGTCGTGGAATCCGTTGACGAAGTCGAAGGCCAGCGCCACGCCCACGATGCCGAGGACGAACCATACCGACTCGATGATCATGCGTGCTTGAGGACGATCGACTCGATGTCGTTGGCCACGTCTTCGCCTTCGTCGATGGTGTGCTCCAGCGTGTCGTAGATCTCCTTCCACTTGATGATCCGGACCGGGTCGGTCTCCTTGTCGAACAGGCGGCCCAGCATGTCGTGGTAGACAATGTCCCCCTCCTCCTCGAGGCGCTTGGCCGCGATGCAGTGGGACATCACGTCGTTCTTGTCGCGCAGCTTGGTCACCGCCAGGTGGACCTCGTGGGTGATCCGCTCGACGATGTCGCACAGCTGGTCGATGCCCTCGGGAGGGGGAGGGCCCAGCCGGAAGATCCGGGCCCGCCGCGCGGTCCCGTCGATCCGGTCGATGACGTCGTCGAGGTCCGACGCCAGGAGGTGAATGTCCTCCCGGTCTATCGGGGTGATGAACGTGCGGTCCAGCCGGCGGACCACCTCGTGGGTCACCTCGTCCGCCTCGTTCTCCAGCCGCTTGATGGCGTCCACGCAGTAGTTGGCCCGCTCGGGCTTGCCGGTCAGGAGCTCGTGCAGGAGCCCGGCCGCTTCCTCCGTCCGGCGCGCAACCTCGACGAACAGGTCGTAGAATTCCTCGTCCCTGGGCAACAGGCGCAGTCGCACGTCGGTTCCTCCGGTCACGAATTGGTCGACGCCGCGTCACGATTCAGTCACGGCGCCGGCGGGAATCTCGCGGGGAGGCGGCGGCGCCGCAATCGGGCCGCTCCCGGAGTCACCGAGCGTTATATTCGGCCCGCATGAGCCACCATGTCCTGGTCGTGGACGACGAGCCCGACATCACGGCGCTGGTCGCCTATCATCTGGCAAAAGCCGGGTATCAGGTCGCGACCGCCGCCAGCGGCCCCGAGGCCATCCGGCTGGCCGAGGAGCAGGCGCCCGACCTGGTGGTGCTCGACCTGATGCTCCCAGGTCTGTCGGGCTACGAGGTACTGGAAGCGCTCCGCCGGCGCCCGCCGACCCAGGACGTGGGGGTGATCCTCCTGACCGCCCGGAAGGAGGAGGCCGACCGCATTCGCGGCCTGTCGCTCGGCGCCGACGACTACCTGGTGAAGCCCTTCGCGCCGCAGGAGCTGGTGCTGCGGGTGGGGGCCGTGCTGCGGCGGCTGGCGGGGCCGCCGGTGGCGTCGGGCTCGAAGCTGGTGGCCGGCTTGCTCACCGTGGATCGGGCGGCGCACAAAGTCACGGTGGCCGGTCAGGACGTCGAGCTCACCGCCACCGAGTACAAGCTGCTGGTGACCCTGGCCGAGCGGCGGGGCCGGGTCCAGACCCGGGCCCAGCTGCTGGAGACCGTCTGGGACGCCCATCCGGACATCCAGACGCGGACGGTGGACATGCACATGCAGCGCCTGCGCGCCAAGCTCGGGGCGGCGGCGGACCTGCTGGAGACCGTCCGCGGCTTCGGCTACCGGTTCCGCGCGGCGGAGGCCGCCAAGAGCCGCCGGTGACCTTCAGCGCCCGGCTCCTGCTCGCCATGGTCGCGATCCTGGTCGTGACCGTGGCCGGCTCGATCATCGCGTCCGACCGCTGGCTCCGCCCCAGGCTGGAGGAGACCCTCGCCCGCGAAATGCGGGTCGAGATCCGGGTGGTCTCGCTAGCGCTGCCGCGCGAGCCAGGCGAGCTGGCCGCCGCCGCCCGACGCCTCGGGGCCGTGACCGGTCGCCGCATCACCATCGTGGATTCCGCCGGACGGGTGGTGGGCGACTCCGATTTCGACGACGCCAGCCTCGCCCTGCTGGACAATCACCTCGACCGCCCCGAGATCCGTGACGCATGGGCCCGCGGCACCGGCGTGACCAAGCGGCTCAGCGAATCCACCGACCGTCCCGAGCTCAAGGTGGCGATCCGCGCTTGGCCCGGCGTGCTCCGCATCTCCGCCCCCATGGAACAGGTGGACGCGGTCGTCGCCAACGCCGAACGCGGGGTGCTCCTGGCGGCCGTGCTGGCGTTGGCGGTGGGGATCGCGCTCGCCGGCTTCGGCGGCCGCGAGGTCAGCCGGCCGCTCACGCAGCTGGCCGCGGCCGCCCGGAGCCTGGCCGCCGGCCGGCCGCCCGTGTATCCGGCCGCGCGGATTCCCGAGGTGCGCCAGCTGGTGCGGGCGTTCCGCGCCATGCAGGAAGAGCTGGCCGTCCGGGTCGAGGCCTTGCAGCACGGGAAGGACGAGACCGCGGCCATTCTGGAATCCATGGTGGAAGGCGTGGCGGCGGTAGAGCCCACGGGTCAGGTGGTGTTTTGCAACGCGGCGTTCCGCCGGCTGTTCCACTACGGGCCGGACACCCCCCTTCCCAGCCTGCGGGAGCTGTTCCGGGGCGTGGAGGCCCGCGAGGTGGTGGAACAGGTGCTCGCGGGGCGGGCCGTGCTGGGCCGCGAGATCGCGTTCGAGAGCCGGACGGTGCTCGTCACCGCGCGGCCCCTTCCGCCGGGGGGCGCGGTGGTCTGCCTGCACGACATCACCGATCTCCGCCGGCTCGAGGTCATCCGGCGCGACTTCGTGGCCAACGTCTCGCACGAGCTCAAGACCCCGCTCACCAGCATCGCCGGCTACACCCACACCCTGCTGACCGACCGCCCCGATCCGGCGGTGACCGCCAAGTTCCTCGAAGTCATCGCGAGCAACACCGAGCGCATGCACCTGCTGGTGGACGACCTCCTTGACCTGGCCCGGCTCGAGTCGGGCTCCTGGACCCCAAAGGTGGAGGAGCTGGATCCGCGGGTGGCCGGTGAGGCGGCGTGGGCCCCCTTGGCGGAGCGCGCCGCCGCCGCGGGGGTCCGGTTCTCGGCTACCGTGGCCGGCGGACGCCGGGTCACGGCCGACCCCGAAGCGCTGCGGCAGATCCTGGTCAACCTGTTCGACAACGCGCTGCGCTACACCCCGGCCGGCGGATCCATCGAGCTGGACGTGCGCCCCGGCGAGCGCGGCACCGTGCTGGCCGTCCGCGACACCGGCTCCGGGATCCCGGCCGAGCACTTGGCCCGGGTGTTCGAGCGGTTTTACCGGGTGGACCCGGCCCGGTCGCGGGAGCACGGCGGCACCGGCCTCGGCCTCTCGATCGTGAAGCACCTGGTCGAGGCCCACGGCGGCCGCGTGGATCTCACGAGCGCGGTGGGCGCGGGCACCACGGTGCGGGTGTTCCTGCCTAACGCGACTGCCTGAGACGAACACGGACGAACCTGGGCGAGCGCAGGCGCCGCGGTTCGTCTGGGTTCGCCCGTTACCCATCCGTAACGCGTCCGTCGCGACTGCTTGACGCCAAACCGTGAAACTCCAGCACGTGCGAATCGCGCTCGTGACCGATACGTACGTGCCCCAGGTGAACGGGGTGACCACCGTCGTGCACCGCATGGTCCGCGGGCTGGCGGCGGCTGGGGTGCCCTGCGCGGTGGTGGCGCCCGCCTACCCGGACACGGCTCCCGACACGGACGAGCTGCGGATTCCGTCGGTCTCGTTTCCGCCGTACCCGGCCATCCGGCTCTCGCTGCCCGCGGCCCGCCGCATCGCCCGCTTTCTCGCGCGATTCCGGCCGGACGTGGTCCATGTGGCGACGGAGGGCCCGCTCGGGCTCCTGGGCCGGGGCTTCGCCCTGCGCCACCACGTTCCGCTGGTCACCTCTTTCCACACGGATTTCCCCGGCTACTGCCGGCACTACGGGGCGGCGGCGCTCGAGTCCGCCGTGTGGCGCTGGCTCCTGTGGTTTCACCGCCCCGCCCGCCTGACGCACACGCCGGGCGAGTTCGTGCAGCGAATGCTCCAGGACCGCGGACTCGAGCACGTCGTGGTCTGGGGGCGGGGAGTGGACCTGAGCCTGTTCCGGCCCGACCGCGACGGCGGGCCGTGGCGCCGCCGCCTGGGGGTGGAGCCCGGCATGTCCCTGGTGCTGCACGTCGGCCGGCTCGCCCCCGAGAAGAACCTGAACACCCTGTGCCACGCCTGGTCGCTGGCCCGGGCCACCCTCGGCCGCCGCGCGATGTTCGTGGTGGCCGGCGACGGACCGTCCCGATCGCTGCTCGAAGCCCGCCTCCCCTGGGTGCGGCGGGTGGGGTTCCTGGGCCGGGAAGAGCTGGCGTCGCTCTACGCGGCCGCGGACCTGTGCGTCCTGCCGTCGGGCACCGAGACCTGCGGGCTGGTCGCCCTCGAGGCCATGGCGGCCGGCGTTCCGGTGATCGCCGCGGACGCGGGCGGCCTCCGGGAGAGCGTGCGCCACGGGCAGAACGGCCTCATCGCCCCACCGGGCGACGCCCGGGCCTTCGCGGCGCACGTGGTGGAGCTGGTGATGGAGCGGGAGCGGACCCGGGCGCTGGCCCTGGGCGCGCGGCGATTCGCCCTCTCCCGCGACGCCACGGCGGAAGACGCCGCCTTGCTCGACCAATACCGCGCCATCGCCCCAACCACCTCCACGCCGGAGTCCGAATGCGCCGCCTAGCCGTGCTGCTCCTCGACGGCCTGCGTCCCGACGCCGTGCCGGCGGCGCCCATGCCCTCGCTGGACGCGTTGGGACGGGACTGGGTTCGCGCCGCCAACGCGCGGACCATCCGCCCCAGCGTCACCGTGGCCGCCCTGGCGTCGCTGGCCACGGGGGTGAGTCCCACGACCCACGGGCTCATTGAGCCGGGGCTCGGCTTCCTGGGTCGCCTGGGCCGGCTGCGCCCGGTGGCCCGCGAGCTGGCGCGCCACGGGATGCCCACCGCCGTGGTGACGCGGCACCTCGGCCGAGTGGCGACCGCCGTCGCCGCGGCCCTCACCGGCGCCGCCGGCATCAGCCGTTTCGCAAGCCACGGCCGCACCGCCCGCGAAGCGGCGCTCCAGGCCCGCGAGACCTTCGAAGCCATGGACGCCGGACTGCTGATCGCGTACCTGCCCGACTGCGACCGGGCGGGCCACCGGCACGGCTGGATGTCGGCACCGTATCTTCGGGCCGCCGCCGATCTGGACGCCGCGGTGGGTCTGTTCGCCACCGGGCTGGGGAACGGCACGCTCATCGCGCTGGCCGATCATGGCGGCGGCGGCGTGACCGCGCGGGGCCACGACGAGCCCCATGCGACCAACGACTGGATTCCGCTGGTCATCGCCGGCCGGGGCGTGCGGCGCCAGCGCGTGCTGGGCGAGCCCGTCTCGCTGCTGGACCTGCCGCCCACCATCCTCTGGCGCCTGGGCGTGCCGGTCCCGCCGTGCTACGAAGGGCGAGTCCTGCGCGACGCCTTTCTCCACCCCACCCTGGCGCCGGGCGGCGCCACCGCGTGATGCGGCGGCTCACCCACCTGGGCGGCGCGCGGGCCACGCTGGGGGCCGGGCTGGTGCTGCTGGTGGCGGACGACGCGCGCGTGGGTGCCGCCGCCCTGTTGGCCAACGCGGCGTCCCATCTGGTGGTCCAGGCGCTCAAGCGGCTGGTGGCCCGCGCCCGCCCGTGCGATGCCGGCGGCGCCTCCCTGGCACTGGTGGACCTCCCGGACCCGTTCTCCTTCCCGTCGGGGCACGCGGCCGCCGTCAGCGCGGTCGCCGCCACGGTGAGCTACGCGCACCCCGCGGCCGGCCTGGTGGCGGTGCCCATGGCGGCCGCGGTCTGCGCCTCTCGCGTCACCCTCAAAGTCCATCACCTGACCGACGTACTGGCCGGAGCGCTGCTGGGCCTGGCCGGCGCCCTCCTCGCCGTCCGGGTGGTCTTCTAGCGGAAGATCCTCTCACCCCGACTTCATGGGTCGTTCATGGCTGCTTGGCCATTTTGCCAACAAGTCGGGAGGGCTCGTGGATTCGCGGACGCGGTTGCACTACGAACACCGGGCACGGGTCATGAAGGCGCTGGCCCACCCCACCCGGCTGTTCATCGTGGACCAGTTGGGACACGACGAACGGTGCGTGTGCGAGCTGACCGAAATGGTCGGCGTGGACGTCTCCACCATCTCAAGACACCTCAGCGTCTTGAAGAACGCGGGGATCGTGGCCGACGAGAAACGGGGCACGCAGGTGTTCTACTCGCTCCGGGTCCCCTGCGTGCTTCGCTGGTACGCCTGCGTGGACGGCGTGCTCAAGGACGTCGCCCGGCAGCGGCAGCTGGCGGTGGGGTGAAGAGCGGCGGGTGAGACGATGATGTCCTGGAAATACGAGTGGAAGGCGCTGGGCCTCATCGTCGGCGGGTTCCTGCTGACGTACTACCTCCCCGTCGAGGCGCTCCAGGCGGTGGCGCCGATCCCGGTGGCGGTGGCCGAGTCCCTGTATCTGGTGCGCTGGTACGCGCGGGAGCACGTGCTGCTCTGTCTGGTGCCGGCGTTCTTCATCGCCGGCGCTATCGGCGTGTTCATCAGCCAGGGCGCCGTCATGCGGTACCTGGGAGCGGGCGCCAAGAAAACCCTGGCGTACGGCGTGGCGTCGGTGTCCGGCTCCATTCTGGCCGTGTGCTCCTGCACGGTGCTCCCCCTCTTCGCCGGGATCTACCAGCGCGGAGCGGGGTTGGGGCCGGCGACGGCGTTCCTCTACTCGGGCCCGGCCATCAACGTTCTCGCGATCATCCTCACTGCGCGCGTGCTCGGCATGGAGCTGGGCATCGCCCGCGCCGCGGGCGCCGTAACGTTCAGCATCGTGATCGGCGCCCTGATGCACCTCATCTTCCGGCGCGAAGAGGCCGCGAAGGCGGCCGAACAGGCGGCGATGCCGATCCCCGAGGCGAGCCGCCCGCTCTGGCAGAACGCGGTCTTCTTCGCGTCCATGATCGCGATCCTCGTCTTCGCCAATTGGGGCGCGCCGGCGTCGGCCACCGGGTTCTGGCAGACGGTGTATGCGGCCAAGTGGTATCTGACCAGCCTGTTCGCGCTGGCGCTGAGCGGGATCCTCATTGTCTGGTTCCGGCTCGCGTGGACGCGGGTGGCGGTTCCCGCCTTCGCCGTCGCCGGCACGGGTGTCGGGTTCTCCCAACACCCCATCGTGCCGTTCACCGTCGGCGTGGTGGGCCTTTCCGCGGTCACCGCGTCGGACGACGGCGACCTGGGTGAGTGGTTCAGCGCTTCGTGGGGATTCGCCAAGCAGATCCTGCCGCTCCTGCTAGTCGGGGTGCTGGCCTCGGGACTGCTGCTGGGACGGCCAGGCCACGAGGGCCTGATCCCGTCCACGTGGATCGCCGCGGCGCTCGGCGGGAACTCGCTGGGCGCCAACCTCTTCGCATCGGTTGCGGGGGCCCTGATGTACTTCGCGACGCTCACCGAGGTGCCCATCGTCCAGGGGTTGCTCGGCGCCGGCATGGGCAAGGGCCCGGCCCTCGCGCTGCTGCTGGCGGGCCCAGCCCTCTCGCTGCCGAGCATGCTGGTGATCCGCAGCATCATGGGAACCAAGAAGATGCTCGTGTTCGTGGCGCTCACGGTGGTGATGGCGACGATCACCGGATTCACCTTCGGGGCGCTGGCCTGATGCCCGGCGCCGATCTGGGAGGAACCACCATGCGGATTCGCATCTTTGGACCGGGCTGCCCCCGCTGTCACGAGCTGGAGGCGCGGACTCGGCAGGCGCTCACATCCCTGGCAGAGGAAGCCGAGATCACCACGGTCGAGGACATCATGGAGATCGCGGCCGCCGGGGCGCTGCGCACGCCGGCGATGCAGATCGACGGCCGCTTCGTGCTGCAGGGGCGGGTGCCGAGTGTGCCCGAGCTGACATCCATCCTCGCGAAGGCGGGCCGGCCGGCCGCGTCGTAACCAAGTCCCCTCCACATGCCCGGCGGGAAGGGCTAGGGGGTGTGGATTACCCACACCCGTTACCCACCCGCGCATCCCCCGTCATCCATTCGTTACAGGCGGCGGCGACTGTCATCAGGGCCGACCGGCGACGCCATCCGCGGAGCCAGGCCGCCGCCAGGCCCGACGTCTGTGCACCCCGGCTCCGCAGGAAACTGGACCGCATGCCCACCGCGATCCGCCGCGTCCTTCCGATCATCGCCGGACTGGTGTCCCTTGTCGGCTCCGCCCGCGCCCAGATCTCGACGTCTGGTCGCATCACCGGTCGAGTCATCAACGGCGAGACCGGCCAACCGATCCAGCGGGCCGAAGTGCAGGTGGTGGGGACCTTGCTTCGGGCCATGACCGACCTCGACGGCCGGTACTACGTGCCCAGCGTGCCGGTCGGCGCGCGGACCATCGAGATCCGGAAGATCGGGTTCACGCCCAAGAACGTGATCAACGTGGCGATCGCGCCGGACTCGACCACGGTGCTGGACCTCACGCTCACCTCGGCGGTGTTCGCGGTCGAGGAGATCACGGTGACCGCGGACGTGGAACGCGGCAGCGTGAACCGGGCCATCGAGGAGCAGCGGAACGCACTCAACATCGTCAACGCGGTTTCCGCCGAGCAGATCGCCAAGAGCCCCGATTCGGACGCCAGCCAGGCGGTCCAGCGGGTGAGCGGCGTGACGGTGCAGAACGGCAGGTACGTATTCGTGCGGGGTCTGGGCGAACGGTACACCACCACGTCGCTCAACGGTGCGCGGATCCCGAGTCCCGAGCCCGAGAAGCGGACCGTTCCGCTGGATCTTTTCCCGGCGGGGCTGCTCGAGGCGGTGACCACGTCCAAGACATTCACGCCCGACCAGCCCGGCGACTTCAGCGGCGCCCAGGTGGATCTCCGCACCCGGGAATTCCCCGCCAATCGCGCGCTCACCTTCTCCATGTCCGCCGGCGTGAACACCGCGGCGACCGGGCGCACGATCCTGCGGGCCCCGACCGAGGGATCGGAGTGGATCGGGTTCGCCGGCGCCGCCCGTCGGCTCCCGCCGGCCGCCGAGGATGGGAGCGGGGCGGCGTCCTCGGATATCATGCGCGCTTTCCGGAACGTGTGGACGGCGGATCGCGGCGCCGGGTATCCCAAGGGGGCGCTGGGCCTGTCGCTGGGTGGCGAGGATCCGATTCTCGGGACCCGGTTGGGGTACATCGCGTCGCTGACGTACGTCTTCGACCAGGAGATCCGCAAGAACGAGCAGCGGGCACTCGCGGTGGGGGACGGCGCGGGCGGCGTCCGGCCGCAGAACGAGTACGCGGGCTCCACCGGCCGGACCAGCGTGCTGTGGGGCGGCATCGTGAACCTGAGCACGCGTCTGGGCGGAACCTCCAGGATCCAGCTCAACAACGCCTACAACCGGAGCGCCGACAACGAAGCCACCCGCCTGGCTGGCGTGTACGAGGAGTTCGGCGGGCTGGTGGGCCTCACCCGGCTGACGTTCGTCGAGCGGTCGGTGCGGTCGCACCAGCTGCGGGGCGAGCACCTCTTGGCCGGCCGGCATCGTATCGACTGGTCGGGCGCGTACTCCCGGGTGAGCCGCAACGAGCCGGACCGCTCCGACCTGATCGACGAAGCCCTGGTCAACGCGCAAACCGGGGCCGTCGAGCGGGTGCGGTGGTCGGACATCCGGCGCTCGGCCACGCGAAGCTTCAGCGCGCTGGAGGAACAGAGCCGCGAAGCCGGCGCCAATCTCCGGTTCGCTTTCGGCACGCCGGGCAGCGAGTTCGCCGTCAAGGTCGGCGGCAACCTCCGCCGGGTCGAGCGGGACGCCGACAGCCGGGCTTACGACATCACCAATCTCACCCTCGACGCCGCCCAGCGGGCGGCGCCGGCCGAGTCGTTGTTCGACGGGCGGTACGCCGACGGCGGCCTCTCCCTGCAGCGCAACGTCATCGGCGGCGCCTATACCGCGACCGACGACAACCTGGCCGGCTACCTGCAGCTGGAGATCCCCCTCGGGGCCCGGGTGCGGGTGATCGGCGGGGCGCGGGTGGAGCGCTCCCAACTCGACGTGCTCAGCGAGTCGCCGCTGGGGGAAACCGAGGCCGCGCTCGACAACACCGACGTGCTCCCGGCGCTGGCCCTGAACCTGGCCCTGTCCCGGAACAGCAACCTCCGCGCGTCGGTCACCCAGACCCTGTCGCGTCCCGAGTACCGCGAGCTCTCGTCGGTGGGATACTTCGACGTGCTGGGCGGCCTCAACGTGTTCGGCAACCCGGGCCTCCGCCGCGCTCTGATCCAGAATGCCGACCTGCGCTGGGAGGCGTTCCCCAACCCCGGCGAAGTGCTCAGCGTGAGCGTATTCGCCAAGCGGTTCAAGGATCCCATCGAGCAGATCCAGATCGGCGGCACCGGGATCTCGTCCCTCAGCTGGGTGAATGCCGAGGCGGCCCACAACTACGGGATCGAGCTCGACGTGCGGAAGTCGTTGGGAATCCTGGCCGGCGCGCTCGAGCCGTTCATGCTGTTCGCCAACACCACGCTCATGCAGAGCGACATCACGCCGGGGGCGGACACCCTCTCCGCGCTGACCAGCTCCAATCGGGCGATGGTGGGTCAGGCGAAATACGTCGTGAACGCCGGCCTCACCTACAGCAACTTCACCGGTTCGGTCAACGCCACCGTCCTGTACAACGTGGTGGGGCCCCGGATCGTGGAGGCGGGCATCGATCCCCGCCCCGACACCTACGAGCAGGAGCGGCACGTCCTCGATTTCAGCCTCAGGCTTCCGGCGTTCGCCGGGCTGTCGATGAAGCTCGATGCCAAGAACCTGCTGGATACCGAGTACCGGTTCACGCAAGGCACCGTGGTGCGGCACCGCTACACCGCCGGCCGGACCTTCACCCTGGGATTCAGCTGGGGCGCCGGGCGGTAACACGAGCGTGACACGCGCGTGGCAAGGGCGAGACGCGACCCGATTTGCTTTCGTCGAACGTCCACCTCCTGTTCCCTTCATCCTTCGAGGCAGCGGCATGACGAAGTTGGCAATTCGCACCCTCGCGGCGGCGCTGGCGATGACGGCGCTGGCCGCGTGCGGCG
>Ga0214473_10003690_pt1 | contig 18500 bp, 13 predicted proteins | sample RVTome_7_FD_203509 | JGI IMG/M metagenome (GOLD analysis project Ga0214473, IMG submission 203509) | Soil microbial communities from uranium-contaminated site in the Upper Colorado River Basin, Wyoming, United States - RVT98D197 | ecosystem: Environmental > Terrestrial > Soil > Contaminated >... | reverse complement strand
GCCGGCGTAGAGCGCCAGCAGCGCATCGCGGTCCAGCGCATCCACCAGGGCGGCGCGCTCCGGGACGGCCTCCAGGGTGGCCGCGTACGCGTCCACCTCGGCGGGATCGGGCTCCCAGTCCATGTACTCGGGCGGATCGAGCGAGGCGTTCCTGCGCATGGCGCCAAGGTAGGTCGGTCCGCGCGCGCCGCGCCAGCCGCCGGGCGCTGACACGGCGCAGGCTGGCCCTCCCGCCGCCGCGACATCGCACCGCCCGTTGCCTGACCTCCCGCCGCCGCGACATCACACCACCCGTTGCCTGACCTCCCGCCGCCGCGAGATGACACGGCCCGTTGCCTGGCTCTCCCGCCGCCGCGAGATTGCGTCCGCGATCTATGAGCAACGCCATGAAGAACCCCCAGGGCGCCGGCCAGGCGCGATTCACGGGCACCGTGGCCACGGTGCTCCCGCTCACCCTGCTGCAGGCGGTGCGGGACAGCGATCACCCGGGTGAGGTGCTGGAGGACGAGGACCTGCCCACCAGCCTGCCGCGCCGCCTGGGTCTCACCCTGGTGGTGGAATCGCAGATCCGCCGCTACGAGGCCGCGGCGCCCTGGCAGCCGGTACCGCTGGCCGATGCGGCCGCGCTCATGCAGCTGGTGCTGCGCCGGGACGACGCGGCGGAGGTGTTTCGCGAGACCGGCCGACGCATCACCCTCCTGCGCTATGGCCCCATGCCGCGCCCCCTGGCGGCCATGCTGCGGAAGCTGCCGCGCGGCTTTGCCTTTGCCCCCCTGCGCACCGCCGCGCGCAGACTGCTGCGGCATCTGGTGGGCAATGCTTCGTTCGAGGTGAAGCCGCCGCTGCACCTGCGCATGCCCAGCGCGCCGACGGCGCTTCTGGAGGGCCAGGCGGCCTGCGCGCTCTACACCGGTGTGCTGGAGGCGCTCCTGGAGCGCTATTTGGGGGAGCCCCGCCAGGTGATCCACGTCCGCTGCCGGGCACGCGGGGAGGAAGCCTGCGAGTGGCGGACGCGCGGAGAGGGGCCGGCCACGGACTGAATGGCGGGGCGCATCCGGGCCGACGGGCCCGTTCCACGCGCGCTCGCGGCTTGCCCGCCGGCGGGGCTACACCCCATCCTCCTGCCCATGCTGCGCCTCGAAGACATCCAGTCGGCCCGCCGGGCCATAGCCGGCCGCGTGCACCGCACGCCGCTCCTGTCCGCGCGCACGGCGGGGGAGCGCGTGGGCGTGCGCCTGTGGGTCAAGGCCGAGTGCCTGCAGAAGACCGGCTCCTTCAAGGTGCGCGGCGTGCTGCACCGGATGGGCCGGCTATCCGCGGCGGAGCGGGAGCGGGGCGTGGTCACCATCTCGGCGGGCAACCACGCCCAGGCCGTGGCGTGGGCGGCCGCGCGGGCAGGCGTTCGCGCCACGGTGGTCATGCCCGAAATGGCATCGCCCACCAAGGTGCGCGCCAGCCGCGGCTACGGCGCGGAGGTGGTGCTGCACGGGGACGTGATCGCGGCCTTCGCGAAGATGGCTGAGCTCCAGGAAGCGCACGGCTATACGCTGATCCACCCCTTCGACGACCCGGACGTCATGGCCGGCCAGGGCACGGTGGGTCTGGAGATCGTGGAGGACCTGCCGGACGTGGAGGTCGTGGTGGTGCCGGTGGGCGGCGGCGGTCTGCTGGCCGGGGTTGCGGCGGCGGTGAAGGCGCTGCGTCCCGAAGCGCGCGTGTTCGGCGTGGAGCCGCACGGCGCGGACGCGCTGTCGCGCTCGCTCGAGGCCGGACGGCCGGTGCGCCTGGAGCGCGTGGACACCATCGCGGACGGCCTGGGCGCACCCATGACGGGCGAGTACGTCCTGCCCGAGGTGCGCGCCCACGTGGACGCCGTGGTGCGCGTCTCCGACGACCACATAGCCGCGGCCCTGGCCGTGCTCCTGAAGCGCACCAAGCTGCTCGTGGAGCCGGCGGGCGCCGCCGGCTACGCGGCGCTCCTGGCGGGTGTGCTCGACCTGCCCGCCGAGGCACGCGTGGTGGTGGTGGCGAGCGGCGGAAACGTGGATCTGGAGGGGCTCGGGGCGTTGCTGAAACGCGGCGGGGCCGGCGCGGGGACGTCGCTTGCATGAATGAACTGCTGCGCTACGGGCTGGTGGCGTTCACATCCCTGCTGGCGCGTGAAGACCACGCAGGAGGAGGAGGAGATCAGCGCCGCCAAGGAGGACGTGGGCATCATCCCGCTGGGCATCCCCACGAGCGTGGTAGCGCTGGACATCCTTGCGCGCGCATCCTGAGTCCAATCAAGTAAGCGACCCTGCCCGTCACCTACCGAGGCCCATGAAGCTGCTGCGCATCGTCACGTTGCTCGCCCTGGCCGCCGCCACCGCGTGCGCCGCCCCCCCGCCCCCCGCGCCCCCGATGCCGGCGGAGGACACCACGCCGGCCTACGTCCCCGCGGGGCGCGCTGAGATCCTCTGGGACACCTACGGCGTGCCCCACGTCTACGCCGAGGACGCGGATGGGCTGCTCTACGGCGTGGGGTGGGCGCAGCTGCGCAGCCATCCGGAGCTGGTGCTGCACCTCTATGCCCGGGCGCGCGCCGAGGCGGCGTCCCACTGGGGCGCGGACTACCTGGAGTCCGACCGCTGGCTGGCACTGAACGGCGTGCCCGAGCGCGCGGAGCAGTGGCTGGAGTTGATCTCCGCTCAGGAGCGCGCGCTCCTGGAGGCCTACACGGACGGCATGAACGCCTTTGCGGCAGCGTATCCTGACAGCATTCCGGCCGCCGTGCGCGCGGTGCTGCCCGTACGGCCGGCCGACGTCCTGGCGCACGCGCAGCAGGTCATCCACTTCACCTTCATGGCCTCGCCGCAGCGGGTTCAGGGCACCGCCCGCGCCTGGGAGCGCGGCGGCTCCAACGGCTGGGCCATCGGACCGGCCCGCTCCGCCAGCGGCAACGCCCTGCTGCTGGCCAACCCGCACCTCCCCTGGGGCGACCTGTTCACCTGGTACGAGATGCACCTGGAGTCCCCCGAGGTGCGGGCGTACGGCGCGGGACTGGTGGGCTTCCCGCTGCCGCAAATTGCCTTCAACGAGGTGCTCGGCTGGACGCACACCGTGAACACCTACGACGGCATGGACCTCTACGAGCTGAGCCTGGTGGGCGGCACGGGCTACCTCTGGGACGGCGGCTGGGAGAGCTTCGACACGGAGACGCGCGTGCTCCAGGTGCGCCAGCCGGACGGCTCCATGACGCCCGACACGCTGGTGATCCAGCGCTCCGTGCACGGTCCGGTGGTGGCCATGGCGGAGGGCCGGGCGCTGGCGCTGCGCGTGGCGGGGCTGGACGCGCCCGGCCTGGTCGGCCAGTACTGGAGCATGCTCCAGGCGCGCGGCCTGCAGGACTTCGACCAGGCCATGGCCCGCCTCCAGCTGCCCATGTTCAGCACCATCTACGCGGACCGGGCGGGCCACATCCAGCACGTCTTCAACGGCCGCGTCCCCGTGCGAGAGCAGGGCGGCTGGGCGTTCTGGTCGGGCATCGTGCCGGGGGACACCTCGGCCACGCTGTGGACGCGGGTGCACGACTACCACGTGCTGCCCGCCGTGCTGGATCCGCAGACCGGCTGGCTGCAGAACACCAACGATCCACCCTGGACCAGCACGCTGCCCTCGCCGCTCCGTCCGGAGACATACCGCCCCTACATGGCGCCCGTGCGCCCGCCTTCCTTCCGCACGCAGCACTCGCTGCGCATGCTGACGCGGGATGCCACCATCACCTTCGAGGAATTGGTGGCCTACAAGCACGCCACCCGGGCGGAGGCGGCCGACCATTTCCTGGAGGACCTGATGGTCGCGGCGCGCCTGGACGGCCGCCCCGCCGCCGCGCGCGCCGCCGAGGTGCTGGCCGGCTGGGACCGGCGCACGGACGCGGACAGCCGCGGCGCCGTGCTCTTCGAGGCGTTCATGGCCGCCGCGGCGCGCCACCGCTGGCTGGGCGGCTCCATGTACCAGGCGGACTGGGACGCCGCGGCCCCGCTGGCCACACCCGACGGGCTGTCCGATCCGGCCACGGCGGTGGACCTGCTGGTGGCGGCCACGGCGGCGGTGGATTCGGCCTGGGGCGCGGCGGACGTGGCGTGGGGGGAGGTGCACCGGCTACGGCGCGACGGCGTGGACCTGCCGGCCAACGGCGGTCCGGATGGCCTGGGCACCTTCCGCGTCACGGACTTTCAGGAGGCCCCGGACGGCCGCCAGGTGGCCACGGGCGGCGACTCCTTCGTCATGGTGGTGGAGTTCGGCGCCCGCATCCGGGCCCGGGCGCTGCTCGGCTACGGCAACGCCAGCCGCGCCGGCTCACCGCACCGCACCGACCAGCTGGAGCTCTACGCCCGCCAGGAGCTCCGCCCCGTGTGGTGGGAGCGCGCCGAGGTGGAGGCCAACCTGCGCTTCAGGGAAGCGCTGTAGGCAGCGCCCCTGGCAGCACTCGGAAGACGCGCGGGGTGCGCTCGTCCACGCCCTCGAGGTCGCGTGGCACGGTGAGCCGGAAGCGCGCTACCTCTTCGAGGCCGCGCGCGTCGAAGAAGGCGCGGCCGGCGTCGGCGGCCAGCACAAGCGCGCCGGCGTCCGCGGCGCGCTGGAGCGCCGCTCGCTGGCGCTCCGCGTGGCGGCGTTCGTAGCACAGGTCCCCGGCAAGAACCACGTCCCAGCCATCCAGCGCGGCACCCTCGTGACCCGTCAGATCCCCTGCCCTGAGTTCCACGGCGCTCCCCCCCAGGCCCGAAGCCAGGCGGGTCACCGCCAGCGCCCAGGGGTCCACGTCATTGGCCACGACCGCCGCGGCGCCCGCCGCCGCGGCCGCCAGCGAGCTCACCCCGCCGCCCGCCCCCAGATCCAGCACGCGACCGCCCCGCACCCATGCCGGTCGGTCCAGCAGCACGCGCGCCAGTGCCTGCCCCGCCGCCCACGGGTAGGCCCAGAAGGGTGAGGGGAGCGGCGCCCCCGCCAGCGCCTCGGCCGCCTCCCAGACCTCCACCAGCGAGCGGGCCTGGAAGACCTGCACCTCCGGACAGAGGGGCGTGGGCCCGAGCGGCGCGTGGCGGTCCAGGAAGGCGCGCAGTAGCGGATCCGGCGGGGGGTCGGGGAAGCTCTCGGGTGCGGCGGCCTCAGAGGTCGGGGCCACGGGCCACGGCTCATTCACCGCCGTAGACCTGTACCACGAACCAGCGGCCACCCTCGTCCCGTGTTACGCCCAGTCCCGAATAGCGAAAGCGCGGGTCCAGCAGGTTGGTGCGGTGCCCCGGAGAGCGCAGCCAACCGCGCACCACGCGCACGGGCAGCTGGCTGGCCGTGTTCTGCATGAGCGCCAGGTTCTCACCGGAGCGCCGGTAGTTGGCTCCGGCCGCGCGCAGGCGCTCCCGCACCGTCCGCCGCCCCGGCGTGGTGGAGCTGTGGCCGATGGCGCCGCGCTCCGCCAGTTCGGCGGCGTACTCCCGCGCCGCCGTGTCCAGCGCGGGGTCCGGTGCGAGCGGGCGGGCCCCCACGGCGCTCCGCGCGCGGTTGGCCTGCCGCAGGATTTCCGTGATGATGGCGGCGGTGTCGGCCGCGTCGAGGGGAGCGGCGGGGGGCGTGAGCACGGCCTCCGGATCGCTCGCCTCCGGGATGCTGTAGCCCACACAGCCGGCGCGGGGCAGCAGCGCCAGGAGCAGGACCGCCCACAGCGGCCAGGGCCGGCGTGGCCAGCGGATCCCTCTCACGCGCCAGCCCGTCTCATGCACCGGCCCGTCTCACGCGCCGCGCCAGTCGGATGCGCCGGCCCGTCTCATGCGCCGGGGCCCGTCTCATGCGCCCGCCCGCCCCGCCCGCTCGTGCAGCCCCGCCGCCAGCCAGCGTGCCACCCCCATGATGGACAGTGAGGGATCCACCGAGACGGAGCCGGGCAGCGCGGCGCCGTCCGCCACGTAGAGGCCGGGCACGCGGTGCGCCTCCCCGGTCGGTCCGGCGAAGGAGTCGTCCGCATTGGTGCCCAGCGGCGCGGTGCCGAGCAGATGGCTCCCGGCGCAGAACTGCGCGTTCGGCTGGACGGACTGGATGCCGATGCGCGCCACCTCCGCCTCGTTGCGTACCACGGTGCCGTGCACATCGGGGATCCACACCTCGCGCGCGCCGGCCGCCAGGAAGATGCGGGCCGCGTTCCGCAGGAAATCCACCGCCTTCAGCTGATCCACGCCCCGCACCCGGAAATCGGCGCGCCGCAGCCCGTCCTCCCCCAGGAAGACGCGCCCGGGGTGCTCCTCGTCGATCACGCTCATGAGCGAGCCCAGGCGGCGGTACGCCCCCATGCGACGCGTCAGCTCCGCGCCCTGGCCGCCCAGCATCACCGCCGCCACCCCCGGCGACTGGTGGTTGGCAAGCATGATGTAGCCGCCGCTCTCGTAGGTCCCGGCGGCGCTCCGCCGCACCTGGCGGAAGCCGTGCACAACGTAGGCGCAGGGCAGCCCCGTGACGTTGTCGATCTCGCGCCCCATGTCGGCCCACACGAAGTAGTGCGGGTTGATGTAGAGGCGCCGGCCCACGGTGGTGTCATCCAGGTTGCGGAGCAGCAGCTCCGCCGTGCCCAGCGCCCCCCCCGCCACCACCACGAAGGGCGCGTCCACGCGGAAGGCCGCCCGCGGGCGGGCGGTGGCCCGGTCCAGCAGGCTGCCGGTGACGCCCACCGCGCGGCCGTCCGCGTCACGCAGAAGCACCTCGGCGCGGGCGTCACTGTAGACCCGTCCGCCCGCCTTCGAGACCCGCGGGATGGTGGTAATGGTCTGGGAAGACTTGCGATTGTACGCGCAGCCGTACTGGGTCCAGCCGCAGCCGATGCAGTCCACGCGCGCGGTGGGCGGCGGGTGGCCCTCGATGCCCAGCGCCTCGCACCCCTGCCGGACCAGGCGGTTGTTCTCGTTGAAGAGTGCTTCGGGGGTCACGTGGATCCCCAGCTCCTCCTCGATGGCGGCGAAGTGCGGATCCAGCTCGGCGGGCGTCATCCACTCCAGGCCGTGTTCGCTTCGCCAGCGCTGTAGCCGGTCGGCGGGCGTGCGGAAGGAGTCCCCCCAGTAGTGCACGGTGGAGCCGCCGATGGCCTCGGCGTAGTTGAAGAAGATGGCGTTGTCGGTGGTGGCGTCCATGCCGCGGCGGCCGTTGAAGCCGCCCATGGCGTCCTCCTCACGCTGGGTGAAGTCCTCCGCCCGGTGGAAGCCGCCCCGATCCAGCATGACCACGTCCCAGCCGCGCTCGGCCAGGTAGGCGGCCAGCGTGCCCCCGCCCGCCCCCGTGCCCACCACCACCACGTCCGCGCGGTCGTGGACGTCGGCGCGCCGGTTCGTGCCCTGGATGATCACGCCACCTCCCCGTAGTCCACGGGGTAGGCGGGCACCTGGAAACGCTCGGGCCAGGGACCGCCGAAACCCGTCAGCGGGCGGGTGGCGTCATCGGCGAACGCAAAGAAGGCCACGAAGCCGCGCAGCGCGTTGTAGGCCCCGCGGCGCAGGTTGAAGCGGCTGTCCCGCCACCCCGCCAGGTAGGCGCGGCGGCGCTCCAGCGGCAGCGCGGTGAAGCGGCGCAGGCGCCCCCCGAGGGGCGTCATGTGCTCCACCAGCCCCAGCACCGTCTTCATGTCCGCCAGCACGGGGTCCCCCACCAGCGCCAGCTCCCGGTCCAGGCGCCGCACCACCAGGCCGGGATCCACGGGCACGTCCACGAGCAGCGCCTCGGCGGCCGCGCGCGCCACGGCATACTCCTTGGCCGTGAGCCCCTGGAGCTCGGCGCGATCGGCGCGCGCCTGCGGGTAGTCGCGGCCGCAGCCCGCGGGCAGCAGCGACGCCAGCGCCACGGCGGCCGTGCCGCCGGCCACACCGCGCAGGAAGCCGCGCCGGTCCATGCCGGGAGGGAGGACGCCCTCGGGGGGCGGGTTGTCCGGGGTCATGCCCCCAAGTTCGGCCCGTCCTGCGTCGTGGACAAGGGCCGGGGACGTGGGGCGCGCCGGCAGTGAGCACCGCGCGAACGTCGCTTACCGGCTTGTGAGGCGGGCGGCTGCCCCATATCCTTCGGGCACACCCGCATCCACTCCCCGCTTCCGCCGTCGTGGGCACCCTCCCGCGCCTGGCACGGTGTCGTGCGAGCAGTCCGGTTTCACTACCGCCCCGTCCGCTACCTGTGGACGCGCTACGCCGCCCGCCGCTCCCAGGAGCTGGCGCTCGGCCGGCTCGGCTGCGTGTCGCTGGACGACGTGCCCGTGCCGGAGCTGCCGGGGGAGAACTGGGTGCGGGTGGACACCACCCTGAGCGGCATATGCGGCAGTGACCTGTCGGCGGTGACGGCCCACGACTCCTTCACCCTGGAGCCGTTCGGCGCCTACCCGTTCACCTTCGGCCACGAGAACGTGGGTCGGGTGGCGGAGCTGGGAGCGGCCGTGCGCGACTGGGCCGTGGGTGACCGCGTGGTGGTGAACCCCATGCTGGCGTGCCGGCAGCGGGAGGTGGAGCCGTGCGCCGCGTGCGCGCGGGGTGAGTACGGGCTGTGCCGCGCCACCATCGGCGGCCCGCTCGGCACGGGGCCCATGGTGGGCTTCCACCCCGGGGTGGGCGGCGGCTGGTCCAGCTCGTTCGTGGCGCACCAGAGCCAGCTCCACCGGGCCGACCCGCTCCCCGACGAGGTGGCCGTGCTGGCCGATCCGCTGGCATCCGCGCTCCGCCCCGTGCTGCTGCACGCGCCGCGCGAGGATGACCAGGTGCTGGTGGTGGGCGCCGGGACCATAGGCCTGCTCACCGTGGTGGCGCTGCGCCGCACGGGGTGGCGGGGCCCGCTGGCCGTGCAGGCGCGCCATGACTTCCAGGCGGAGCTGGCGGAGCGCTGCGGCGCGGACACCGTCCTCCGCTCGACCGACGCGGTGCGGGACTGGGCGGCCGCGCTTCCCGGCGCGCGCCTCTACGAGCCCACGCTGGCGCCGAAGTTCGTGGAGGGCGGGCCCTCGCTGATCTACGACACGGTGGGCAGCCAGGGGACGGTCAGCCAGGCGCTGGCCCTCACCCGCGAGGGCGGCCGGCTGATCCTGGTGGGCGGCGCGGCGCGGGTGGCGGCGGACTGGACGCGCGTGTGGTATCGCCAGCTCACCGTGGCGGGTATCTTTGCCTACGGGCGCGTCACCTTCAACGGTGCGGAACGCGACATCTACGAAGCAGCGCTCACCCTCCTCCGGGACGGCGACTGGGCTTCGTACGGCTTGCTCACACATGCTTTCGGCGTGGAGGATTATCGTGCAGCACTCCGAACCGCCCTCGACAAGGGCGGCCACCGCTCCGTCAAAGTTGCCTTCAGACTGGGAGCCTGAGGTGCGCCGGGAGCGGAGCGGGGACGCCACGCCAGAGCTCAGCGCCTACACGCGCGACCCCTTCGAGGGCGTCTTCGAGGGCCGGTCGATGGACGACCTGGTGCCCGCTGGCTCGCTGCTGGACACCGCCAATGTACGCCGCTGGTTCGAGCTCTTCGCGGCGGGGCTGCCGGAGTCCCTCTACACCTACCAGCTCCCCCTCAGCCGCGCGGCCCGGCCCGACAGCAGCGCGCTCGGGGCGGAGCTGGTCATGTTCTCCAGCTACAGCTACACGGGGCTCATCGGCCATCCCCGCATCAGCGCGGCGGTGCAGCGGGCCGTGGAGCGGTACGGCACCTCCACGGGTGGCGTGCGCCTGCTGACCGGCACGCTGGAGCTGCACCACGAGCTGGAGCGCGAGCTGGCGGACTTCCTGGGGCAGGAGGCCGCGGCCACCTTCGCCTCCGGCTACGACGCCAACGTGGCCGCCATCACCTCCCTCTTCGGCCCCGGTGACGTGGCCATCCTGGACCAGTACGCGCACCAGAGCATCCACGACGGCGTGCGTATGGCCGGCTGCGAGGCCCGCCGCTTCAAGCACAATGACATGGAGGATCTGGAACGGCGCCTGCGCCAGGCCCGGAACCGCGGCGCGGAGCGGGTGCTGGTGGCCGTGGACGCCGTGTTCAGCATGGACGGGGACGAAGCGCCGCTGGCCGATCTCATCGACATCAAGAACCGCTACGGCGCCTTCCTGCTGGTGGACGAGGCCCACTCCATCGGCGCCATCGGCGCGGGCGGGCGCGGCATCTGTGAGAAGCAGGGCGTGGACCCGTCGGGCGTGGACATCCTGACGGGCTCGCTGTCCAAGGGGATCCCCTCGTCGGGCGGCTTCGTGGCCGGCTCCCTGCCGCTCAAGATCTACATCCAGCATGGCTCCGCGCCCTACATCTTCTCCGCCGCCATGACGCCGCCCAACGCCGCCGCCGTGCTCGAGTCCCTGCGCATGCTGCGGGAGGACCCGTCCATCATGCGGCGCCTGGAGGCCAACACGGCGCGCCTGGCCGAGGGCCTGGAGGCGCTCTGTCTGCCCACCACACCCTCGACCACCCCCGTGGTCCCCGTCCTCCTGGGAGACGAGTGGCGCGCCTACCGCTGGGCGCGCCGCCTGCTGGAGCACGGCGTCTTCGTCTCGGCCGTGGTCTACCCGGCGGTCTCACCCGGTCAGGCCCGCCTGCGCCTGTGCGCCACGGCGGCCCATGAGCCGCGGCACTTCGAGCGGCTTTTCGCCGGCCTCGAGGCGTGTCTGGAGGAGGAGAAAGCGACGGCTGGCTGAGCCGGTTTCCGGCCGGGCACGCTGCCGGGGCCGGGAACGTTCGGCCGCTCCGGCCGTATTCATAGTAATGACGTGCGTTGTACCTCACCCCGGCCACCGGGTCCGCCATGAGAAGACTCATCCTGCCCATCCTGCTGGCGGCACTCCTGCCCGCGAGCGTCCACGCCCAGCACGTCCGCCTGGATTCCGTGCGGGAGCGGCTAGCCGTGGCCATGAGCGTCACCGAGCTGCGCCAGCGGGAGGCCGCGCTGGCGGACTCGAGCGGCCTGGCCGTGGCCACGCTGGAACGCGGCCTGGTGCTCATCCGCCTGTACGAGCTCACCCGGGACGAGCATGACGCGGAGGCCGCGCGCGCCGCTTTCGAGGAGGTACTGCGCCAGGACTCGAGCATCGCGTACGCGCATTTCGGGCTTGGCCTGGCCCTCCTGAAGGGGCCCGGTGGGGAGGGGGACGCACCACGCGGCTTCATCCTGGACGACGTGCTGGCCGAGGCGCGCGGCCGCGACCCGATGTCCCTTGCCGGCCGTTCCTTCGCGCGGGCGCTGGAGCTGGATCCCACCTTCGAGCAGGCCGCGCTGCAACTGGCTCACGTGGCCGTGGAGCGGGGCGAGCGGGACGCCCTGCTGCGCGCCCGGGACCTGCTGGCGCGCTTCAACGCGGCGCAGGCCGTGAGCGCGCCCGTGGCGCTGGCCGTCTCGGCCGTGGAGGCGGCGCTGGGTAATCGCGCCGCCGCGGCGGCGGCGGCCGCCCGCGCGCGTGCCGCTGGCGCCGACCCGGCCCTGTCGCTGCTCGCCGAGGCGCGCGCGCTGCTGCCCCTGGACGAGCGGCGGGACGAAGGCGCGCGGGCCTACCATGCCGGCCTGGACGCCCTGACGCCCCCTGCGGCCGAGGCGTACTGGGAGGACGTGGCCATCATCGCCCGCCCCGACGAGGAGGCAGCCTGGGAAGCGGCGGGCACGCTGGAGGAGCGGACGGCGTTGCTGCGGCAGTTCTGGGCCGGGCGCGCGGCCTACGGCGGCGTCACGGAGGAGGAGCGCATCGGCGAGCACTACCGGCGCCTGGCCAGGGCGCTGGAGCGTTTCCGGCGCGAGGGCATGGGGCTGGGCGCACCGCCGGCCGGCGCCCTGCTGCGTCAGGACGCGCAGGCCCGCCGCCTGCCGCTGGATGACCGCGGCGTGGTGCTGGTCCGCCACGGCGATCCCGACGCGGTGGTACAGACGCCCTCGAGCGAGCTCCGCCCCAACGAGATGTGGGTTTACTACCAGCCCGATGGCAGCAACGCCCTGTACCACTTCGTGATGCTGCGCGAGAGCACGGATTACCGCCTGGTCCCAGACATCATGAGCGCGCTGGACCCCACGGTGACCAACTTTCCTGCGGACGCCATCGTGCGGCTCCTGGAGGATCGCGCCCGCTATGAACCCGCCTACAAGAACATTGCCTCGCGCATCGAGTCGTGGCAGCGCAAGTCGCGCATGGCGGGGCTGGACTTCGGCAGCGGCGCCGTGGAAGCGGATCGGGACGCCGATGCCATGATGGAGATGTTCGACGCGGCGCGCGTGATCGAGACCGGCCAGACCCGCAGCGCCACGCTGGACGGGCTCAGCCGTGACTCGGACCGCCCGGACTTCGCGGAGGAGGTCCCCTACTACTACGACCTCTATGCCTTCCAGGGCACGGGCGGCCTCACGGACGTGACCGCCGCGGCCGCGGTGCCTGCCCGCGTGCTCGAGGCCCGGACCATGGACGGTGTGGTGGTCTACGGCGTGGACGTGTCCTTCATCGTGGTGGACACCCTCACGGATCACGTCACCCGCGCGGACACCACCCTGCACTACCGCTCCGATCGGGTGCTCGGCCCGCGAGACCACGTGCGCGTGCACGTGAGCCTGGCGGCGCCGCCCAGCGCCTCGGTGATCCACCGCATGGTCATCCGGGATGCCAACCGACCCAGCGCCGGCAAGCTGTACGGCGCCGCCCAACCCGTGCCCGAGTACCGTGCCGCCGAGCTGGCCATCAGTGACATCGTCCTGGCCGAGCCGGACAGCGGCAACTGGCGGCGGGGGGAGGTCCACCTGGGGCTGGTGCCGCCCCGCCAGTTCGAGGAGGGCGCGGCGCTGAACATCTTCTACGAGGTATACGGGCTCGAGGCCGACGTGGCGTACCGCACCGAGGTGGTGCTGGAAGCCACGGAGAAGGGCCTGATGGACCGCATCAAGGGGCTCTTCGGCGGCGGCGGGGCATTGCGCCTCACCTTCGACGGCGTGGCGCTGCCGGACGGGACCGGCACCGTGCAGGAGCTGCGGCACGTGGTGCCGTCGGTGGGTCAGGGCCGCTACCGCATCCAGGTGACGGTCACGGATCTGGAGACCGGGCGGGTGGCCACGCGGGAGACGGCGTTCCTGGTGATCGACCCCTGAGCCACGGGAGGGGTCCGGTCCCGCATGCGCCGAGGGCCGCGGAGCATATGCTCCGCGGCCCTCGTGCCATCCAGCTTGCTCCCGTGCAGGGAGCACGGGTGCCGCTACTCGTCCCGCTTCGTGACGGTCAAGCGGTAGTCGGACGTGCCGTCGGCCGTCCACAGATTCACGTAGCCAATGTAGGTCTCCACCGCAAAGTCACCCTCACCCGTTTCGGGGTTGTCGCCGGTGGCCATGCCACAGCCCAGAACGTCACCGCTGCACAGGGCAAAGTTGTTCGGATCGATGATGAACATGTCGATATCCGCCCCGTCAGCCCACTCCAGCGTGACGTCGTAGACGCCCGGCTCGGTAATCTGCACCAGGAAGAAATCATCCACATCCGCCGGCCCCACCTGACCGATCAGCACGCTCGAATTGGTCATGGTCGGCCCGGCGCCGGGGGCGTCGTTGGCGGGCTCCGAGGGATCGGTCACGACCGCAGCCACCGTGAAGGTGCCCTCGAGCGCAAGCTGCGACGCGCCCACGCCGTGGACGATGAACGTTCCCTGTCCGGCGGGGGTGCCGAACGGAACCACCGCCACGATCTCGCTGGCCGAACTGGAAACGACGTAGATGTCCCCTTCGGTACCGGGGAAGGTCACATCCGTGTCGGCATCGAATGCCACCGATCCAGCCGTGATGCGGATGGCCTGCATGCCCAGATAGGTGGTGTTGGCCACGCCGCCGGCGAAGGCGCCCGGCACCACGTTGACGATGATTTCCTGGTGGATGCCGCCACCCGGCCCGGTGAACGTGAGGTTGGCCAGACCCACGCCCTTGGCGATGAGCATGCCGCCCTCGCCGACCTCCACCACGCTCTCATCGTCAGACTCCACGATGAAGGCCACACTGCCCAGGCTGCCGTCAAGTTCGTCGAAGCCGATCACTGTGGGTGAGAAGGTCTCACCGCTCTGCAGCTCCGCCGGGACGTCCGATTCGATCGTCCGTGGGAACGCGAACACCTCCACAGTCTTGGACAGACCGGCCCCGGTGATGGTCAGCGTGGTCGGCGCATTGGCCAGCATGGCCGTGGGCGTGACGAAGAACCGCGTCTCGCGGAGCTCTGTCACGTAGACGGTGCTGTCCAGACGCAGGTTGCTGCCCGCCGAGCCGCTCAGCGCCATCGGCAGCGGCGTGAACTGGTCATCCAGCAACTTGGCGGTAATCGTGAACTGCTTGTTCACGGTGAGGTTGGTCTCGACCCGATTCGTCTGAATCGTGGTGGCCTCGCCCCGTCCGTCGGCGAGCGGATCGTCGTAGCAGCCGGCCGAGAGAACTGCCGCCACGGCGAGGGCCGCGAAGCTGGTCCTTGTGAATGTCATCCCTTGTCTCTCCATGTTCACGGGATACGGATTGGGGCGAACCTCTCCGTGTCAGGCCGCCATGCACCCTACTGCCGCGGGCCGCTGCCCGCGCTTCTCAGAAGCTTCTAATTTCATTCACCACGTCACGGTCCCCCACGCGCTGCTCCCAGTCCGGAAGCGTCTGCTCGTTGGGATCCTCGGCGTAGATCAGGTTGTAGTGGTGGAAGCCCGTCTCGTCCAGGAAGACGTACTTCCGGCTCCGGTCGCGTGTGTAGCGCCATGCCTCCACGCCCCGGTTCTGCGTCACCGGCAGCAACAGCCGCTCGTCCGGTGGACCGTAGCGCATGTAAATGCGCCCGCGATCGGTGTGGATACCCGGTCGGCCGATGTCACGCTCGCCGTACTCCCGCTCCACGAAGGCCACCCGATCACTGAACTCCTCGTAGAGCTCGTGCTCCGGTGTGGCCGGCCCCAGGTCCATGCGGCTGAAATAGCGGGCCAGGAAGCGCCGCTGCGCCTCCGTGTCCAGGCCGAGCATGCTCCGGTCGATGCTGGGTCCGGGCGGGGCCACGGCCAGCGCCTGCACCAGTTGACTCACCTGCGTGCTGTCGAGCGCCGCGGGGGCGAAGTACCGGTCGTAGAGCTGCGGTTCGGTGAGCGCCCCCCGCGGGGGCCCGGCCTGCGCCACCACGGGACCCGTGCCGAACGCACCGATGTTGAAGCCCACCGAACGCCGATCCATCCGTTCACCGGCCGTGGCGGTCACCACCAGCCGGTAGTCACCCGGCGGCATGCCGGTGAGGTCCAGCTTGGCGGCGTCGACCGCGCCCGGTGAGGCCAGCAGGATACGCCGCTCCAGCTCCACGCTGGCCCCGCTCCCGGCGGCGGGCTCCACCCTGAAATCGAGCCGCGTCTCAACGGGCTCGGAGCCCTCGGGCGAATAGAGCTCCAGATAGTACCAGAGCTCCGACCGCGTGGGCAGGAGGACCACACGCGCACCGGCTTCGATGGCGTAGTCTCCCTTCACGAGCTCCGCACCGCTCGGGCGCTCGCCGCTGTCCAGGATGCGGATTCCGCCGCTCACCAGCACGTCCGAGAGCAGCGGGCCCTCCTCGAAGGCCTCCACCCGCGTAGCGGTGGAATCCTTGCCCGCGGGTGTATCCATCATGACGTGGAAGTCGTACGTGCCGGGCAGCAGGGCCACCCTCAGCTGCTCGGCCAGTTCTACGCTGCCCTCATTGCGCGCCACTTGCCGAACGGTGGCCGAGATCGTGTCCACCCAGGAGGACCGATGGATCTCCTGGCCCGCGGCGTCCGTCACGACGAGTTCCACCCGGGGCGCGCTGGCGGCGTCCGCCGCCCCCGCCCCGACCCGCAGGCCAACGATGACCTCCACGAGGGTGCTCTGGCTGTTCGGCCGCCAGAAGCGGGCGTGCCGCACCCGGACGTCCTGGCTCTCCTGGAAGGAATCCCGGGGAGCGGACGGCGCACCGGTGACCCCACCCACCAGGGGCAGGGCCACCAGCACCGGAAGCACCAGAGCGTACTTCAACAAGCGCATGCGCTCCTTGGAGGCTCCTACCAGCCGAGCTTCAAGGAGAACATGTTCACCCCGGACAGGATGCCGAGGTGACGATAGGCGTAGTCAACACCGATGTCCCAGTCGCCGAGACCCCAGCCCAGACCACCGCCGAGCGCCAGGCCGTCCAGATTGGCGTCACTCTCGGCATCGGAGTCGAAGGCGGACTGCGTGAAGTCGATGCCCGCGCCGCCGTCGGCGTTGTCGGGCTGGTAGCTGAAGCTGCCGCGCAGCGCCGCGGTCAGTCCCTCCGCCACGCTGGCCGAGAACTCCGCGCCGAAGCCCACGCCGGGCTCGTTGTCATTGGGCTGATTGAACTCGGACATGAGCGTGAGGCGGTTGTTCGCCGAGCTCATGACGTCGTAGGCCACGCCCACACGGAACTGCGTGGGCGGGTCGAATTCGCTGGTGCGCACGCGCACCGGCTGATCCTCCACGTTCATGGAGCCGTCGAGCGGATCCACTTCGTCGTTCAGCACGTTGCCGCTGTGCGAGAGCGGCGTACCGTAGTTGAGCATGAGGAACGACGCGCGGAACGGCCGGCCCGACACCTCGGTGTGGTAGCTGGTCCCGAAGTCGATCGTGAAGCCATTGGCCGTCACGCGCCCGAGCTGGTCATTGATGTAGCGCGGCGTGATACCGGCCGAGAACTTGTCACTGAGCTGGAGTGACAGCGTGAGGCCCACGGCCGTCTCACTGACGCTGTACAGCTCGCCGTTGCCGTCCTGGAAGTCCTCCGTGTAGACCGGCTGGTCGCTGAATCCGAAGTTGGAGATGGAGAGGCCGAGCCCCCATTCCCCGCCCCGCAGCGACCAGCTCATGCCTCCGGTCACGTGGCGCGTACCCGCCACGTAGTCCGTGTAGGAGAACATGGCCTGGCTCTGGGTGCCGAGCGCCAGGCCCGCCGGATTGTAGAACATGGATGACACGTCGGTCACCAGTGTGGCGTAGGAACCGCCCAGCGCGGCGCCGCGGGCGTCCCCCGGCAGCGTCAGGAAGGCGGCCGCCGTCCCACCCAGGCGGGTGTTGTCATATTCATCCTGTGGCCGCGGCGGGTCGGCCTGCTGCGCCGCCAGAGCGCCCGGCAGAACGAGTGCGCCCAGAGCCAGGATTGTGAGCATTCCCTTCATGATTGATCCTCTCTCAGTCGTGGAGGCTGGCGCGGACCCGCGTCCGGCGGGCCCGCGCCCCCTGGCCGTTTATCGGGCGAACTGGACCACCGTGAACCGCCCGGTCATTGTTTCCCCATCCGCGCCCTCTACCACGTAGAAGTACACGCCGGAGGAGACGAACTGGTTGTTCCGGTTGCGCAGGTCCCAGCTGATCTCACCGCCGCCCAGCACGTCATCATGCTCGATCGTGCGCACCAGGGTGCCGTTCACCGTGAAGATCCGGATGAGCGCCTGCTGCGGCAGGTTCACGAAGCGCAGCGACTTGTTGGACGGTCCGATGTCGAACTCGCTACGCACGTAGTAGGGGTCCGGTACCGTGTGCACCTGGCTCAGATCACTCCGCATCGTCACCGCGGAGGGAGCTTCCACGTCCAGCACCAGGCGCAGCCCCGGCACCGCCGGCGTGCGGATGGTCGTGGGCGCGAAGGCGTACGCGCCATCCGACCGCGTGACCGACCCGATGTAGGAGCGGTACTTCCAGCTGCCTGACGCCGGCGGCGTGCCCTGGAAGAAGTACAGCGAGCCGTTGATATAGATGGCGAACCCGCTGCCATCGGCGGCAAGGTCTCCAGTAACATCCACAGGTCCTACCACCACGTCCTGGCTGAGCGGCACGACCGGGTCGGTCTGCCAGCCGCCGAAACCATCATGGAATTCCAGCCGCTTGGTGTCCTCGTAATTGATTACGCCGTTGCCGTCGGCGTCCGTCAGGAAGCCCCAGCTGGCCTGCGGCTTCTCCTTGAAGTGCACCGGCAGGTCATGCGTGAGATCCCGCACGCCGCTGATGGTGCCGCCCGACCAGGTCACCTCGAAGTCCGCAGCGCGCGCCGCTGCGAAGGTACCCTGGTACAAGCGGCGGAAGACCACGTTGACGTTCGGATCCGCATAGGGCTGCGGTGTGTAGATGGTGAAGCCCGGGATCTCACCGGCCGCAATGCCGAGTGTGGGGTCCGCCGCTGACTCATTCTCACCCACGAACCAGCGAGAGCCGCCGTCAACCGCGCCGGGCGGCGGGGTGGGTGCCCAGAATAGCCCCGAGGTGGCTCCCACGAAGTCCGCGATGCCCGAATGGTACTGCGGCCCGGCCACGATCACGTCGAAGCCCAGCGTGCCGGCAAAGCGCGGCGTGCGGTCGAAGATGCCGGTGACGGCCGCCGTGTCGGCGCCGAGCGCCGTGATGGCCTCGCCGAGCAGGTGCGTGCTCGCCCCGCTACGCACGGTATTCAGCTCACCCGCCGTGAAGACGTAGCGCGAGCCATCCCCCGTGGTCACGTGGTACTCCACCGAATACGTGAGCGGGACCACGCTGTCGA
>Ga0214473_10003689_pt1 | contig 18510 bp, 15 predicted proteins | sample RVTome_7_FD_203509 | JGI IMG/M metagenome (GOLD analysis project Ga0214473, IMG submission 203509) | Soil microbial communities from uranium-contaminated site in the Upper Colorado River Basin, Wyoming, United States - RVT98D197 | ecosystem: Environmental > Terrestrial > Soil > Contaminated >... | reverse complement strand
CACTGCCGATGCCTGGACCGGATCCGGGGTGGGGTGGTCCTGGAGGTCCGACACGCCAGCGGTCCCCGCGTCCTCTACCTGAGCACGGAGCCCGATCGGGGCCAGCCGGTCGTCCTGGAGCGCGGCTCGTGGAGCGTGGACTGCACGGTACGCCGGCTGCCCCTGGGCGCGGGGGAATACTATGTGGGCGTGGGGCTCACCATTCCCGGAGTGGAGAGCCTGTGGCACCGCGCCGAGGTGGGGCGTATGCTCGTCCTGCCCAGGGACGTCTACGGTTCGGGGCAGGCGCCGGACGCGGCGCGCGGCCTCGCGGTGCCGGACTACGACTGGTCTCCGCTCCGGCGCGCATGAAGGTGCTGCACGTGGTCTATGGGTGGCGTCCGGACAGCATGGGTGGTACCGAGGTCTATGTGGAGGGCCTGGCTACGGCGCTTGCGGGGCTCGACATAGCCTCTGTGATCACGGCGCCTGGGGAGGAGAGCGGGGTAGAGCGCCCCGAGGAGCGCCTGCCGGTGTACCGTTACCGCGCGCCGCCGCCCATCCGCCTGCAGGACCTGTACGGCCATGTGAACCCCACCGCCGACGAGCACTTCGCGGCGATCGTGCGGACGGCGGCGCCGGACGTGGTGCACTTTCACGCGTTCAGTCCGGCGGTGACCCCGGTCATGGCGGCCGGCGCGGCAGAGCGCGGGGCGGTCATCCTCACGTACCACACCCCCACCGTCACCTGCCAGCGCGGCTCGCTCCAGCGCTGGGGCCGTGTCTCCTGCGACGGGGAGCTGCGGCCACGCCGCTGTGCCGCCTGCGCGCTGCAGGGCGGGGGGGCGCCTCTGCCGCTGGCGTTACTGGCCGCATCCGCACCGCGTTTCCTGAGCCGCGCTGTGGCTGCGGGCGGCCGCTCGGGCGGTGCCTGGACCGCGCTGCGCATGCCGGCGTTGCTGGAGGCACGCCGCAGCGCGCTGAGGGCATTCCTGGCCGCCGCGGACGCCATCGTGGCGCCGGTTCCGTGGGCCGCGGACGTGCTGGTGCGCAACGGCGTGCCCGCGGCACGCATCAGCGTCATATCGCAGGGCGTGCGGGATCATGCCCTGGCCGTTGCGGACGACCGCGCCGCGGCGGAGCCGGCGCGGGCGCCGGGATCGGGGATGCGGGTGGCGTTTCTCGGTCGCCTGGAGCCACTCAAGGGTGCGCACCTGCTCCTCGCAGCGCTGGCCCGCATGCCCGGCGCCGGCACGACCCTCGATGTCTTCGGTTTGCCCACAGGCCCCACGGACTACATGGAGCGGCTGAACGCCTCCGCGGCGGCGGACCCGCGCGTGCGCATGGCTCCGCCGGTCGGCGCGGACAGCGTGTTCGCGCTGCTGCGCAACTATGACCTGGTCGCCGTGCCGTCCCAGGGTGCGGAGACGGGCCCGCTCGTGGTTCTGGAGGCCCAGGCCGCCGGGGTGCCGGTGCTGGGCAGCGCGGTGGGTGGCATTGGCGATCGGGTGCGGGACGGCCGGGACGGCTGCCTCGTCGCGGACTTCCAGAACCCCGCCGCGTGGGCGCGGGCGCTCGCCCAGCTGGCCGCGGACCCGGCCTTGCTCGCCCGGCTGCGCGCCGGCCAGCGCCCTCCGCCCACGATGACCGAAGCGGCGGCCCGCATGGCGGAGCTGTACCGCACCGCACTGGAGCGGAGGAACTGATGCGCGTGCTTTTCCTCCAGTTCACCGATCCGGCGGGGCTGCCGCCGCTGCGGCGCGCGATGACGATCCTGCTGGCGCATGGTGCGGCGGTCGACGCGGTCGGCATCCGGCTTCACGGCGGCAAGGTGATGCCGCTTCTGGAGGATGATCGACTTTCGGTGCACCTCGTGGACCGCACGGGCTCCGCGCGCCGCAACTATGCGCGTTGGTTCCGCCGTGCCGTGCGTGTGGCCCGGGCCGGACGCCCCGACTGGCTCTACGCGTCCGACCCGCTCTCCGCACCGGCCGCGCTGGTCATGGCGCGCCTGCTCGCCGTCCCCGTCATCTACCATGAACACGACGCTCCGCAACGGGCGGGGCCCGGCCCTCTCGGCCGCCTGGCGGTCCGCGCGCGCGACACGCTGGCGCGCCGCGCCGAGCTCTGCGTCCTGCCGTCCGAGGAGCGGCGGCGGGCCCTGGCGGACCATCTGGATGGCCAGCTCGCCGCCGTTACGGCGTGGAACTGTCCGCTACGCACGGAGGTCGGGCCGCCGCGGGCCGCGCCGGACCGATCCGGCTTCCGTATCTGGTATCACGGTTCCCTGGTGCCCGAGCGGCTGCCGCACCCCCTGCTCGAAGCCCTTACCGTCCTGCCGGCCGAGGTGAGCTTCACGTTCGCCGGTTATGAGACCCAGGGAGCCACGGGATTCACCGCCGACTTTCTGGCGCGCGCCAGGCGGATGGGTCTGGAGGGGCGGGTGCTAGCCACCGGCTTCCTGGGCCATCCGGAGCTTCGCGTGCGCATTGCCGACTTCGATCTCGGCTGCGCCTTCGTGGATCCGGCCGCCTCGGATACGAACCTTCATTCGTTGGCCGGCGCTTCCAACAAGGTCTTCGAGTATCTCGCGGCCGGCGTGCCGGCGCTGGTCCCGCCGGGGGAAGCGTGGCACACCCTGGTGGTCGGACCGGGGTACGGGGTGGCCGCGGCGTCCGACGCGTCCGCCATCGCTGCCGCCGTGAGGCGGCTGATGGGCGATCGCCAGGCCACCCATGCTATGGGGGAGGCGGGGCGCCAGCGCATTCTGGCCGAGTGGAACTACGAAACACAGTTTGCGCCGGTGCTGGGTCGCATGCAGCGGGGCGCCAACGCGGCGGCCGCTTCATGAGCGCCGCCCGCGTGATCATCGCTGGCCAGGCGGGTGGGACGCACGTGGGCTCCAGCCTGCTCCGCGCGGCAGACGAGCTGGGCATGGACGCATGGCTCCTCGATGTGGCGTGTGCGTATGCCGGTCCGCGGTTGGTGCGCAGCATTGCCTGGCGCGCGGCACGGCGGGCGCCGCGCGGGCGCAGCTTCGGCGTGGCGCTCCTGCGCATGGTGGAGGAGCGCGCGGCCGACCTGGTGCTGGCGGTCGGGCTGGCTCCCATCGAACCGACGGTGCTGCGCGAGCTGGGGGCGCGCGGCGTGCGCCGGGTGGCGTTCCTTACCGACGATCCGTGGAACCCGGCGCTCTGCGGACCTCGGTGGCGCAGGACGCTGCCGCAGTATGATCGGATCTTCACCACGCGCACGGCCAATCTCGTGGATCTGCGCGCGGCGGGCTGCCGCCGGGTGACATGGCTGCCGTTCGGCTACGATCCGGTCCTCTTCCGGCCGCCCGCCGAGCGGCCCGAGGAGGATCACGACGTGGTCTTTGCCGGTGGGGCGGACGCCGATCGGGCGCCGCTGTTCGCGGCGTTGGCCGAAGCGGGTTTCAGTGTGGCCCTCTATGGCGGGTACTGGAATCGCTTCCGGGGGACCCGCGCGCTGGCGCGGGGCCATGCGGATCCCGCCGCGTTGCCCGACATCCTGGCGGCGGGCCGGGTGGCCCTGTGCCTGGTCCGGCGCGCCAACCGGGACGGCCATGCCATGCGTTCCCTGGAGCTGCCCGCCGTGGGTACGTGCATGCTCGTGGAGGACACGCCGGAGCATCGGGTGCTCCTGGGAGAAGATGGAGAAGCGGTGGTCTACTTCAGCGATCCACCGTCCATGCGGGCACGCCTGGAGGCTCTTCTGGAGGCTCCCGCGGAGCGCCGCCGGCTGGCTGCGGCCGTGCACGCCCGGGTCACAGCCGGCGGGCACACGTATCGCCAGCGCCTGCTGGCCCTCATGTCATGAAGTGCCGGTGAGAATCGCCCTCGTGGTGCATGGCCGTTTCCATGCGTTCGATCTGGCGCGGGCGCTCCGCCGCCGCGGCCATGACGTGCTGGTGGTGACGAATCTGCCGGCGCGGCGCGCCGCCGCCTGGGATCTGCCGCGCACCGCGATCCGTTCGCTGCCTGTGGAGGGTGTGATGAACGCCGTGGCGGCCCGCGCCGGAGCCCGCGTGTATGCCGCGCTCGACGCGCCCCTTCATCGCTGGTTCGGACGCTGGGCCGCGCGCCGCCTCCTGCCCGGCCCCTGGGACCTGGTGGTGGCCTTCAGTGGCGTGGCCACCGAGACGCTGCTGCTGGCCCGCCGCCATGGCTGGCCGACGCTCTGCACACGCAGCTCCGCCCACATTCGCGTGCAGGATCGCATCCTGGCCGAGGAGGAGGCGCGCACGGGTCGCCGCCTGCAGCGACCGACTCGCTGGAAGATCGCGCGCGAGGAGAGGGAGTATGGCCTGGCCACCGCGGTCCAGGTGCCGTCCACGTTCGTGCGAAGTACCTTCCTGGAGATGGGGATGCCGCTGGAGCGGACGCTGCTCGTGCCGCTGGGCGTGGAGGTGGCGGACTTTCGTGCGTCGGAAGAGGTGCTTGCCGCGCGGCTGGCCCGGATAGAGGAAGGCCAGCCGCTCCGGGTCGGCTATGCGGGCAACATCTCGCTTCAGAAAGGGGCGTATGATCTTGCCGCGGCCGTGGAGAGCCTCCCTGATGGCACGTTCGATTTTCATCTCGTCGGTGACGTGAGCCGTGACGCCCGGCCATGGGTGGAGGCCATGCGGCACAGGGTCCGGCTGACGCCTCGCGTGGCACAGGCCGAGTTGCCGGCCATCTATGCCGGATTCGATATCCTGATGCTTCCCACGTTGCAGGATGGCTTCGCCGTGGTGCTGGTACAGGCGCTCGCCGCGGGCGTCCCGATCGTGACCACACCCCATTCCGCCGGTCCCGACCTGGTGGAGGAGGGGCGCACCGGCTGGATCGTCCCGATCCGTGATCCCGCCGCGCTGGCGGCACGTTTGCTGGCGCTGCACCATGACCGGCCACTGCTCGCGGCCGCCGTGCGGGCGTTGGCCGAACGGCCCGCGCTCCGCGATTGGAACGCCATGGCCGCGGATTACGAGCGCTTCGCACGCGCCATGAAGGGTAACGGCTGATGGCGGAAACCGGGGAATGGATCGTTGTACTGGCGGTCTGGATCATCCCGGTATTCATACTCATCGGTGCGGCATGGGCCCGGCCTGACCGGACCGCCGGGCTGCTCATTGCCTACGTGGCCAATCTGTGGCTGATCCACTGGCCGGGAGCCGGGATCCAGGCGTTGCCCTGGATGAACTCCCTGTCACCCGTCGAGACGATGGCGGGATTCCAGCTGAGCCTGCTCGGCGTGTGGGCCTTCACCGCCGGTGGCCTGATTCTGGCGCCCATGGCGCTCAACCTCGTCGAATCCGGGCGCCGGGTCTCGCACGCTGCCGCCGCGGTCCGCCGCCCCTCCGCGCGCACGCCCGGCCTCTATCTGGCCCTCGGTGTGCTGGCGTTCCTTGCGCTGCCGATTGTCGCGGCGGTGATTCCAGGAGTGGCGGCCGTAGGCTCGGGGGTGGCGCTGCTGGTGGTGGTGGGGCTGGCACTGAAGGCATGGATGGCCTATCACAACGGGCGCACAGCCAGGATGCTACAGTGGCTCGCCGCCGGCGCTGTGCTTCCCCTCCTCACGCTCATCAGCCGCGGATTCGTGGGCTTCGGAGCGGCGGCCTTCATCTCGCTGGCGGCTCTGACGCTGGTCTATGTCCGCCCGCGGTGGCGTCTGGTGGCCGGCGTGCTTGTGGTGGGCTACGTGGGCTTTTCATTCTACGTCACCTACATGCGGGATCGCGGCGCCATCCGCTCGGTGGTGTGGGGCGGCGGAGCCGTGGCCGAGCGCCTGAGCACGTTGTCCACCCTGGCTACCGATTTCGAGTGGTTCGACCCCACGGACCTGACGCATCTGCGGCGCATCGATGCGCGCCTCAATCAGAACTTCCTGGTGGGCGCCTCTGTGGCGCATATGGAGGCGGGTCTGGCGCATCCGGCGGTCGGCGAAACGCTATGGACGGCTGCGGTCGCAGCCATCCCCCGTGCGATCTGGCCCGACAAGCCGGCCGCTGGGGGCAGCGGTGATCTGGTCACGCGGTTCACCGGCATCCCCTTCGCCGAAGGCACCAGCGTGGGGATCGGTCAGGTGATGGAGTTCTACGTCAACTTCGGCGTGCCGGGCGTGGCGGTCGGCTTCCTCCTCTTCGGATTGGCGCTGGGCGTCATCGACACCGTGGCGGGCGCGCGCCTGTGGCGGGGAGACTGGGAAGGATACGCCGTGGTCCTCGTCGTGGGATTGGCCACCATCCAGCCGGGAGGTTCCATGGTGGAGGTGGTGGCCAGTGCCTTCGGCGGACTGGTCGGTGTGCTGGTCATCAACCGGCTGGCCCTCCCCGCCATACTGCGGTACCTGGAACCCGGGGCGGCATCGGCGGGTGTCTCCGCGCCCGCCCCGGGGGAGGGGACGTGACGACCCGGCGCCTGGGACGGATCGTGGGCCTTTTTCCGGGCGGCCACGCCGGCGGCTGGGGCGGCATTCAGGTGAGCGGGATGGAGGCGTGGTGCGCGCTCCGGGAGGCGGCCCGGGAGGAAGGCGGTGAGGCGCGCAGCCTGTGGTACTCGCGCGGCCCCCTGCCCGCTGGCGTGGATCCCGGTCCCGACGCCGTGGTGGCGCATTCGCGCGCGATGCTGGCAGCCCGTGCGCTGGACATGCGGGCCAACGTCGATGTCGTGCTCTGCTGGCACCTCGGACTCCTGCCGCTGCTGCCGCTGGTGGCTCGCGGAGCGCCGCTGGTCACGCTCTTTCTGCATGGCGTCGAGGCGTGGGAGCCCGCTTCCGTGCGCACGCGCGGGCGCCTTCGTGCGGTGGACCTGGTGCTGACCAACACGCGCCACACCTGGAGGCGCGCTGCCGCCGTGAGGGCGGTGATCGGAGACATCCGCCACCGCACGGTGCCGCTGGGGATCGGCGCCCCGCTGCAGGTCACCACCCCACCCAAGCTGCGGACCCCCGTGGCACTCATGCTGGGCCGCCTGGTGCGGGGCGAGGCGTACAAGGGCCATCGCGAGATGATCCAGGCGTGGCCCCGGGTGGTGGAGCGTCTCCCCGAGGCGGAACTCTGGATTGCCGGAGACGGCGACCTGCGCGCGGAACTCCAGGCGCTGGCGGCCCGGGGGGAGGTACCTCGGCGTATCCGCTTCTGGGGCCGAGTGGACGATGCCACGAAGGAGCGCCTGCTCGAGCGGGCGTGGTGCCTGGCGTTGCCCAGCCGGAACGAGGGCTTCGGACTGGTCTACGCCGAGGCCATGCGCGTCGGTCGCCCCTGCCTGGTGGGCACGTCCGACGGCGGTGTCGAGGTCGTGCAGCCCCCGCGCGCGGGGCTCGCAGCCGACCCCGCCGATCCCGAGGGCCTCGTGGACGCCATCGTGGAGCTGCTCCGACCCGGGCCGGCATGGGAGCGGCGCTCGGCGGCCGCCCGCCTGCGCTACGAGGCGCACTTCACCGCCGCCGCGTTCCATCGGCGGCTCCTGGCCGTGCTGCGTTCCGCGCGCGCGCGGCGGACCCGCGAGGCACCGGACGCGGTGCGCGGCACCGCATGACGCCGGCGCAGCTGCGCCTGCTCCACGTGATCGCCTCCGTCGGTCCGGTGCACGGTGGGCCCAGTGTCATGGTGCACGAGATGGCCGCCGGACTGGTGGCCGCCGGGCATCGTGCGGAGGTGGCCACGACCGATGACAACGGGGAGGGGCGGCTCGACGTGCCCCTCGGGGAGGCCCTCGAGCGGGACGGCGTGGTCTACCGCCATTTCGCGCGCCAGTGGCGCACGGGTACCGCATCGCTGCCGCTCGCAAGCTGGCTGCGCGGCGCCGCGGGGAGCTTCGACCTGCTGCACGTGCACGGCCTCTTCTCCCACCCCACCAGCGCCGCGGCACGTGCCGCGCAGCGCGCCCGGGTGCCCTATGTGATCCGGCCGCTGGGCGCGCTGCAGCCCTGGGGAATGGCCCGCGGCAGGCGGCATCTCAAGCGCTTCCTGCTGCGTTTCGTGGACGGTCCGCTACTGGCCGCTGCGGCGGCGGTGCACTACACCAGTGACGAGGAACGGGACCAGGCCGCCGCCGCCGGCGTGACCGGTCGCGCGGTCGTGCTCCCGCTCGGCATTCACCTGCCGCCGCCTGCGCATGCCTCCGGGCGGGCGTGGCTGAAGGTCCGCCATCCGGACTGGACGGACCGCGTGGTCGTGCTCTTCCTGTCGCGCCTCCACCCCAAGAAGGGGCTGGACCTGCTGCTGCCCGCGTTCGCCGACGTGCGGGCACGCCACCCGCGGGCGGCGCTGCTGCTGGCCGGTGATGGCGAGCCGGACTACCTGCGCGCCCTGGCCGGGCGTGCCGTCGAGCTGGGTGTGGCCCCCCACGTACGCTTCGCGGGGTATCTGGGCGGCGCGGACAAGCAGGGCGCGTTCGCGGCGGCGGACCTGTTCGTGCTCCCCTCCCGCGCCGAGAACTTCGGCGTGGCGGCGGTGGAGGCGCTGGGCGCCGGCTGCCCGGCGCTGGTGAGCACGGCCGTGCCCCTGGCGGCGGCCGTGCTGGAAGCCCGCGCGGGGTGGGCGGCGCTCCCCGAGCGCGTGCAGCTCACCGCCGCGCTGGATCGGGCGCTGGCCACGCCGGCCGCCGAACGCCGGGCCATGGGCGAGCGGGGCCGGGCACTGGCCCTGGCGCGCTGGAGCCGCGACCGGATGGTGACGGACCTGGTGGGACTCTATCAGCGGCTGGCCACACCCGGGGGGCGCACATGAATCCTCCTCCGTTGCTCTCCGTGGTCATTCTCACGCGGGACGAGGAGCTAAATCTCCCCGCCTGCCTGGCCAGTCTGAACCCGCTCGGTGTCCCGGTGTTCGTGGTGGATTCCGGCAGCACCGACGGTACCGTGGCCATTGCCCGCGCGGCGGGCGCACAGGTGGCGGCGCATCCCTTCGAAACGCACACGCTGCAGTGGCGCTGGGCGCTCGAGAACCTGCCCACCGCCACGCCGTGGGTGCTGGGGCTCGATGCCGATCAACGGCTCACTCCGGAACTGGCCGTGGAGCTGAGGGGCATGCTCGCCGACGGCGGCCGTGCGCTCGACGGGGTGGACGGCGTATACCTGAACCGTCGGCAGATCTTCCGTGGCCGCTGGATCCGGCACGGCGGCTACTATCCCAAGTACCTGCTGAAGCTCTTCCGCCGGGCGGCGGTGCGTCTGGACGAGCGGGACCTGATGGACCATCACTTTCACGTGGACGGCCCCACCCGGCGCGCAGGCGCCGACCTCGTGGAGGAGAATCACAAGGAGGACGGCATTCTCTTCTGGAGCGCCAAGCACATCCGCTACGCCGATCTTCACGCGCGGGAATACCTGGCCCGGGAGGCGGGGGAGTGGGGCGCGCGGGCGCGGCTCGGCGGCACACCCGACGAGCGCGCGGCGTGGCTCCGCCGCGCCGGGTACCGGCTGCCTCCCTATCTGCGCGCGGTGCTCTACTTCCTGTACCGCTACGTCCTGCGGCTGGGCTTTTTGGACGGTCGGGAGGGATTCGTCTTCCACGCCATGCAGGGCTTCTGGTACCGTCTGCTGGTGGACGTCCGCATGGAGGAGATCCGGCATTCATGCCGCGTCCCCACGCGGGCTACCGCGCACGCGCCGGATCGCGGCGCGACTCCCTTCACGGGGGCTCCCTTCACGGGGGCTCCCTTCACGGGGGCTCCCCTCCCCGGGACTCCCCTACCCGGGGCTCCCCTCCCCGGGGCTCCCCTCCCCGGGGCTCCCCTACCGGCGGTTCCCGAGGACACGGGCCGTTCGAAGGACGAGCTGCCGTGAGCCTGCACGTACTCGGCATCAATGCCTTCCACGGCGGCGCCGCCGCGTGCCTGTTGCGCGACGGTGTGGTGGTCGCGGCCGCGGAGGAGGAGCGCTTCACGCGGGTGAAGTACACCGCGGACTACCCCACGCACGCCATCCGCTGGTGCCTGGCGGCCGGCGGGGTGGCGCCGCAGGAGCTGGATCACATTGCCATCTCGCGCGATCCGGCCTCCAACCTCCTCCGCCGCATGGGCTTCGTGCTGCGCCGCTGGCGCCAGGCCGGTTACCTGTTGGACCGGGTGCGCAACCAGCTCCGGGTGGCCAGCCCCGAGCGCCTCTTCCGGGCCGCGCTGGGTTCCGACGGCGTGCGGCTGCGCGCGACCTTCCACCACGTGGAGCATCATCGCGCCCACCTGGCCAGCGCGTTCTTCGTCTCACCCTTCGAGGACGCCGCCATCCTCTCCATCGACGGCATGGGGGACCTGACGAGCACCATGTGGGGCTACGGCTCGGGTCGGCACATCCGGGTGGATGGCGCCGTCCACTATCCCCACTCGCTGGGTTACCTCTACACGGCCGTGTCCCAGTGGCTGGGCTTCCCGAACTACGGGGACGAGGGCAAGGTCATGGGCCTGGCGCCGTACGGCGCCCCCACACGTATGGAGGACCTGCGCCGCCTCGTCCACCCGCAGCGGGACGGCACCTTCGAACTGGGCCTGGAGTTCTTCCGGCACGCCACCGAGGGGATGGAGATGACGTGGAGCGCGGGCACGCCCGTTATCGGCCGCATGTTCGGGGATCGTATGGTGGAGCTGCTGGGAGCGCCGCGTAGCCCCGGCGAGCCGATCGAGCGCCGGCACGAGGACGTGGCGGCGTCGCTTCAGGCCGTACTGGAGGAAGCGGAGCTGGCGCTGCTGGAGAAGATCCACCGCGAGACCGGCTCCACCCGGCTCTGCCTGGCCGGAGGCGTGGCGCTGAACAGCGTCATGAATGGGAAGATCCGGGGCCTGACGCCCTTTCGCGACGTGTTCGTGCAGCCCGCGGCCGGCGACGCGGGCACCGCCCTGGGCGCGGCTGCCTGGGTCCACCACCAGGTGCTCGGCCACCCGCGCGCGTTCGTCATGCGTCATGCCTTCACCGGCCCCTCCTACGAGGGCGCCCGGCTCCGCCAGGCGCTCGATGCCGCCGGCGCCTCGTGGACCGAACTGGACGGCGTGGACACCGTGGCGGCGGCGGCGGCGCGGCGGGTTGCGTCGGGACAGGTGGTGGGCTGGTTCCAGGGCGCCATGGAGTGGGGGCCGCGCGCGCTGGGGAATCGAAGCATCGTGGCCGACCCCCGTAGCGCTTCCATGAAGGACGTGTTGAACGCGCGCATCAAGCAGCGCGAGCCGTTTCGACCCTTCGCGCCATCCGTCCTGGAGGAGGCCACCGCCGCCTGGTTCGAGCAGGATTGGGCGGATCCGTTCATGGTGACGGTGGCACCGGTGCGCCAGGAGCGGCGCGATCAGCTGGCCGCGGTCACGCACGTAGACGGGTCCGCACGCGTACAGACGGTGGCCGCGGCCGACGCCCCGCGTTATGCCGCGCTCATCCGTGCATGCGCCGCGGAGACCGGCGTCCCCGCGGTCCTGAACACGTCATTCAACGAGAACGAGCCCATCGTGCGCACGCCGGAGGAGGCGCTGGACTGCTTCGCGCGCACACGCATGGATGTGCTCGTGCTGGGAGATTTCCTGGTGGAGCGCTCGTGAAACGCCGCACGCCGCCGGGGAGGGGCGGGCCGCGTCGAAACGGCGCTCCGGTGCCGTTCCATGTTACCGAATCGTCATCATCGAATGGGTTGACAGGGGAGGACCCACGGCGGCAAACTGGTACCAACCCCGTGGAATCAAACGCGCGTCGTTCCAGCGAGCTCGGGGCATCGGCAGGCCGTAGCGCCGTCGGTGCCCAATGGGCCCGTGTGCTCGACGTGCGTGATGACCACGACCAGGACCGTGTGATGGAGCAGCAGCGGATGCACGCGCCGTCGGGGCGCGCTTCGGAAGGCCCGGGTGAAGCACCCGCCGGCCAACGCGGTAAGCGCTGGTTCGACGCGGGGCTGGCCACGGTGGGGCTGATCCTGTCCGCGCCGCTGTGGCCGCTGGTGGCGGCGGCCGTGAAGCTGGAGGACGGCGGGCCGGTGTTCTTCCGGCAGCGGCGCTGGGGATGGCACGGCGAACGCTTCACGGCGCTGAAGTTCCGCACCATGACCCCGGATGCGGACGTCGGTGGTGGCAGCCGGCCGGCCACGGTCGCGGACCCCCGGGTGACCCGGACGGGGCGGGTGCTGCGTGCCACCGGGCTCGACGAACTGCCCCAGTTCCTCCACATCCTGCGCGGGGAGATGAGCTTTGTGGGCCCGCGTGCGCTCGCGGTGGATGAGCGTGTGCCGGATACCGACGGCGTGCTGCGGGGGTATGAGGAGATCCCCGGGTTCGCGGAGCGGCTGCGGGTGCGTCCGGGATTGACGGGGCATACCACGGTGCATAGGCCCAAGGATCTGCCGGTGAGGGAGAAGTTCGCCGCCGACGTGGCGTACGTGCGCAACCGCACCTTTACGGGCGATGTGGTGCTGGTGGCGCTGTCGTTGTGGATCAGCCTGCGCGGGCACTGGGAGCACCGGGGAAGGAAGCTCTAGGAACATGGTGGCGGTGGAGAGCGTTCGTGTGAGACAGCAACCCGATTTCGATTACGTGGTCGTGGGTGGCTCAGCCTCCGGGCTGCGGGTGGCAGCCGTGGTGGCCGCTGGTGGTGCGCGTGTGCAGGTACTGGAGAGGCGAGCGGTCATCGGGGATCTGGAGCGCTCCTGGATCGTCACGGATGCCCTGAATCCGGTACTGGGCTACGACGCCGGCGCGGCCGTGGTCCATCGCACCGGCGTGATGCGGGTGCACGCCGCGGGACGGCACGCGGACGTGACGCTCCCCCGGCCGGACCTGATCGTGGAGCGCGCCCGCATGCTCCCGCTCCTGCGCGCCCGGGCCGAGGCGGCGGGGGCCGAGATCCGGACGAACGCACGGGTGACCGCCACGGTGCCAGCCGCCGGTGGCTACCGCGTGGAGGTGGAGGGTGGTACGGCACCGATCCTGTGCCGCCATCTGGTGGGGGCCGACGGGGTGAGCAGTGGCGTGGCGCGTGCGCTGGGTGCGCGGCCGAACCCGGCCGTACCTGTGGTCCAGGCGCGGGTCCGCCTGCCCGCGGACATGGACCCGAACCTCACCCACGTCTGGTTTCAGACGCGGCGCACGCGCTTCTTCTACTGGCTCATCCCGGAGTCGCCGGAAACGGCCGTGGTGGGGCTCATTGCCAACGGTGCGGGGCAGACCCGCGGCCCGCTGGACACGTTCCTGGCGGAGGAAGGCTTCCAGCCGTTGGAGTACCAGGGAGCCATGATCCCGTTGCATCGGCCGCTGCGCCGCATTTCGTGGCGGCACGGCCGTGCCCGCGCGCTGCTGGTGGGGGACGCCGCCGCGCACGTAAAGGTGACCACGGTGGGCGGGCTCGTATCGGGTCTGTGGGGCGCCAACGCGGCCGCCCGAGCCCTGCTGGATGAAACGTCCTACGGGCGTGAGCTGCGTGGCCTGCACGCGGAACTCCACCTCCACGACCTGATGCGTTGGGCGCTGGATCGCTTCACGGATGCGGACTACGGCCGGCTCGTGGATGCCATCCCGGGGCGGCTGGCGGACGCGCTGGGCAGCCACAACCGGGACAGTGTGGCGCGCGCGAAATGGCGTATCCTGAGCGCCCGTCCCGGGGTGCTGCTCCTGGCCGCGCGCGCGCTGCTGCGCTCACCCCGTGGTAACCATGGAGCCCCGCGGGGGTACCCACTCGCACTCGAAGCGGGAGATTGATCATGATGGTGCGGGCCTGGATCCGGGGAGCGACCATGGCCGTCTGGCTCGTGGCCGCGTCCGGCGCGCCACCGGTCGCCGGTCAGGTGACCATTCCGGTCGCGCCGAATCCGGGCCTGGCCGAGAGTTACGTCATCGGTGTGGGCAACGTGCTCCGCCTGGTGTTGCCCGACCGCGGCGTATCGTACAGCGGTGATTACGTGGTCGAGGAGGACGGCATGGTCTATCTGCCGCCCTTCGGTGCCGTGGAGGTTGTGGGCCTGACGCTCCCGGAGTTGCGGGAGCGCCTGCGGACCGACTACCGAGCCCACTTCTCCAACGATCCCGCCGTGGTAGTCACGGTGATGGCCTATTTCATGGCGGCGGTGGTGGGGGAGGTAGGGCAGCCTGGAAACTACCAGCTCCCCGCCGGCTCCACACCGCTGCAGGCGGTTGCCGCGGCGGGCGGTTTCCGCGACAACGCCAACGAACGCGGGACGTACGTGCTGCGCGGTCAAACACGCATCGAGTTGGGCGGCATGCCGGCGGATGACGATATGGACACCGCGTCCGCCGCCTCGGTGGTGGCGGCGCTCGGCGCCCACGTGCTGAGTTCGGGGGATGCCGTGGTGGTACCCCGGGACCGACTCACGTGGCTGACGACAGGCAATCTGTTCACGCTGGCACAATTCCTGGTGAGCGTCGTCACCCTGATACGGCTCTTCTGAGCACGGGACAATGGCCATGACGAACCTGAACGAGCCTGCAGCCGGACCGGTACTGCCGGCGGCCGATGGCCCTGCCGCGGCGCCGCGGGTGCGCGAGCACCTGCGCGTGCTACGGCGGCGCTGGTGGATCGTGGCCCTCGTGGCGGTGGCCCTGGTGGCGGGGTCCTGGTGGCGGCAGCGTGGACAGGTACCCCACTACCAGGCCGTGGCGTCCGTGAAGACCTCCGCGTACGCGGGTGATTTTCTAAGCGGCGGTTATGCGGCATGGTTGGCCAGCGACCCGGCCCAGCTGGCTACACAGGTGCGCATCATCCGCACGCAGGGCGTCCTCGGCCCGGTCGTGGATTCCCTGGGACTCCGCTTTCAGGTGGGGGAATCCGGGTACCAGTTCCACGACGTGGTGGACCGTGCGCACGTGGCGCCGGGCGCGCCGTCGGGGGGCTATCAGTTGGCGTCCGAGGGTGGCCGGATCGAGCTGCAGGAGCAGGGTACCGGTCGGACCGTGTCCGTTGCTTCGGCCAACGTGCTGACCGGTCCCGGGCTGACCCTGTTCCTCAATCCCGACTTCGCTCCGGCGCAACCGCTGGCGGTGGCGGTGGTCAGCGCCGACGCGGCGCTCGATCGGCTGCGCGCCGGCCTGGATGCCTCCCTGGCTCGCAACAGCGTCCTCATCGACATCAAGTACACGTCACCCGACTCCATCCTGGCGGCGCGCGCGGCCCAACAGGTGGCCGAGCAGTACCGGTGGCACGCCGGCGGAGAGCTGCGCCGTACAGCTGAGGAGACGCTGAATCTCGTACGAGCCCAGCGGGCCGACCTGGAAGTCACCATGAGGGAGCGGCTCACCCGTGGTTCGGGCAGCAATTCCGTCGCGGCGATCTTCAATCAGAATCTCATGGGCGTCGCGGACGCGGAGGCGCGTGCGCAGACGTACGCCTCGCAGGCGGCGATCGTACGTAGAGCGCTGGCCATCTACGACGACACGGGCAACATCTCCGTCCTGACCGCGCTCGGTGAGTTGGTCCCCGGCGCAACCAACCTCTATGATCGGCTGGCCACCCTGCAGCGCGAGCGTCAGCAGGCCATCGAGGCGCGTGGTCCGGGCCCGGCCGTGGCCACGTACGACACACTGATCGTTGCCGCGCGCAAGCAGTTGGCCGATCAGGCCGAGCAGCGGCTACGCGTGCTCGAGCAGCAGGAGCAGGCGGCCGCGGACGAGGCCGTCCGGTTGCGGTTGGAACTGGACGTGCTCCGTCCCCAGCTCGCCGTCTCCCAGGGTGTGGACCGGGAGCTGCTGGCGCTCCAGGAGCGGCAGCGTATGCTTTACGAGGAGGAATTCACGGCGGAGGTCGAAGCGGCCATCGAAGGGAGTCCGGTGGAAATCGTCCAGCCTGCCGTGGTACCCACCACCCCGTTGCCTCAGCGCCGCACACGGACCCTGCTTCTGTCCCTCGTGCTTGGGCTAGCGCTCGGGATGCTTGCGGCCCTGCTGCTGGAACAACTCGATACCCGGGTGCGGGACCCGGAGGACGTGCAGCGGTCCGCGGGGGTGGGTGTGATCGGCTTGATTCCCGCGCTGCGCGAAACCTCCGGGGGGCGGCCGCTGGCGCTCTCCCAGGCGGAGCAGCAGACGGCCGGTGCGGAAGCCTTCCGGAAACTGCGTACCAACCTGCGCTTCATCCGCGCGGAGCGGCCGCAGGTGGTGGCCGTTACCAGCGCCGGCCCGCACGAGGGCAAGAGCGTGCTGTCGGCGAACCTTGCCCTGGCGCTCGTGCAGCAGCGCTCCCGGGTGCTCCTGGTGGACGGGGACCTCCGCCGTCCGGTGCAACACACGATCTTCGGCCTCAAGCGTGACCCGGGGCTGTCAGACGTGCTGGTGGGCATCCTGCCGCCCACCCAGGCCATTCGCAAGGACGTGCAGATCCCCGGGCTCTACGTCATGCCGTGCGGCACCGAGCCGCCGAATCCGTCGGAACTACTGGGCAGCGAGGAGTTTGCCAATCTGCTCAACCAGATGCGCAAGCATTTCGACACCATCATCGTGGACACGCCACCCGTGAACCTGGTGAGTGACGCCGCCATCGTGTCCACGGTGGCCGATGGCACGCTGGTGGTGGTGGACGCCGGTCGCACCGATCGGCATGTGCTGGCCAGCGCCGTGAACGAATTGCGGCAGGCGCGGGCCACCGTGCTGGGGGTGGTGTTGAACCGGGTCGACAGCCGGACGGCCTATGGCTATGGATACGGCCGCTTCGGCCGCTATTACCGCTCCGGATACTACAAGAGCGAATCCGCGACCAACGGGGACCGGGAGTGGCGCGAGACGCTCGACTCCCTGTGGCAACAGGTCTCCCCCTACGTTTGAGGTTGGCGTGCTGCGCGTGAGCGACGATTGTGTGGTGCGGGCCGCCGCGACGCAGGTGTCGGCAGATCTCGAGGGAGAGGCGGCCGTGCTGGACACCCTGAGCGGCGTCTACTGGGGGTTGGACGAGGTGGGCGCGGCCGTCTGGCGGCATCTGCGCGAGCCCGTCAGCGTGCTCCGTCTGCGCGATGCCCTGCTGAGCGAATTCAACGTGGACCACGCGGCCTGCGAGCGGGATCTGCTCGGCTTCCTGGCGGAACTCCGGGAGGCGGGACTGCTCGAGGTGGCCACGCCCCGTTGAAAGGCCAGCTCACCGGTCCCTGACCGCCACCAGAGGGCAGCCGCCCCGGGCGCGGGTCGGGTGCCCGAATCCCGCGCCGAGCAACAGCTCGGCCACGGTCGCCGTCTGCCACTCCGCCGCTTGCAGTGCGAGCACCCCACCCGGCCGGAGATACGCCGCGGCGCGCGGAATGAACTCCCGCAGCAACGCCAGACCATCCTGACCGCCTCCGCTCATGGTCTCCGCCGGCGCCTGCCAGAGCCGGCCACGGGCACGTTCCGCCGCCAGCAACACGGGTGGGAGCCAGGGCAGGTTGGCCGCGATCAGGTCCACCGTTCCGGCAAGTTCCGGAGGCAGCGGCTCCAGCATGGATCCCCGCAGGAAGACCACCCGCCGCAGGTCGAGCCGCCGCGCGTTGGCGCGGGCGGCCCGGCACGCTCGCGCGGAGGTGTCCGTGCCCCAGACCCGGGCGCGCGGCCGGTGACGCGCCAGCGCCAGGGCAACCGCCCCGCCGCCCGTCCCCACGTCCACGGCGCGGGTCTGGTTGTCCGGATCCAGGTGGGTGAGCGCCGCCCGTGCCAGCAGCTCCGTCGTGGGGTTGGGCGCGAAAACTCCGGGCGGGATGATCAGTTCCAGGCCCATGAAATGCCCCCTGCGCCGACGCTGCCGGGAAAGGCCGGCCCGCAGCCGGGCCGCGATGAGGCCGAGGCCGTGCTGCGCGTGGGCGGCCGCTCGCGCCCCCACGCCGACGGGCACCAGGTCGAGCGGCACACCCTCACGGATGAGGCCAGCATCGGTGGGGTCCAGCGTGGCCCGCCAACCGGCGGCGCGCAGCGCCGCCCGGGCAGGGAGCAGCGCCGCCACCGTCACCTCCACACGAACCCGCTCGGGATCCTCGGGCGTGTGCGCGTCCAGACCGGCGGCGCGCAGGACGGCGGCGGCCATGCGCCGTTCGGCACGCACGCGGAGCCGCCACGCTGCCCGCAACCGTGGCAGCGAGAAGCCGGAGGAATCCGGCGAGGCGGTGTGGGTCATGATCAGCCGCGGAACTCGGGTGGCGTTGACCTGAGCGGGCACCTCAAGCTACCGTCCACGCATGCCCTCGCGCACCCCACCTCGCGCCGCCGGACGGTGGCCGCTCCGCCGCCTGCTGGCACTGCCACGGATCGAGCGGCTGCTGCTGCTGCGCGCCGCGTGCGCGCTGGTCCTGGCGCGACACGCGCTCCGTCCGGTTCGTCGGCGCACGCCATCCCTCCTGGAAGCGCGACCGATGGCGTCCAGCAGGGAGTCCGGTGTCGAACCCGAGGCCGTGGCACTGGCGGTGCGCCGTGCCGCCCGTCACCTGCTGGGTGAGTGGACCTGCCTCGAACAGGCGCTGGCGGGGCGCACCATGCTGGCGGCGCTCGGCAGATCTTCCCGGGTGCGGCTCGGAGCCGCCCGCGCCGCCCCTGGCGAGCACCGCTTCCATGCCTGGCTCGAATGTGATGGGGTGGTGGTTCTGGGTGGCCACCAGCCTCG
>Ga0214473_10003688_pt1 | contig 18516 bp, 14 predicted proteins | sample RVTome_7_FD_203509 | JGI IMG/M metagenome (GOLD analysis project Ga0214473, IMG submission 203509) | Soil microbial communities from uranium-contaminated site in the Upper Colorado River Basin, Wyoming, United States - RVT98D197 | ecosystem: Environmental > Terrestrial > Soil > Contaminated >... | reverse complement strand
CTACGAGCTGACGCCCAAGCCGCCGTCCACCATCGAATACATCTGAGCCCACATCGTACGGAGGGAGCTATGCCCTACGCCGGAAAGAAAAAGCCGGGAGCGCCCACCCTCGGCGTCTTCGTCCCCTGCGACCCGCGCATCGACGAGGAATCGAGGACGCGGGCCTTCAATATCGGGCAGATGACGGCCGCCCTTTTGGCCAAGCGCCTGCGCCTGCCCGACGGCAGCACGCCCAACATTTTCACCTGCTCCCGCCTCGTCGACAGCGAACGGACGGCCGACGCCGGGGCCCAGGAGATGAAGGAAGCGGGCGTCGGCGGCATCATCATCGTCCCCGACACCTGGTTCTTCCCGGGGAAGACGGCCATGGCCCTGACCGCGCATTTCGCGCCGAGCCTGCCCCTCGCCTGTGTCGGCGGCAACAACGCCCCCAAGCCCGGCGTCGTCGGCATCGACGCCCTTGTCGGCGCCTACGCCCAGACGGGACGTCTCTGTCCCATGGTCATCGGGACGATGCCCGAAACCGGGATGAACCCGGAGTTCGACGCCAAGACCCAGGACGAGGTTGTCGACCTGGCCTACGCCATGCTGACCCGCGTCGCCCTCCAGGGCAAGCGTTTCCTCGCCGTCGATACCGACTCCATGCAGATGGAGACCGCCCTCAACCACGTCCACGCCGCCCGGCGCTTCTTCGGCCTCGAGAGCACGCGCGAATCCATGAAGCTCTTCGCCGACATGCTCCGAAAGAAAGGCGGCTACGACCCCGCCGAGCTCAAGGCCCTCCGCGATTGGGTCGTCGACGTCAAGTTCAAGGGCCGCATCTTCACCAACTCCGAGGACATCAAGAAGTTCGGCCGGGCCGTCCTCACCGGAAAGGACGTCAAAGCGCCGGCCCTTTCCGCGGCCGACAAGGCGAAGCTCGACGAGGGCCTGGCCCTCTACCTCATCATCCGCAACTATATGCACGACGTCAACGCCATCGGCGGCGGCTGGACGAGCCAGCTCGCCTGGGGCTCGGATCGGCGCGGCATCCCGCTCTCGACGGCCGACATCGCCGAGTCGCTTTTCAACTCGACCGAGGACCACACCGGGAAAAAGACGGTCGTGCCCTTCGCTACCGAGAACGACATCCAAGCCCTGCTGACCATGATCGCTTACTGCTATCTCTCCGGCGGCAAGCCTACTCTATTCATGGACTTCCGCAAGGTTTACGAGCCCGCAGAGATCGAGACAAACGCCAAGGCCCTCGGGCTCGACCTCAGGAAATACAAGGCCGAACCGTGGATGGAGCGGGGCTTCATCGACGGCGACAACTCCGGCTCCGGCTCGCTCGACTACGGCGAGAAGTGGTTCCTGTTCAAGGCCATCGAATACTATTTCCCCGGCCTGGGCTTTTCGGTGAGCTACCTCTCGCCCAAGGGCATCAAGGGCCTGGCCGGGCGCGTCGCCTTCTCGGACCTCGGCGGCATGTTCACCATGGTCCAGGACGAGGCCCAGAGCGTCGAGCTCCCCGCGCCGCTGGCCGAGAGGGTCTGCCACGCCTCCGACTACACCTGGCCGCACACGTTCCTGACCTTCGACCACGTCCCGGCGAGCCAGGCCAAGATGGGCATGCCGGCCAACCACTTCCACATGGTGACCGGACTGCCGCGGCGGCGCTGGCAGCATTTCTCCGATTACGCCAACATCCTCAACTACCGTTGGGAGAACGCTCTGGAATACGTCGAGGGACTGGACCGGCCCCTGCCGATGCTCTACCGCATCAACGGGGGAGAGATGGCCGCCAAGATGCTGCTCGAGGGAAGGCGCTAGTCTAAAAGGGCTCCTCGTCGATCTTCTTGCCGGCGAGCACGTCGAGGAAGCGGCCGATCGAGAGCGGCGCGCTCCCTTCGTAGTGATTGTTGAGATTGAGGTAGGTCAAAACCCTCTTCTTGGCGTTGGCCCGGACGATCTTCGCCGCTGCTTTTAGGCCCCCGGGCTTGGGGGCGACGACTTTGTTCCAGACCTCCCCCGTTTCCCCTTCGATCTCAAGCCTGTCCCCGCCGTGGAGTCGGATGACCTGGAACGAGGCCGTCTCCGGCTTGAACTTGTCGAAGACCTGGCCGATGGGCGGCATGTAGTAGCCGTCGAGGTAGACGAAGCCAAGGTCGCGGTCTTTGAGAAAACTGAAAAACGCCGGCGAGAGGTAATTCGGGTTCCGGATCTCGACCGCGTATCGATAGCCTTTCGGCGCCGCGTCTATGAATTCTCCGAAGCGCTCGAAAAAAACCTCCTTGGAGGCCATCTTCTGCTTGTTGAGGTATTCGAACTGGAACATGACCGGCCCGAGCCTCGACTCGAGAGGGGAGAGGGCATCGAGAAAACGGCAGAGCAGGTCGTGGTCGAGGAACGACGGGTTCGGCTTGCCGGCGAAGGCGGCGTTTTGGGGCGTCTGCTTGGAATAATAGTGGGTCAGGGTCAGTGAGTTGGGTGCCTTGACGGTGAAGACGAAATCGTCCGGGACGCTCTTCGCGTAGAGACGGACGGCCGCCGGGTCGGGGAGGCGCAAACTTCCCGGGAAGAGGCTCCAGAACCATTGGTCAACTTCGACCGAATCGAGCTTCTTGGCATAGTCGACGAGGTATTCGTCGGGCCGGTAGGTTTTGAGCGGTTCGTAGACGAGCCCCTTCCAGGTATCGTACTTCCAGGAGCAGGTCCCGAGCCGGAGGAGGCCCCGGAATTCCCTCGGAACGCTGAGATCGAGAGCCATATTGCCGCCTCTGTCCCCAGATTAGGCCCGGGAGGCGGGGTTGTCAATCCGCCCCTGAAAAGGGACTGCCCTAATTGGGGACTATCGTCCCCGATTAGGACTGTCCCTCTTTAATTGACACCTTGGAACGATTCTGCTATTTTTGTTGCCCCTTGCGGCGCTATCGTCTAGGGGTCAGGACAGGTGGTTCTCAGCCATCAGACCGGGGTTCGAATCCCCGTAGCGCTACCATGACCCGCTTTTTCGAACCCCTTCCCCTTACTAGGTTTCATATGCCGGCCTCTTTGAGCTTCTCTTCAAGTAGCTTGGTGAGATTTTCAACATTGGCAGAACCGCCCCCATAGATAATCTTGCCATCCCTTCCAATAACGTAGATCGTAGGCAATTCACTGATGTGGTAGGCTTCCCCGATTGTCTCACCTTTGAGCAGCAGCCCGTAGGTATACCCCTTCTCTTTCATGTATGCCGCAGCGTTGCTCTCCTCCCACGCATTGACGCCGATAATCTCCGCGCCGCGGTCGTGATACTTTTCGTATAACTTCTGCATACCGGGCATCCCTTGTACACATGGCCCGCACCACGTTGCCCAGAAATCAAGAACGACCAACTTGCCGCGATAGTCCTTCAGCGCGTGCATTTTGCCTTCGGCATCTGCAAGCTTCCAATCCGGCGCGGGGTCACCGACAGCCAGCAGGGCTGGGCGGTTCGGTGGAAAGTAAGGGGTGACCGTATATCCTTCAGGCAGCTTAATGCTAAAAACCAGGTCATCGAGAGGACGATTCACTTGGACATTTGATAATGTCAGGATGTAAGCCCCATAACGCCCTTTGTCGTCAACTGCCACCTCTTCAACTTTGCGAGGCAGATTGTCCTTGACGCCGATGAACCAACGCTCTCTCTTCATTCGTCCGTCGGGCCGCTGACCATATTCCACATACACCACGTGACAGAGTACCCCGATGATGCTGGTTCGCCCCTCGTACTCAGCGACAGCGGCATCCATCTGTTTTGTTAAAGGTCTGTCCTGCACGTACTCAAACATTATCAATTGGTAGGCCCCGCCGCCAAACAACGCGGTCACACCGCCGAGAGTGCGTCCCTTCGGGTCAGTCTCAACATCCTTCACGATCATAATATTTGCTTGCGTACGGAGTTTGCGGATCGTCCGACCATCGAAAGCCGTGTGAAACGACACCGCTTCACCGCTCCCGGTTTGATAGAAGATGCCTTCTGCAGTCAGCTTAGCAACCAAGGGATCGCCAACGGGAAGCTTGGCCAAGCTGACTTCGCCAATGTCTGTGGCGGTGCGAGTAGCGAACGCGCCGACACCTTGATATTGAGCCTCGTAAGTCACGCTCCGCACTCCGCGTAATGCCTCGTCAGCAGCACGCAACACCCTTTTCGGGTCTTCAGTATTGGCGCCGATCCCTGGCGCTACCTGCCGCGAGTTTGCATCGTTAGTAACTAGTCTCAGCAATGCGGGACATACCACGCCGAGGTTCGCGGCGCTGGCTCTGCTGCCCAAAGCTAACGCAAGAGCAGCCGCCAAACAGATGACATTATGCACATTTGTTCTCAGCGTTTCCATCGAAACATCTCCTCTTTCCTGCAGACTAAATTCTTTTGTCCATAATTGTATACCGATCCAGGGAGAAAATGTTACTCCCCCTGTCATCTTATTGACACCTTTACGCCCTTATCCCGCCGTATCCCTCAGCTGCGCGTGTTGACAATGATGTCACTTCCAATATACTGAGATTCTGTACCTCACTAGAAGTCAGTATCCAAAGGGGAATCTAGCAAATCCCCGGGAGGAAGTGCGTCACGTCTGTCCGTTTGGAGGGATAATGAAACCACTAACTGTGACTCCAGCAGTGCTTCTGGCGATCGTTATCTCCATCGCTCCCGCCGCGTACCAGGTTAAATCGATCACGGCGTCGACCAGCAATGCCGAGCTCATTGAGACAGGCGGCGCCGGGACGAACTTCGCCATGACCGAGGCGGACTATCTGACGCTGATTAAGCAGCTCGCCGGCTCGCCGGTTTTCGTGCCCATGACGAAGAAGCCGGACGGCCTCAGCCCGCAGGCGCGCTTCGGCGTCAACTTTGTCCTGGAGGGCCGGAATCGCGCCTGGATCCTCGATGGCGACGATGCCCATGGCTACATTTTCTACGCCGATATCAACGCCAACGGCGACCTCGGCGACGACCCGCCCCATAGGTTCGAGCTCATAGACGGGAAGTACTCGCTTCGTCTCCAGCTGCCCGCGAAGTCAGAGGACGGCGCGGAGACATATCCCGTCATCAAGAAGATCGTCATCGATCGGATAGAGCCGCCGGGACAGGCCGACAAACAGCTCGCCCTGCTCATGTACGGCAGGACGAGACGGCGCGGACAATTCTTATTCGAATCCGGCGGCAGTCCGCTCCCGTTCATCATCATGGGCGCGAACGGCATCTATAACTGGGATTACGATTGGATCTATTTTGATATGGACCGCGACGGGACGTTCAATCCCGATGTTGAGGGCTATCAGATCTCCGATAAATACGTGAACATCGGCGAAGTGACATATGAGTTCGCGGTCGATCGGTACGGGAGAAGCGTAACGCTGACGCCGCTGGCCGAAAAGAGGCCGGCGCGCGCCATCCTCTTGGCGGGATATCCGGCGCCCGAGTTCGACTTTGTCGACCTCCAGGGCGTCAGCCGGCGACTCGTGGACTACCGGGGCAAGGTCGTGTTGCTCGATTTCTGGGGGACCTGGTGCGGGCCGTGCGTGGCTTCGGTGCCACAGCTTGTCGCGGTGTATGAGAAATTCCACGCCAAGGGCTTCGAGATTCTTGGCATCACGGCAGAGGACACGCGCGAGCAGCTGACGGCTTTCATAGCCAAAAGTCAGATAAATTGGCCGCAGACGATGGAAGGCGAAAAAGGTCCTATTGCGACACTGTACCGGATCACGGGCTGGCCCAGCTACTTCCTGATCGGCGAGGACGGCCGGATTGTCGTCGCTGCGCCCGGCGGGGAGAAGATCGACATCGCGGGCGAGCTGGCAAAGTTGTTCATAGAGAAGCAACCCTTCTGAGCAGGCCAATTTCTGGTATGATGAGCCTATGATCAAGCGCCTCGCGATCTGCTTGGCCCTGTCGAGCGTTATCGCAGCATCCTTGCCGGCCATCCCGGAGCCGCCGGTCACGATCAAGCTGGGACCGCCTCTCGAGATCGGCCGGGAAGAGCTCCTGTTCGGTTCCGTCGCCTCGGTCTGCGAAGACGATTCCGCCAACTTTTATGTGCTCGACCAGCGAGAGCAGACGGTTCTCAAGTTCTCGCCTGACGGCCGGTTGCTGATGAGGTTCGGCCAGAAGGGTCAGGGGCCCGGCGATTTCCAATCCCCAGGCCAGATCGTTTTCACTTCCAAGGGGGAGCTGGCCGTCCTAGAGGACCTCTATTACGTCTCTTTTCACAGGACGGACGGCACGTTCATCCGGCGGCTGGACCTCAATGGGCGTCTCGGGCTCGGATTCGTCGGGCCTGACCGTTACTACGCCTGGGATTGGCGGCCCGAGGACCGGCAGCAGCTTCTGGTCGATGCCAAGAACACCGTCCTCGGGACCTTTCACGCCATCGCCAGAGAGCGGTTCTCGGCGCTCCTGCCCGACGAGACGGGCCGGACCGTGATGTTCAATTACAGCCACGAAGCTTATGTTCCACAATTCCTCTACGCTTACAGCGGAGGCCTTGCCGCCATCGGGATCAGCGACCGTTATGAGATCGCGCTTCTCGACGAACAAGGTCAGACCGTAAAGACCATCCGGCGGGACGAGAAACCCCAAAAGATCGGCGCCAAAGAAAGGGACTTCCTCGAACGAGGACTCCGGGATTTTGCCAAGTCCAAGAGCTGGCCCGAACGCGTCGGCCGCGAGCTCGGCAAAAAGATCCCCTCTTCGAAGAACATCGTGAATGCGGTCCGCATCTCGCCGAAACGCGTTCTTGTCTTCCGCTTTCCCCCCGATATCACGGCCGAGCCGACTAGTTTCCCGGTCGACGTCTTCACCCGGGAAGGCGACTTCCTGGGCACGGGGGAGCTCCCCGAGGCGCCGCTTTTCGTCTCGGCAAGGGCCATGTATTTTTCTCGCGCCGATGCGGACGGAAACGTCTATCTGATCAAGCAATCCTATTCGTTCCAGCCTTGACACTTAGTTGAGGGATACGGCATGAAACGCGCAGCCCTTTTCGTCTCGCTGGCCGCCTGGATGTCGGTTCTGGTGACCGCCTGCCGGACGGATGCGCCAGTCGATACTTCGAAATTCACGATCGAGATCCTCGAAGGCGTCAGGCATATCCATAATCACGCTCCACAGCTCGAGAGCTCGTCTCCCGTGCGGCTGGAACTCATCGGGAAGATCGGCGAACTCGAAGGTAAGGAAGACAAGGATATTTTGTACGATCCGGTGGACGCGGCCCGGCTCCCAAACGGGGACATCCTCATCCTTGAGAGCAGCGCCTGTACCATCAAGCGATATAATAAGGACCACGAATTTATTTCTTCTTTCGGACAAAAAGGGCTGGGTCCCGGGGATTTTATTTCTCCGTATTCTTTGAGACTGAATCGTAAGAAAAATAAACTATACGTTGCCGATAGCCAAATCTCCTTGTTTTCGCTCGATGGACGTTATATCGACAGCTTCAGGCCCGCTAGAGCTCGACTTAGCGGCGGCAGCAGCATTACCCAACAATATCAAACCTCCGGCATGGCGCTGCTCTCTGATTCTCGCGTCATCCTGCCGAGCGACACCTCGATGTGGGAGGAGTACGAAGGCAAGGCCTTGCTGACGGTTTACGACGGAACGGGAACGGCCGTCCGCTCCTTCGGGGCCGTCACGCGGTTCGACGATCCTCGTATGACGCTCAATGCCAATATCGTATATTTCGCGACGGACAGCGAGGACAACTGTTATGTTGCTTATGCCCATCAAAATAGGATTGATAAATACTCTCGGGAGGGGGAGTTCCTCCTCTCCGCGGACCGGCGTCTTCCCTATGGAATCAAGACCGAGATGAGGGATGAGGTTTTTACGAGCGGTCCCATGAAACAGGTGATGTCCTGGCCCTCGGTCACGTCGGTCGCCAGAAGCATGGGCGTGGACGGGGACAAAAGGATATGGGTGTTGACGTATTTGATCCAGCCGGACAGGTTCGGGGGTTTCGACAACGAAGTCGAAGTGAGCCGCTGTTATCGCTTCGACGTGTTCGATCCCCAGGGGATCCTCCAGTTCACCGTAGCCTCTCCGAACGTGAAATTCAGCGGCTTTGCCATTTACAACGACCGGATGTACCTGGTCGATCCCGGACAAGAATCCTGCGTCTACGAATACAGGATCGTCGAAAAGGACTAGGCCTCACCCGTTTGACTTCGGCCCCCGCTTGACTTATCCTTCCGGAAAAAGAGGGGACGTGCCATGAATTGTCGACGCTGCCGGACTGAGAATCCCGATACGTCGAGATATTGCTCGGCCTGCGGGGCGCTCTTGACCCGGCCACAGGCGCGGCAGAGGAGAACTATCCCCTGGTACGTCTTTGCTGGCGCGGCGGCCCTTCTTGTCCTGATCGCCGGGTATTTCCTATTACCTGGGCTGAGGCCGACGTCGCGGAGGGCGGAATCGAAGGCTTCCGTCGCTGAACCGGCCGCTCAGGGGTCCGTCGCCTCGAAAACCGTCGAATCCATCCCCGCTTCTCCGAGCTTCACCCTTGTCGCCGGGCGCTTCGCCCTCGAAGGCCTGTGGCAAGGCGCTCCGGCCTCTCTCGAAAGCGCCCTCTTCGACGGCTCCTGGGCGGCCCTGCCGTTCTGGACATTTCTGGGCACGGGCGCCCCGGTCCTCGATAGCCCCGGCCCGGCCGGCGTCCAGCCGGCCTGGGTGGACTGGAAATCAACGGATCCCATCGTTCTCTGCCGATTTGATATCGGGGAGAGCCTGCGGACGCCGGAGCTTGCGCCTTGGAACGAATCCGAGCTCCTCGAATGGCGGCCCCTCAGTGGCGAGAGGTTGTCCTTCGCCATAGAGACAGGCCCGCTCCGTGAGGCCGGTTGGTTCAAATCCTTCGCCCTTTTCAGCGAGGTCAACGCGCCCGGCGTCCTCGTCCAAAAAGACCGGATCGTCGGCTGGACGTTCGGCCAGGGCGTCGTCAGGGGATATCTTTGGGCGCCGCCCGACGGGGCCGGTCCAAAACCCCTCCTTTCGGCGGGCGACCTCGCCGGCTCCTTACTCGCGAACTCCCGGGAAGCCGCATTCGTCCAGGCTATGTCCATGACGGACGAGGTTGGGTCTGATCGCAGGCTGGCGGCATTCGCGGCCGGTTTCCGCGAGGCCGCCCTGCTTTCTCCCGAAGACCTTCCCCTGCACTTGAAGCCGGCCATGGTCGCGGCGCGCATGTCGTCTCTGGCCACGGCCATGGTCGAGCGTGGGATGGCCGCCGAGGTCGCCCGGATCCTCGACCCGGACATCCTCTCTGCCGCCGGGGACATCTCGCTTATCAAAGCCGCGGTCCGGGCCGCCGAGGAAGCCCGCGGCTTCGACGCCGCCCATCGACTTCTCGCCGACCTCCGTCGCCAGCCCGTGATCCAGGGCGCGCCCGCCACCAAGGAGCTCGAAGCCGTCGAGGTCGAGTTGGCCAAGGCGTCGCTCCACAAGATCCTCAACGAACGCGGCTACAACGGCCTCGAGATCTTCGAGGCGGTGAGCCCTCTCGCTCCCGACGACCTCGAGCTTCACCTCCTCGGCGTCGAGGTCGCCGTCCTGGAGAAGAAGTGGGGGAGGGCGGCGGACCTCCTCGGGGCCAAGCAGTACCCGGCAGCCTTCTCGGACAAGGCGCGTACTCTCGAGAGGCTCGTCGAGGCGGGCCGCCGCGACGAAGATTCGGTGACCATCCGCTTCAATCCCGGTGACAAACTCATTCCCGTCTTCGCTATCATCAATAAGAAGCTCCGGCAGAAGTTCTTCATCGACACGGGCGCGACGTCGAGCATCATTCCCACTTCGGCCGTGACGGCTTTGGAGATCAGGATCGACAACTCGACGCCCGTCGTCGGTTTTCAGGGGGTCGCCGGAGGGGATCTCGCCTACCAGGTCCGGCTCGAATCCATCGAGGTCGAAGGGCAGACGGTCTTCGACATCCGCGCCATCGTCTACAACCTGGGAATGGACGAGGAGGCCGGCCTTCTCGGCAACGATTTCCTGCAGTACTTCCAGATCGACCTCGACAGCATCAAGGGGGTTCTCAAGCTCCGGAAAAAATAGAACTTGAGCGATTGACACGGGGGGCGGCAACCCCCTAGAATGAAGACGATGGCGAACGCGGGGCACATCGATATCGTCAGGGACCGGCTCGACCACTGGAACGAGTGGCGCCGGAAAAACACCAAGATCGTGCCCGATTTCGCAGGCGCCGATCTCGCTGAGCTCAACCTGGCCGGGGCCAACCTGGCCAAGGCCGACTTCAGCGGCGCCAAGCTCGCCGGGACGAACCTCAGCGGGGCCAACCTGGCCCGGGCCAAGTTCTTCCGGGCCGACCTGAGCCAGGCCGACCTCAGCCGGGCGACCCTTTTCAAGGCCAACCTCAGCCAGGCGGACATGGCCGGCGCCAACCTCAACGGGGCCGACCTCACCGGGGCCTTCCTCATCCGGGCCAACCTCAGCGGGGCCAGCCTCCTCCAAGCCTGCATGAAGGGGGCCAACCTCGGACAGGCCTCCCTTTTCCGGGCCAAGCTCAACGGCGCCGTCCTCAGCCAGGCCTCTTTTTTCAAGGCCGACCTGAGCGAGGCCGACCTGAGCGAGGCCAACCTCGAGGGGGCCAACCTCCAGGAGGCCGTCCTTGAGCGGACCAACCTCCGCTCGGCCAACGCGGCCAACGCCAACTTCTGCTTCGCCACCCTGCTCCGAACGAACCTGGAGAAAGCCGTCCTCGACAATTGCGCCGTGTACGGAACCTCGCTTTGGGACGTCAACCTGTCCGAGTCCCGCCAGAGGGACCTCGACATCATGCCCGCCCAGCAGCCGGTCCTTTCGGTCGACAGCCTGCAGACAGCCCAGCTCGTCGGCATGCTGCTCCATCACGAGAAGGCCCGCTACGAGGTTTTCTCCATCACCCTCAACACCGTCCTCGTCATCGGCCGCTTTCCTCCGGACCGAAAATCGGTCCTCGCGGCCATCAAGGACGCCCTTCGCCGCGGCGAATATTCGCCTCTCGTCCTCGATTTCCACCTGCCGGGATCGGGCGACAAGAGCGAGATCGTCAAGACGCTCGGCAAGATGTCCCGGTTCGTCATCGCCGATCTGACCGACGACCGGCGGATCGCCGAGACGCTCGACGCCGTCGTCCATTTCCTCCCCTCGATCCCCATCCAGCCCATCGGCCAGAAGGGGAGGGAGGAGGGCGTCGCCGACAGCCATTACCACAAATACCGCTGGGTCCTGCCCTTCTGGCCCTTCACGGACGCGGACGACCTGGCCAAGAAGATCGGGCGGGAGGTCATCGCCCCGGCCGAGCAGAAGGCGACCGAAATCCGCCAGAAGATGAGTTTCGGCGTCTGAGCGGCCGGGGCGATTAACCTTTCGTTTGCTGAGGACGCCACCCGGGCAGTGATGGTCCCCATCACTGCCAAAACGGGCGGTGTCCTGCGCGTATGGAAGAGAATTCGCTTTGGCCGCGTTGAGAATTCTTCCCCTCCGGCAGCGTCTCATGATATCATCTGGGCGTAAGGAGAGAGAATGAACGCGCTGGTCCCCGTCATCGCCAACAAGTTCCGTGGGCATTTCCCGGGGAAGCCCCTCCTCGTCGTCTCTCCCGGCCGGGTCAACCTCATCGGCGAGCACACCGATTACAACGAGGGGTTCGTCCTCCCCGGCGCCACGGACAAGGCCGTCGTCTTCGCCGTCTTGCCCCGGGCCGACAGGCTCTGCCATTTCGTCTCCCGCGACTTTGACCAGGAATTCCGCTGCGAGCTCGGCGAGTTCCACCGTTCCCCCCTGCGCTGGCCCGACTATCTCCAGGGGGTCGTCGATCAGTTCCTCAAGGCGGGCCACAGGGTCGGCGGCTTCAACTGCGTTTTCGGTGGCGACATCCCCATCGGGGCCGGCATGTCCTCCTCGGCGGCCATCGAAGGCGGCCTGGCCTTCGCCCTCAACGTCCTCTTCGGCCTCAAGCTCGACAGCCTGGCCCTGGTCAAACTGGCCCAGAAGGCCGAGAACGAATTCGTCGGCGTCCGGTGCGGCATCATGGACCAATTCATCAACATCCACGGCCGGGAGAAGAGCGTCCTCAAGCTCGACTGCCGGTCCCTCGCTTACGAACATTTTCCTTTCGAGCGGGAGGACCTGAGGATCGTCATCTCCGATACGCTGGTCCGGCGCGAGCTGGCCTCGTCGGAATACAACGTCCGCCGCGGCCAGTGCGAGGCCGGGGTGAAGATCCTGCGCGCCCACGACCCATCGGTCGGCAGTCTGAGGGACGCGACCCTGGATCTTCTCGGCGAGCACAGGGCCGAGTTCGACCCGGTCGTCTACCGCCGCTGCGACTACGTCGTCCGTGAGAACATCCGCGTCGGGGAGGCCTGCGCCGCCCTCGTCCAGAACGACTTCGCGGTCTTCGGCGGGCTGATGAACCTGTCCCACGCCGGCCTTCGCGACGACTACGAGGTCTCCTCCGTCGAGCTCGACGCCCTCGTCGAAGCGGCCCGCCGCGTCCCGGGCGTCCTGGGCGCCCGGATGATGGGCGCGGGCTTCGGCGGCTGCACGATCAGCCTCGTCGAAGCGGACGCCGTTCCGGAATTCGAAACCCGTGTTATGAGGGAGTACGAGGCCCAGACAAGCAAGGCGCCCAAGATCCACGTCATCAGGATCGAGGCCGGGACGCACGCCGTCGAAGACGTCTAGCCCGCCGTAAAACTCTCCGCCTTTCCCTTGTCCGGCTCAGTCCCCGCCGAAGGGCCGATCGATGGAATCGGCCTCGAGGCCGCCGAGGTGACGGGCCCCGGCCTCCGTGATGACCATGCAGTCCTCGATGCGGACGCCGAATTCTCCGTAGATATAAATGCCGGGCTCGTTGCTGAAGGTCATGCCCGGCTCGAGCTTGAGCGTGTTCCCTTTGACAAGGTACGGGTACTCGTGGCCCTCCATCCCGATGCCATGGCCGAGGCGGTGGGCGAAATATTTATAACCCGGGCCGAAGCCGGCGTCCTCGACGACTTTCCGGGCCGCCCGGTCGACCAATTCGCACGTGGCTCCGGGACGGGCCGCTTTGAGCGCGGCCGCCTGGGCTTTCCTGACGATGTCCCAGACGCGGCGCTGTTTGTCCGAGGGCTTGCCGAAAACGACCGTCCGGGTGACGTCGGACCGGTAGCCCTCGATGCCGCAGCCGCCGTCCACGAGGACGGCGTCTCCAGCTGTAAGCGTACGTGGAACCTGGGAACCGTGGGGGAAGGCGGTGTTCGGGCCGAACTGCGGCCCGCCGCCTCCCGAAGAGCCCAGCTTCTGTGTGGCGGAGGAAATAGCGCCGGACAGGTCCCGGGTCGTCATGCCCGCGCGGAGCTCCTTGAAACCCTCCCGGTAGGCGAGCTTGGTGATGCGGTTGGCCAGGTCCATGTAGGCGATCTCTTTCGCCGTCTTGACTCCCCGGCAGCCCTCGGTGATGGCCGCGCCGTCGATGACCTCGACTGCGGCGAGCGACCGGCGCAGGCCGTAAATTTCGAACGCCCGCAGATCCGGGGCCGTGCCCAGCTTTCCGGTCGCGGCGCCGATGTCCTTGAGGATCCCGCCGACGACCTCGTAGGGATTTTCATGCTCTTCCCAGGTCCGGATCTCCTGGCCGGCCGGGACGAGCTCCTCGGCCCGCTTGACCTCGAAGGCCGGGCAGACCCAGACCGGGTCCCGCTTCCGGCTCAACACGGCGCCGAAGACGCGTTCGCTCAGCCACCAGCCGACCTTCGTGAAATAGAGAAGGTTCGTCCCTCCACCGATGAAGACGGCGTCGAGCCCCTTTTCTGTCAGGAGCCGCCGGGCTTTCTCCCGGCGCAGGGCGAAATCCTCCGGCGTCAGCGGCTCGACGCCGGTCACCATGTTCTTGAGCTCTTGCGATCGTCCGGCGGCGGGCGCGGCCAGGGAAGCTGAACGGAGGCCCAGAGCGGCCAGAGAAATGCTTCCGGTCTTGATGAACGAACGGCGGGTCGGTGACATGTTGGTTTCCTCCAGGAACAGGAAAATATCACATCTCCGGCCGCGGGGAAAGACATCTTTCTTTTCAGCCGTAAAATGCGGATAATAGCCCATTTGACGTCGACGGCAGCGGCGGCTGGAAAGAGACCCCTTACGAGCGACTATCGAAACGCCCCCACCGGCCCTACGGAGTGAAAATCGATTACCTCGGGCCGGGGGACGCGACGCCGAAGAGCGTTTATTATTTCTCCTGCGACCTCGAGAACAAGGCTTTTACCGAAGAGTCGGCCCTCCACAGGTTTTTCGAAGAGCTGGGGACGATGACGACGTTCGTTAAATCGGGTTCCTACCTTCTCCACTGGAGCAATTTCTCGACGGTCCGCAAGCTCATCCTCGACCGGAGCCTGTTCGTCCTCGAGGACGACACGGGCCTCCCTTACCGCTTTTTCAAGCGTGGCGGCTGGGAAGTCACGCTCTTCGGACGGTATGCGACGCCGGTCAAGGATTTCACCAACGTCGAGCAGCTGGACCTGCGGGCGGCTTACGAGGATCCGGAGGGGAGCGTCAGGCCCCTGCCTTTTCACTTCGGCTATCGCTGGCTGACGCAGGTCGACAACCTGCTCCTGGCCAAACGCCCGTGCCGTCCCTACAAGGTTCCGGTTATTAAATAGCGCGCCGGAGTCGTTCTTGAAGACATCGAGCTTTCAGGAGAGAAGGGGTGTCATAGAGAGAATGATGAGCGTACAACGCAGACGTGGATCGATAGCCCTAGTTCTTTCCTTTTCCATCATGAATTGCGCACTCGCCTCTCATGCACAGGATTGGAAGGGCACGATTAAAAAAGGAGACGGCGTCGTGGCCGTCATGAATACCAAGCGACCGATGTTCGGTGACGGAGTTATGACGCTGACGGAACAATTGAGCATCGGGAGAGCCGAAGGGCAGGGAGCGGACGCGTTTTTCCGCCCTTGGTACCTGGCCGTCGATGACGAAGAAAACATCTATGTGATGGATCAAGGGGATTGCCAGGTCAAGGTTTTTAACAAGAGCGGGGCATTCTTGAGGGCGATCGGCCGGCGCGGAGAGGGGCCTGGCGAGCTTCTACATCCTGATAATATTTTTCTCACCGCGGATCGCCGCTTGGTCATTGAAGATTTCATCCGTAACCTCACCCATTATTCCCTCGATGGGCTTTTCGTCAAAACGCAGTCCACGACCAGGATATTCCCCATTGATGTTCTTGTGGATACAACAGGGCGTGTCTTTGCTTTACTGAATATCCGGGACCCGGGACTCTCGGGAAAAGAGATCGTTCTCTACGACGAGAATCTAAAACTGCTGCAGACGTTCATTTCTTTTCCGCGGCCGAAGCCGGACCCCCAGATTCTGGAGCCTTTCCAGCCGGAGGTCCATTGGGCGCTTTTGAAAGGCAACGGCCTGGCCGTCTCCGGCCAGGCCGAGTATGTCGTCGATATTTTTGGGCCTCAGGGGACGCGCATTAAAAGAATCACCAGGGATTACGATCCGGTGAAGATCACCGAGGAAGACGTCAAGCAGAGGGTCCGAAAAGTTCCGGAGGGCCGAACGCTGGCCGTCCCGAAATATTTCCCTGCGATTTCTTCACTCACCGCCGACGATGAGGGGCGGCTTTATGTCCGGACAAACGAAAAAGCGTCTGGATCGACCTGCTTCCACGACGTCTTTGATCCTGACGGCAAGTATCTCGCCAAAATCGCGCTCAAGAATGGAGCTCAGGTTTGGAAAAACTCGAGACTTTACTCCATTGAAGAGGATGAATCGGGCTTCCAGGTCGTTAAGAGATATCGAGTCAACTGGAATCTTCGCTAGCGAACGCCTTCGGGAAGGATTTCGTCTCCTCACGCGCTCGCCGCAAGTTCGACGCTAAATAGAGGCTCGCTAAAAATCTGGGGGAGGGAGCCGCATAGCCATTGACATTAACCCGGGGATGGAATTACCCTTGGCCCAAGAAAGGGAACCGTCCGAATATGAGGGATCGCTTTCATTTCAAAGAGGGGGACATCATGAAGAGAGCTATGGCATGGGCTTGTCTTATTGTAGCCGGGATTTTCCTTAATGCTGCCCAAGAAAAAATCGAAGTCAAGACGATTGATGGTGTAACTCATATCCTGAATCCGGCCAAGCCGCTAAAGGGAACGGTCAAGCTGGAGGTTGTGCGTACGAGGACGATCAATCCCTATGATCAACCCGACGTCGGATTAAGAATGATCCGCTTCTGCCGAGATGCCGCCGGCCAGGTCGTCCTCTATGATCCGAACGGCGCGGAAGGTCACCGCTTCGCCCCGGACGGAAAATACCTCGGTCTTTTAACCAAGAAAGGCCAGGGACCCGGCGAGTTCAGTCCAATGCAAGGATATGATATTAATTTCTACGAGCCCGACATTTGGGTTTTCGGCGGAAGAAAAGCCGCACGGTTTGATGGACAGGGCCGTTTTGTGAAGGACAAAGTCTTGAGCAACTATTATTCCGCGGGAGTCGAAGCCAATAGATTCCTCACGGTCGATTCAACCCGGAATGAGAAAAAGGACCAATTATGGACCCTCAAGCTGATCGAATTCTCAATGGACGGTGAGGAAAAGGCAGTTGACCTGCTTCAGGCCGAAAACATCCGCATGATTCGAAATCCCAACGGGCAGGGGGGATTCTTTGAGGGCTGGGGAACTCCAAATTATTTCTATGTGGCAGATCCCGGGAAAAAACGCATTCTCTGCGGTCTGAACACGGAGTATAAGATCCAAGTCAAGGATTATACGGGCAAGAATATCTTGGTCATCGAGAAATCCTACGATCCTATAAAAGCCAAGAGGGCGGATGTGGAAAAAATGATGTCCTGGGTGCTCAAGAACGAGAACTCAAAATGGATGATCGCGGCCTATCCCGACCGGTTCATCGCCATCACCAATATCAGACTGCTTCCTAAGGGTCATCTTGCCGTGTTCAGGGTATCTGGCCCCGGGACATTCGAGATTGATGTGTTCTCCCCTAAAGGCGAATGCCTTTATGCTCTTATCCCGCCAACCGACGTGAAGATGGATGAGGCATACTTTTTTTCGGGCGGATTCGCGATTGTTGAACAGGACGGAGATTACAGCGTCTACCGGGAATATAGGATCACCAACCTCCCTGAGGTGTTCGGCAACTAGACCTTCTCTATTGGAGCGGATTGGCTTCAGCTAGATGCCGAGCCTGTACTTCTTGATCCTGAAGATATCGTTCTCGTCGTCACTCTCAGCGACCCAAAGGAAATCGCCGTCGAGAGCACAGTATCCAGACCACCGGAGCTGCCGAAGGGCCGGTTCAGGCAACTTGAGATAAAAGCTGTCCATGAAGGTCCCTTCGCCGTCGAATACATCGATGAGGACGCCCTTCGACTTGTCCCGGGTCGACGTCACGGCCCAGATCTGGTCGCCACGGGTCAGGATGGCCTTTACGTCACTCTGGAATTTTTGCTCAGGACGCGGATAATACTTCCCCCCGATCCTAATATTGCCGATCTTCTCGATGGCGGTCGGAGGATCGGGCTTGACCCTTTCGTAGGCCCGACGGAATTCCCGAACGACTTTATCCGTCGCAGGGTCATATATCTTGATCAGGTATTCACTCGTGTGGCTGAGAGCAAGATATTTGCCTTTGAACGGGACTGCGACAAACCAGCTGATCGGATATTGCCCCGTATGGCTGCCGCCCTCTCCGGTAATGACATAGGATATTGTCGAAAACGAGGAGAGTCCCCGGCTCTCAGAAGTTGCCGCATCCAAGGCAAGAATGGAGTGTGGGACCTCGACGTAATCCGGCTCGCCCGCGACCCTTGGCCAGTCGGCGGACTGGATATAGAACTTCCCGCCGAGAGCCAACAAGATCTTTGGCCTTAACTTAGGGCCCTCCAGGGCGCGCACAGGGATTTCTTTTTCGTACTTTCCGGCATAATCGAAAAAGATGAGCTTGGGGGGAGAGCTCGCGTGCACAATGACGTTCTTTTCTGTTGTCAGGCAGGTCGTGGCATAAGACATTTCGCCGGGCCCCTGGCCCTTCTTAAAGAGGTTGCGGACGAACTTGCCGGCTTTGTCGAATTGGAGAATCTGGGACCCGTCAATTAAGAAAAGCGAGGCGTCGGGCGCGATCGTCAGGTCGCGTGGAACTTTGAAGTAATAATCTCTTGTCCCTTCGTCAGAGATGGACAGAACCTCTTCGGGCACGACGACGCGTCCAGCGTTCGCCGCCCTTGCGTTGGCGGGATTCTCGACGATCTGGCCGCCGCCGACGGAGGGGATGGAGAGCAGGATAGCGACGATGCCTATTAAGCCAGAGTTCCTCTTCACCGATGTCAAAATTGCCTTCCCAGCGGCCGTTATCTCTTATTAACAGATCTCAATCAGGATACCTCCTCCAGGTGATGCCGTCAACGCCGTTTCTCAAGCGGATATGCCATCTTGACCAGATCTCGACCAACCCCTTGGAAAAACGGAAAAAATCCGTGATGGACCGGAACGCTCCTGTAAGCGATTCTCCCCTGTAAAAAG
>Ga0214473_10003687_pt1 | contig 18518 bp, 16 predicted proteins | sample RVTome_7_FD_203509 | JGI IMG/M metagenome (GOLD analysis project Ga0214473, IMG submission 203509) | Soil microbial communities from uranium-contaminated site in the Upper Colorado River Basin, Wyoming, United States - RVT98D197 | ecosystem: Environmental > Terrestrial > Soil > Contaminated >... | reverse complement strand
TGAAGGATTCTCCTGCGTCGACCTCGGTGCCATCCGGATAAGTTACATCAGTTACGAACTCCGCGGCATCACAATTGGACGTCGACGTAAGCCCCGGCGACGCCGTGGCCACCGTTGCCGTCACGGATGGCAAGGTGGGGAAAGGTGCCGTTGTCGAAGTAGGCGTTTTCACGGGCGCGGCGGCCGTGAGCGCCGCCTCTACGGTCAATGCGGCGGCGGTCTGCGCGGCGGCCGTCGCCTCTAGGCGTGAGGGCAGGTTGCAGCCGGCCAGCAGTGCCGCCGCCAAAGTGATCACAAATGGCGCCCGTGACGTTGTGCGCATATCCGCCTCCCGGAGCAATCTCTCTGAGATTGTAACGCAAAGCCGGCGCGCAGTCGCGTCCCTACTTCGTGGTCTCGACAGGCGTGCCTCCGAGGCAAGCTCGCCTTCCCAGGCCGGCAGCCAGTCGGGTTCTCGGCCACCGGCACGCGGACGGCCGCGCGGCCATCCCTCGTCTTTTGGACGGCCCTTGGCAGGCGATAGCCGCTCCGGGCTGGTGGAACAATTCGTTGGCTTCGGGTACGGGATCGCTGCTGCAGCGATGTTTAGGCGGCCGGCTCCGGTTGGCTCGCCGGTTTGATGCCCGCCATGAGCAGGCCCAGCGATTCTTTGTCTGAGTCCTCGGCCTCAACGAAGTCCATAATTTGTCCTCGGTACATCACCGCAATGCGATCCGCCAGTGCCAGGATTTCATCCAATTCGGCGGAGACCAGCAGTACAGCCACGCCGCGGTCGCGCATGAGAACCAGCTGCTTGTGAATGTACTCGATGGAACCTACGTCGAGGCCCCGCGTGGGCTGGGATGCGATCAGCAGCTTCACCGGCCGGCTCAGTTCACGGGCCACGATCACCTTTTGCTGGTTGCCGCCCGAAAGCTTGGAGGTCGGCACATAAGGCGAGGGCGTTCGCACGTCGTATTCCTGAATTAGTCTGCGGGCATTGGCATCCACGGCTTCCTGTTGCAGGACCAGACCGCGGGCAAAGGGGGGCAAATAGTAGCTGCACAGCACCATGTTGTCAGCCACGGTGTAGGACAACACCAGGCCGTGGCGTTGGCGGTCTTCGGGGATATTTCCAAGTCCCGCCTCCGTGATTGGGCGCGGCGGGTCGCCCGTTAGGTCAACGCCCCCGAGGACGAATTCGCCGCCCTGTACCGCCCGCAGCCCCGTGAGCGCTTCAGCTAGCTCCGTCTGACCGTTGCCTTGGACACCGGCAATTCCTAGGATCTCGCCCGCTCGCACGTCGAAAGAGACGCCGCGCACAACGTCCAGTCCGCGATCATCCTTGACGTGCAGATCGCTGACCTCCAGGATCTTCTCTTTTGGCTGTGCCGGCTCTTTTCTGACGGTCAGGATGACCTCACGGCCGACCATCATGGAGGCCAGTTGCGCCTCGTTCGTTTCCTGGGGGGTCGTGGTACCGACGACGTGACCGTTTCGCATCACCGTGATTCGGTCGGCGACGGCCAGGACCTCTTTGAGCTTGTGCGTGATGAAGATGATCGAGACGCCGCGTTTGGTGAGCTCGCGCATGATGCGGAAGAGATCGTCGGCTTCCTGCGGCGTCAGCACCGCCGTCGGCTCGTCCAGGATCAGGATGTGCGCATCTCGATAGAGTGTCTTGACGATCTCAACGCGCTGCTGCAACCCGACGGCTAGCTGACCCACGAGCGCCTGAGGGTTGACGTCCAGGCCGTATTTGTGGGAAAGCTCTTGCACCTTGCCGGCCACGGTCTTTCGGTCGAGCATGCCGCGGCGCACGGTTTCATCCCCGAGCATTACATTTTCCGCCACGGTGAAAACGGGGATAAGCATGAAATGCTGATGCACCATGCCGATCCCCAGGCCGATGGAATCCTTGGGGGTCAGGATGGTGACTGCCTGCCCATCCACCAGGACGTCCCCGGAATCGGCGCGATACAGGCCGTACAGGATGTTCATCAGCGTTGTCTTGCCTGCACCGTTTTCGCCGAGCAGGGCGTGAATCTCACCTTGGCGCAGGTCGAAGTCGACGCGGTCGTTCGCCAGGACACCGGGGAATTGCTTGGTAATGCCTCTGGCTTCGAGAACCAGACTGGTGTTGGCCATGTTGTCCTCCTATTTCTCGTAGACCTTCCCGTCCGCCGCGGGCGGGATGGTCCTGCCGATTAAGCCAGTGAGGATCAACATCGTCAGCACGTAGGGTGCCAGACCCACCACATAGGAATTCTGAAGGAATGCCCATTGGGGCGGGATTAGTTGACGCAGGAATTGCAGGTTTATTTGAAGCGCTTGAGCAGCGCCAAAAACGAGCGCCGCCGCCCAGGCGCCAAACGGGGTCCAGTTCCCGAAGATCATGGCCGCCAGGGCGATGAAGCCGCGGCCGTTGGTCATAAGTGGCTCGAACGAGGAAATGGACTCGAGCGTGAAGTACGCGCCCCCGAGTCCGGCCAACATGCCGCCAATGATCACGTTCATGTAGCGCATCCGGATCACATTGATGCCAACAGTGTCGGCTGCCGCGGGATGCTCGCCCACGGCCCGCGTCCGCAGACCCCAACGCGTATAGAACAGGACGAAATGGGTAATGACTACCAGAGCCAGCGCGGCAAGCGCGATTGGTTGTTGTTCAAAGACGCGGCCGAGACCGGGGATGTCACCCAGCACCGGAACGTGGATCCTTGGCAGGACGCCGGGAGAATGCGGAATCTGGCCGCCGAAGACGCTGCCGCCTCCGAAGAACATCTGTCGGTTCAAGAAGCCCGTAATGCCGGCCGCCAGAATGTTGATCACAGTTCCGCCGATAATCTGGTCCACTTTGAATGTGATGGAAAGGACCGCGTGCAGCAAGGCAAACAGCCCGCCGGTGACCACGGCAGTGACCACGCCGGTCAGCAGGCTGGGCATGGCGGCGAGGTGGAACACGGTGTTCATGTAGATCGAGGCCAGCCAGCCAAAGAACGCTGCCCCGAGCATCATTCCCTCAATGCCGATGTTGACCACGCCGGCCCGCTCGCAATACAGACCGGAAAGGGCACCCAGCGTCAATGGCGTGGCGACGGCGATGGTGGTCGCCAGCATGCTTGTGATCAGCACCAGTGCGGAATTCTGTGAGACACCGATCAATACCACCGTACCAAACATGATCCCGATGATCAGCGCAATGATTGCAAATCGTCGCCAGTCCATGCTCCCTCCTAGCCCCCCCAGCCGCGAGTCAGGACCACCCGCTCTTCGCGGGCACGGATGCGATAGATGTAGCGGACTATGGCATCTGCCGCGACAAACAATAGGATCAAGGCCTGGATGACCGAGATGATATCAATCGGAATTTGGGTCAAAAACTGCATTCGCGTGGCGCCGTTCCGCATCGCCCCGAACAGGATCGCCGCCAGGATGACACCGAAGGGATTGGTCCTTCCCAGCAAGGCAATGGCGATCGCGTCAAACCCGTACCCCACCGAGAAGCCCAGCTCGTGACGATAGTTGAGCCCGGTCACCTCGATGGCGCCTGCCAGCCCGGCCAGGGCGCCGGAAAGTGCCATGCTGATGACGATCGTGCGCTTGACATTGATACCGGCATACTTGGCGGCATCTGGATTGGCGCCCACCGTGCGAATTTCAAACCCGACCGTGGTTTTCCAGAGCAGCCACCACATAAATGCGGCAACCAACAATGCCAGCACGAAGCCCCAATGGACCCGCAGGTCGACGAAGATGGGCGGGATGCGAGCGCTCTCTGCGATGCTCGGTGTGCGCGCCACGACATTCAGCGGATTCGGATCTTTCATCGGCCCGTTAAGCAGAAACGAGGTCAGGTTGAGCGCAATGTAGTTCATCATGATCGTGTTGATGACTTCATGTCCCCCGGTATACGCCTTGAGTGCACCCGGGATCGCGGCCCACGCCGCACCCGCCAAAACTCCTAATCCGATCGCCAGCGGAATGTGAATGTAGGCCGGAATGGGGGTGTGAAGCCAGTCCGGCAGAGCGTAGCCAATCAGGGCCGCCATCACGGCCCCAAACGCAAGCTGACCCTCTGCGCCGATGTTGAACAGCCCGCCTTTGAAAGCGACGGCCACTGCCAGGCCTGCGAAGATGTAGGGTGTCGCCCAGACGGCCGTCTCACTGAGCGCTCGATCCGAACCAAAGGCGCCTTGCACCAGGCCCCGATAAGCCGCGATCGGATCGCCGCCCACCGCCCATATGATGAGACCGCCGATCACCACAGCCGTAAGGATGGCCAGCAAGGGCACAATCAATGGATCGAGCCGGCGCGTCAGATTCCGCAGGAAGCCCTGTTGGTCAGCACTCTGCATGCACCACTCTCCCTGAGGCGGGCAAAGAACATGTTGCTACCAAAGTGAAGGGGAAAGGGCCAGCGCCCTTTCCCCTTTTTTAGAGCTAATGTTCGTCGACCTCTTATCCCGGCTTCACCGGAGGCACATTGGTCTTGATAGAGCCATCCAGGATGCCCTTGAGCAGCGCCTGCATCTCGGCGTCCACGTCTGCTGGAACTTTGCTCGCCAGATCGTGATACGGGGCATATCCGGAGGGACCAAAGTACAGACCCTCGGCAGGGAACTTCCCGTCCTTTGCCAGCTTGATGATCGCGGCAACCGGTTCGGTCTCCGGCTTCATGGCACTGGTAAGCATTTGCTTTGCCGCCTCGGGCAGGGTGAAGTACTGGTCCGTGTCCACACCAATCCCATACACCGCGCGCTGCGCCGCCGCATCGACAGCGCCATTGCCTGTCTTGCCGCCGCATCCAAAGATGGCGTCCGCGCCCTTGTCGATCATCGAATTGGCTGTGTCAGCACCCCAGGTCGGGTCGGTAAAGGTCTTATCGAAACCGACGTCGCTGTGGTACACGACCGTGACTTCGGTAGTGGTGCCCTTCTTGCCATCCGCGTACGCGGCGCCGGCCTTGTAGCCTTCGCCGTAGCGCCAGACCGGCGGTACTGCATCGGTACCGCAGACGGCGCCGATCTTGTGCGACTGGGACATCATGGCAGCCAGCGCACCGACCAGGAATCCGGACTGATCCTCGCTGTAGACTACCCCGACAAGATTGGCAAGCGGCCAATCGGGATGGGTGTCGTCTTTGGAGAGGAATTGGTCACCACCAACGAACTTAATGTCCGGGTATTTCTTTGCAGCGTTGTACGTCGCGTCGGTCAGCGCGAATCCCCAGGTCACGATGACGTCGTAGCCGGCGTCTGCGAAGGTCGCAATGTTCTTGTCGTAATCCTTCGAGTCTGTCGTTTCAATGTACTGCGTCCAGTCGGCCACGCCATCGGTCTTGGCCTTCTGAACTCCTTCCCACGCGGTCTGATTGAACGACTTGTCGTCAATCTTGCCCACGTCCGTCACGAAGCCGACACAGAATACGTCGGTCTTCTTGCAGTCCGGGGCGCCGCCGGCAGCCGGTGCAGCGCCGCCGCAGGCTGTCAACAGCATCGATGCCGTGAGAACAAAGGCCAGAAGCAAGTAAAGCTTTTTCATGTTTCTTCTCCTATTGGGTTTGCGCAAATGGAATTGTGTGCTCTTCAAGAGTTGGTCTTTTTCCGGCTGCCGCACCTCCCGCTCGAAAGCTGACGTTGGCATGTTTGCTTGGTGTCCCCATCTTCTGAATCTAGTATACAGTGCCGACTTCATTTGTGCAAGACCGTGCAATCCTAGGGAAGCCGATATGGGACTTCGAGAAGGATTTCACGGGTCTCGAGCATGCCCTGGATCTTTGCGAGGCGGCCCTCCGCCTCCCTTGGAATTCGGCTCTCCAGGTCATGGAACGGTGCCAGGCCAACCTGCCCAAAGGTTTCGCCCGGCGGAAGCTTGCCCTGCCGCGCCGCCACCACCAAAACCCCAACTCCGGCGCGGACGCCGCTCACGGCGCTTGTTAGCAGCTGCGGTCGCACGTCCTTCAGGCGCGTGTACGTGTCGGTTTCGGCACCGATTACCAGCGCTCCGCCCCCGGCCGCCGCCTGGAGAGCCGCATCTGCGGTCTCCCCACCGGCCGAGAACAGCACGTCTGCACCAGCATCGAGCATTTCCAATGCCGATTCCTGAGCCCAGTCTGGATCGTGGAACAGCAATTCACTGCGGCCCTGGCGATAAGAAACCGTCACGCGCACGCTTGGGTCGCCGTAAAGAGCACCGGCCCTGAACCCCTCGCAGTACCGTCGCACAGTGTCGATGAAACTCGACTCGCACACGGCCGCCACGTGGCCAGTCTGAGTTACCGAGTCGGCCAGCACGCCCGCAAGGAATCCACTTTGTTCTTCATGAAAGACCAACCCCGCCAGGTTTGGAATCTCTGTCTGCTGGGCTTGCTCCACTCCGATGAAAGCCGTTCTTGGGTAATGTCGGGCCGCCGCGGACGTTTCGTCGGAGATCGAGGCGCCAACCGTGACCACAATGTCATATCCAGCGTCGCCAAAGGTGGCAATGTTCGCGGCCCGGTCGCGTGAATCTACCGTTTCAATGCGCTCGATCTTGGCCAGCAGGCCGCCGGACTTCGCGTCCTCCAGCGCCAGCCAGGCCTCGTTGTTGATGCCTTGTGTCACGCTCCCAAAATCTGTGACCAGACCCGCGCACCAGATCTCTGGACTCGCGCAATCCTGGGACCGTGCAGCGCACCCAGACAGGAGGATGGCAGCCAGGGTGATCAGCTTCAAGCCGGCAGCGATGCCAGGACGGAGGTCGCGGACCTCGCCACACTCCAGCGCCCCGCCTTTCATGTTTTTCCCTGCACGCGGATCCGTTGTATTGGAGTATCGACCTTGGTATCGCGGCCGCCGCGAGTCAGAGGGTCTTCGGCAAGCCCAGGGCTCTGACGAAAGCCGCGTCCTCAGGGCTTAGAGTCGCATGGCGAAGCAGGTCGGGCCGGCGCTCATACGTCCTCACCAGTGACTGCTCGTGACGCCACTTCTGTATCCGGGCGTGATCACCAGAAAGTAGAACGTCGGGCACTCTCTGGCCCTGGAATTCCGGAGGTCGCGTGTAGTGCGGATACTCAAGCAGACCCCGGGAATGCGAGTCGTCGTCGGGTCCGTCGGGATCGCCCAGAGCGCCAGGTAGGAGACGCGCCACCGCGTCTATCACAGTCAGGGCGGGAAGCTCGCCGCCCGTAAGCACATAGTCCCCAACGGAAACCTCGTCGGTCGTCAGGCTGCGAATCCGCTCATCTACGCCCTCATAGCGCCCACAGATCATGGCAATCTTGTCCAGGTGTGACCATTCCTGTGCCAGCGCCTGTTTGAACACCCGGCCCTGCGGGGTCAGGAGGATGATTGGGCACGGCGGCGGCGCCGACTGCCGGCGCCCCAGGATGTTCTCAATGGCCTCGAACACCGGTTCGGGCTTCATGACCATCCCTCCACCTCCGCCGTAGGGGACATCATCCGTGGTATGGTGCTTGTCGTGCGTGAAGTCACGGATGTTGTGCGCACGCACTTCCAGGATTCCCCGCTGGCGGGCGCGCATAAGGATGCTGCTTTCCAAATATGGCGCGAATACCTCCGGCAGAAGTGTGAAGACTTCGAACAGCATGTTGTGATTCTAGCATAGCGGTCCCAGGATTGCGCGCTACACCTGCATATGGGCTGGCGCAAGATTTGGGGCGGCCAGCCATTGATGCTTCCGTGCGCAGCGTGATCCGGGCTCTGCTTGTAGCTTTTGCTTGACGCTGATTTGCGGCGGATGGTAAGATACTTCAGGCCTTACTCTCTATCTGGTTCATAGAACCCCGACGCCATGGAAGTCAGGCGGACCAGGGCTTTCCACCTTCAAGGACAATCACATGTATCTGAAAGGCAGCAAGTGGAGCATGAATAGACGGCGCCAGCACTTCAACTGGTTCCGTATCACTGTGCTTGTCTTGCTGATCGCGGCGGGCCTGTACTTGGATCGGGTTGTCATTCCCGCCGCACCGGGCTACTTCTCCGCGACGGCCACTCCCACGAAACCGCTCGAGTCCTACCTTACAGATGCCCAAAGCCTGTTCGACGCCGGCAAGCTCAACCAGGCCATCGATGTATACAGGCAGGCGATTTCAGTGGATCCCAGTGATCCGGCCATATATGTGTCCCTAGCCCAGGCCCAAATCTTCTCCGGGGACTACAAGGGTGCGCTGGACAGCGCGGAAAATGCCTTGCTCCTAAATCCCGATAACTCCATGGCACATGCCGTGCGTGCGTGGGCGCAGGATTTTGAGGGCAACCCGCTGGAAGCTGAAGCCTCGATCAAACGCGCCTTGGAACTTGATCCAAACAACGCGGTCGCCCATGCTTTCTATGCCGAAATCCTCGTGGATCAGGGCCCGGCGACGGTGCTCAGAGCCGCGGACGAATCCAAGGTGGCGCAATCACTGGCGCCGGACACCCTCATCACTCATCGGGCCCGCGGCTATGTTCTGGAGGCCACTGCCAACTACGAGGAAGCAGTCCGCGAGTACCAGGCAGCGATCGCCATAAATGGAAATATCCCCGACCTCCACCTCCAACTGGGTATCAATTACAGCGCCCTGGGCATCTATGATCAAGCCGTGCAGGAGTTCAGCAATGCGAACGCGCTAAACCCCGCTGATCCGATGCCGGACTATTTGACCTCGCGCACGTATGCCACGGTTGGTGAGTATGCCAAGGCGCGACAGTACGCCGAGACCGCCGTGACGGATGAGCCCACAAGCGCCAGATACCATGGAAACCTGGGAGTGATGTACTACCACACCGCTCTCTTTAACGATGCGGTCAAGGAACTGGGGCTTGCCGTGAACGGTGGGATCACCGACGGGGGCAAGAAGGTGGATGCGATAGAACTGGTGCCGGATGCACCCCGCGTCGCGGAAATCTACTTTACCTATGCCTTGGCGCTGTCGAAGGTGGGCCGCTGCGGTGAAACGCTGCAGGTCGCGCAGACGGTCCAGACCCTGATCCCTACCGACGATATCTCCGTCTCGAATGTGAACGAGGCTGTCAACTACTGTCAAGCATCGCTGGGCTCGCCGGTGCCCGCCCTTCAGACGACGGCTGAACCTTCGGAGACTCCTGGTGCGGCGTCGACAACGGAAGCTCCTGCCATCAGCCCCACTCCATGAACCTCTCTCCTCGCCGCCCGATTTTCAATCGGAAGCCCGAGTCCAATGCCTATCGACTGTTCTTCTGGGGCCTGATGATTCTGGGAGGAATCTGGGTAATCACGCAGCTCCAACAGGGGCGCCTGAAGTCCCCGTTTGCCCCGCCGCCAGCTCCTACGCGCACCTCCACGTCTTACTCCTTGGAAGGCACGGCTCACTTCACGACCGGCGATCTCGACAAAGCCATTGCCGCCTACCAGGAAGCCGTCAAACTCGATCCCAACAACGGTCAGCTTTGGGCCCAACTGGCCCGCATTCAGACATACTCCTCCGCCCTGCTGACAACCGACGCAGATCGCAGCAGCCGCCTCGGCGACGCGTTGCACTCCGCGCAGCAGGCCACGACCGTCGCCCCGGATGACAGCACCGCGCATGCCGTGCTTTCATTTGCTTTGGATTGGAATGCAAACCCCGGCCTGGTAGATGAAACTCAGGTGCAGGCCTATCTGACCCAGGCCGATTTGGAGGCCATCCGTGCCCTGCAATTGGATGCCACCAACACCCTGGCGCTCGCCTACTACGCGGAGATCCTGGTCGACGAACAGAAGTGGACCCAGGCGGAGCAATACATCAAGCAGGCGGTCAGTCGGGATCCTTCCCTGATGGATGTGCACCGTGTGTATGCGTATGTCCTTGAGTCGCTCGGGCAATACAACCTCGCCATCCAGGAATACGACAAGGCAATTGCCATCACGCCGAAGCTCACATTCCTGTACCTGCGCGCGGGCGCCAACTACCGGCAACTGGGCTTTCAAAGTCCCAACGACGTAACCCAGAAACAGTTGTTCGAGAGCTCGTTGACGTATTTTGCCAGGGCCGCGAGTATCAACGACGAGCTGCGCATCCAGGACCCCACTCCCTATCTGTCGATCGCACGGACGTACTCGCAAGAGGGCGAGTACTTCATCGCCGCACGCAATGTCCAGAGGGCTCTCGAATTCCAGCCCGACAATGCCGATTTCTATGGCCAGCTCGGCGTCATCTATTTCAAGTCTCGAAACTACGAGGGCTCCATTCCCGCCCTGCAGTGCGCGGTCGGCGGTTGCAGCGGGGAGGACTCGTGTACCGCCCGTGGCCTGGACGGCTGCGATGCTCAGCACCATGCTGTGCAGGTCACCGGCCTGGCCCTCTCCTTGGGCTCCGTGGACTACTATCAGGTCTATTTCTCCGTACTGGCCGCACTCGGCCCCCGCGACCCGTCGTACTGCCCTCGAGCACTCGATATCATTGGTCAAGTCCGTGCGAGTGGCTACGAGGCACAGCGGCCCGATATCACTACCAACATCACGGCCGCCCAACTGGAATGCTCTGGAGGCGGCCCTGGATTGATTGTGGAGACGGCGACGCCGGCCTCCGGGACGGTCGTGCCGGCCGTCACCTCCACACCATACCCGACCGAGGCCCCGGCCGAGGCGCCGACGCCCTGATGCGCTCCCGCCTCTGATTCCATCCCCTTTGCTGCCAGCATCAGAAATTCATAAGAAATCTGCCGCTCCCCTTGACGACGGCTTGTGAATTCGTTATCATCCCATTAGCACTCAGATGGCACGAGTGCTAATTTGGTGCCTTTTTCCGAATTGCAACTCAAAATCAAGGAGGTCAAAAGATGGCAAGCAAGCTCAAGCTCAAACCTCTGGGCGGGCGCGTAATCATCGAACCCATTGAGCAAGAAGAGATGACCGCTGGAGGAATCATTCTGCCGGAGACCGCAAAGGAGAAGCCGCAGGAAGGCAAGGTCCTGGCTGTAGGCCCCGGCGACCGCGACGACAAGGGCGCTCGGGTCCCGATGGACGTCAAGGTGGGGGACAAGGTGCTGTTCGCCAAGTATTCTGGCACCGAAGTCAAACTCGATGCCAGGAAGTTGCTCATCATGCGTGAAAGCGACCTCTTGGCCGTGGTCGAAAGCTAGACGCGGAGGTATCAAACATGGCTGCAAAACAACTTGTTTTCTCGGAAGAGGCACGCCGCAAGCTGCGGAACGGGATGAACGTCGTGGCGAACGCGGTCGGCGCAACTCTCGGCCCCAAGGGCCGCAACGTAGCGATCGATCGAAAATTCGGCTCACCGACGATCACGCACGATGGCGTCTCCGTCGCCAAGGAAATCGAGCTCGAAGACCCGTTTGAGAACATGGGTGCTCAGCTTCTCAAGGAAGCGGCTTCCAAGACCAACGACATCGCCGGTGACGGCACCACTACTTCCACCGTTCTCGCCCACGCCATCGTCAACGAAGGCCTGAAGGCTCTGGAAGCGGGCTACAACCCGATGCTCATCAAGAATGGCATCGCCATGGCCACGGAGACCGTCGTCGAGGAGCTGCGCAAAATGTCCGTGAAGATCGATACCAAGGAAGAGATCGCCTCCGTGGCGAGCAACTCCGCGGCCGATCCCAAGATCGGCGAACTGATCGCCGACGTCATGGACAAGGTGGGCAAGGATGGCGTGGTCACCGTCGAAGAGTCAAAGTCCATGGCCGATGAGACGGACTTCGTCGAAGGCATGCAATTCGACCGCGGCTATCTGTCGGCGTACTTCATCACCAATGCCGACACCATGGAGGCCGTCATCACCGATCCGTACGTCCTGATCAATGAAAAGAAGATCTCCGCTGCCCAGGATATCGTCCCCCTGCTGGAGAAACTGGTGCAGGTCGGCAAACGCGACCTCGTCATCATTGCCGAGGACATCGATGGGGAGGCCCTGGCCACTCTCGTGCTGAACAAATTGCGTGGCATGCTGAATGTCACGGCCGTCAAGGCTCCGGGATTCGGAGACCGCCGCAAGGCCATGCTCCAGGATATTGCGACACTCACTGGTGGAACGGTCATAGCCGAAGAGACCGGCCGCAAACTCGAGACGGCCACGGTTCAGGATTTGGGCCGCTCCGAGAAGGTCGTCTCTGACAAGGAGAACACGACCATCATTGGCGGCAAGGGTGCCAAGTCCGCGATCGAAGGCCGCATCAAGGAGATCCGCGCGGAGATTGAGAAGAGCACCAGCGACTACGACAAGGAGAAGCTCAACGAGCGCCTCGCCAAACTCAGCGGCGGCGTCGCCATCATCAAAGTGGGCGCACCGACGGAAACCGAGTTGAAGGAAAAGAAACATCGCGTCGAAGATGCCCTGTCCGCGGCCCGCGCGGCCCAGGAAGAGGGCATTGTTGCCGGCGGCGAGATTTCGCTGCTCAACGCCATGCCGAAGCTCGACCGGATGCTTAAGAGCAGCGAGGAGGACGATGAGACCCGTGTCGGAATCAACATCGTTAGGAAAGCCCTCGAAGCCCCCATCCGCAGGCTCGCTGCCAATGCCGGTCAGGATGGCTCCGTGATTATTGACACGGTACGTCGCACGGCCGCCGACCAGAAGAACAAGAACATCGGCTATAACGTGCTGAGTGGTAAATACACGGATTTGATCGAGGACGGCGTCATCGATCCGGTCAAGGTCGTTCGCGGCGCGCTTGAGAATGCTTCATCCATCGCGGCCATGATGCTGACCACGGACGTCCTGATCACTGATATGCCCGAGAAGGAAAAGCCGGCGCCCCCGCCGATGCCGGAGTACTAGGCATAAGCTCGGGATGAGACGCCGGCCTCGGCTGGCCTAGCCCGGGCGGGGCATACGGCGATTGACCCCCCAGAAGTAGAGCCTTCTGCGCGGAAGTTGATCCATCGGATCAGCCGGGCGCAGAAGGCTTCGTTTTGCATGTGAGTGAATGAGTCTCGAAGTTACCTTACATCACAAATAGCCCCTGCCGGGGTGTCGCAATGGGCGCGACTTGACTGTGATAAACTCGCTGTGTTAAACACGGGTGTCATATTGGTTTCAGCATGCCATCCTGAGTGCCGGGATCGGGCACGGCGCGGTCACGGCATCCCAGTACCGGTGACAAGCCTATGCAGGGCGAGACCCTAGGCGTAAAGACCCAGATCTACGACAGCCTAAAACGCGGCCCGGTCGCCTGGGAGGAGTTGCGCGGGCTTGTGCAGTACAGGGATTTGATCTATCAGCTGGTGCGGCGCGATGTGGTCTCGCGCTACAAGCGCTCCGCCCTCGGCATCGCATGGACCATGCTTAATCCGCTCGGCATGATGATCGTCCTGACGGTCGTCTTTGCCCAGCTCTTTCGCACGGTCGAGGGTTACCCCGCGTACCTCCTCTGCGGACTCGTTGCCTGGAATTTCTTCTCGCAAACGACGTCCGCCGCCATGACGCAGATGGTATGGGGCAGCTCCCTCTTGCAGCGGATCTATATGCCGCGAACGGCCTTTGTGGTCTCCGCAGTCGGAACGGGACTCGTCAACCTGGCCCTTTCCCTGGTTCCGTTGTTCTTGATAGTCCTGGTCGTCGGCCTCCCGCTGCGATGGGCCCTATTCTTTCTCCCTGTCTCGGTCGTCCTGCTGGCGGCGTTTTCCCTGGGAGTGGGGATGCTCTTTTCCGCCTGGGCCATCTACTTCCCTGACGTGGCGGAAATGTATCAGGTCGCGCTGATCGCGTGGCTCTACCTTACCCCAATCATCTACCCCGCGGACATCATTCCCGAGACCTATCGGTTCTGGTTCCTTCATCTAAATCCCATGTACTACATGATCCAACTATTCCGGAAGCCGATCTACGAAGGCGTTCTCCCCACGGTACCCTTGCTTGCGGCCGCGGCCGCCATTGCGCTCCTCACCCTCGTTGCGGGCTGGCTGGTCTTCACCTCCAGAGCGGATGAATTCACCTACCGGCTCTGAATCGCCTGCCGTTGCGGCGCTCGGCCTTGCGCAAGCGGTGACCATCCGCCTTCAAGGCGTAATCGTCCGCTACCAGGCCCCCCAGGAACGCCTCGGTACATTCAAGGAGTACGCCATTCGACGCCTGCAGCGGCGCGTGGTTTATAGCGATTTCTTTGCCTTGGACGCAATTGACCTTGAAGTCCTCCGGGGCGAAATCTTCGGCATCATTGGTCGTAATGGCGCCGGCAAGAGCACCTTGCTGAAAGTGGTGTCCCGGGTGCTGGTTCCGACCGCCGGGCGGGTCTATGTTCGTGGACGCGTCTCGCCGCTGCTCGAATTGGGAGCCGGCTTCCATCCCGAGCTCACGGGTCGCGAGAACGTCATGCTAAATGGAACGCTTTTGGGCCGTTCCAGCCGCGACCTGGAAGCCCGCATGGATGACATCATCGACTTTGCCGAGCTCGACGCCTTCATTGAGGCTCCTCTCCGCACCTACTCAAGCGGCATGGTCGCGCGCCTCGGCTTTGCAGTGGCGACTGCCTGGCAGCCGGAAATCCTACTGGTGGACGAGGTGCTTGCCGTGGGCGACGAGGCCTTCAAGCGCAAATGTCAGGCGCGAATGCAGGAATTTCGGCTGGCTGGGACAACCACGCTGATGGTCACCCATGATATGGGGGCCATCGAGACTTTGTGCACACGGGCGGCGTGGCTCCAGCGCGGCAGGATTGCCGCGTTAGGTCCGGCCGCCCAAGTCATCGCTGACTACCGGGCAGCCTGAATCCTTGAACACCATCAGCCGTGCTATGCAAATCACGCCACTCGAAATTCCAGATGTCCTGGTCATTCAGCCCCGCGTGTTCGAGGACGCACGCGGTTTCTTCCTGGAAAGCTATCATAAGGAGCAGTTCCGGGCGGCCGGCATCAGCGCCGACTTTCTCCAGGACAATCACTCCGGCTCCAGGCGGGGTTCTCTTCGGGGCTTGCACTACCAGGTCCGTCAGCCCCAAGGCAAGCTTGTTCGCTTGGCCGTCGGCGAGGCCTTTGACGTGGCTGTGGATCTTCGTCGCAGCTCGCCCACCTACGGTCGCTGCGTCGGCGTCCGTCTCTCGGCCGAAAGAAAAGACCAGCTCTGGATACCGCCCGGATTCGCGCACGGCTTCTATGTGCTGAGCGATTGGGCCGAGGTTCTCTACAAGGCCACCGACTATTACGCGCCTCAGTGGGAGCGCACCCTCTTGTGGAACGACCCCGCCCTCGCGATACAATGGCCCATTCCGCAGGGCCAGCAGCCCCTGATATCGGAAAAGGACCGCAACGGTATTCCGTTGGCTGCGGCTGATACCTACGACTGATCCGGCCGGCGCTCCTAGGAGGGAACTTGCCTGAGGCATTGATGCGCAACATATTGGTCACCGGCGGCGCCGGCTTCATCGGCTCGAATTTCGTCCGCCACCTGCTCACCAGGGCGCCAGACCTTAGTATCGTCAACCTTGACGCCTTGACGTATGCCGGCAGCCGCGAGAATCTCCGCGATTTGCCCGTGGAAGGCCGTCACACTTTTGTCGAAGGCAATATCTGCGATCGGCAGCTGGTCGATACGCTGCTGCGGCGCCACCACATCGATACCATCGTGCATTTCGCCGCCGAGTCGCACGTGGACCGATCCATTCTCGGCCCGGAGCCGTTCATCCAGACCAATGTCGTCGGCACATTCACCTTGCTCGAGGCGGCGCGGCAATATTGGCTGCCAGGGCAGGAGCCGGCCGTTCCGGCACATCGTTTTCATCACGTTTCCACCGATGAGGTCTACGGATCGCTTGCTCCCGACGATCCTCCTTTCTCTGAGAGCACGCCCTATGCGCCGAATTCGCCTTATGCCGCATCCAAGGCGGCGAGCGATCATCTGGTCCGGGCGTACGGCCACACGTACGGCATGCGCGTGAGCATCTCCAACTCCTCTAATAACTACGGTCCATTTCAGTTTCCGGAGAAGCTGATCCCTTTGATCATCCTCAACGCCCTGGAAGCGAAAGAGCTTCCGGTCTACGGCGATGGCCGGCAGGTGCGTGACTGGCTTTATGTCGAGGATCATTGCGAGGCCATCGAGTTGATTCTCAAGAGCGGCAAAGCCGGCGAAACATACAACATCGGGGGCGGCAATCAGCCAGCCAACTTGACCATTGTCGAAACCGTGTGTGACTTGCTGGACGAGTTGAAACCCGCGGCTGCCTCGTATCATCGGTTGGTGCAATTCGTGGCCGATCGTCCGGGCCATGATCGCCGCTACGCCATGGACATTACCAGGATCAGTGGCGAACTTGGCTGGAAGCCGCGTCATACGATGCAGGAGGGTCTGCGGCTAACCGTCGAGTGGTTCCTCTCGCATCCCGAATGGAGCGCTGCGATTCAGAAGCAGATCGGATACCGGAACTGGATGGATCGAAACTACGAAAACAGGGAGAGACCGGCATGAAAGGCATCATCCTGGCGGGCGGCCGCGGCACCCGGCTTCATCCTTTGACCGTGCCCATCAGCAAGCAGTTGCTGCCAGTCTACGACAAACCGATGATCTACTATCCTTTGTCCATGCTGATGCTGGCGGGCATACGCGAAATCCTAGTCATCAGCACTCCCGAGGACCTGCCTCTTTTCCGCAGACTCCTTGGCGACGGCATGAAGTGGGGTCTCCGGTTCACTTATGCAGAGCAGCCTCAGCCCCGCGGGCTGGCCGACGCCTTTCGCATCGGTGCCAAATTCGTGGAGGGCCAGCCCTCCTGTTTGATCTTGGGCGACAATGTATTCTTCGGCACGGGCCTGCCCGAGACTCTGCATGGGGCCGCGCAATTGACGGAAGGGGCCCTGGTCTTTGCTTATCCCGTTCGGGACCCCGAGCGCTACGGCGTAATCGAATTTGACGAAAACGAAAAGGTCCTCAGTATGGAGGAGAAGCCGCCGCACCCCAAGTCGCAATACGCCGTGCCCGGAATGTACTTCTACGATGCGCAGGTCGTGGACTATGCTGCGCGCCTTCAACCGTCGGCCCGGGGCGAGTTGGAGATCACCGACCTCAATCGCATGTATCTGGAGCGGGGATTGCTGCGGGTGGCCGTGCTCGGCCGCGGCGTGGCCTGGTTGGATGCCGGCACACATGAATCGCTTTTGGAAATGGCCACTTTCGTGCATGTGGTGCAGGAACGCCAGGGCCTCATGATTTCCTGCCCCGAGGAGATCGCCTATCGCATGGGCTTCATCAACGCCCGGCAACTGGCGGCTCTGGCGGCTGCCATGGCTGGAAACAGCTACGCTGTCTATCTGCAGCACCTCGCACATGAGACTTGATGAGGATCCTGTTGTTCGGAAAGAACGGCCAGCTTGGCTGGGAATTGCAGCGCACTCTGGCGCCGCTGGGCGCGATCACCGCACTGGATTTTGAGGACCTCGACCTGGGAGACCCAGCTCTCCTGCGCCGCTGGATCCAGGACGTGCGCCCCGAAGTAGTGGTTAACGCTGCCGCTTATACCAATGTCGACGCCGCCGAAAGCGAGCCCGACAAGGCCTTTGCCATCAATGCAGCCGCGCCCCAAATCATGGCGCAGGAAACCAGGGCAATGAATGCCGCGCTGATTCATTACTCGACCGACTATGTCTTTGACGGAACCAAGGGAGCACCGTACGTCGAAGACGATGTTCCCCACCCGGTGAACGTGTACGGGGAAAGCAAACTTGCAGGCGAGCAGGCTGTGCAGGCGATGGGCAGTTCGTTTCTGATCTTTCGAACGGCCTGGCTCTACAGCATGCGCGGCGACAACTTTGTGACCAAGGTCCTGTCTTGGGCGCGCAAGCACGAGGTGCTCCATATCGTGGACGACCAGATCGCCAACCCCACGTGGGCCCGCACGTTGGCCCAATTGACCGCTCACATCCTGATTCGCGGCACCGATTATGTGGCCGAACACCGCGGGTTGTATCACCTGGCAGGGGATGGCTATGCCAGCCGTTATGACTGGGCGCAGGAAATCCTGAAATTGGATCCGAAGCCAGAGGAGCACATGGCCGAGGAGGTGCGGCGTGCCAGCACGTCTGATATTCCCACGCCGGCCAAGCGTCCGAGGTTCTCGGCCCTGGATTGCGGCCTGTGCACACAAATCTTTGGCGTGACCGCGCCCGCGTGGGCCCATGAACTCAAGCTGGCCCTGATGGACTCCGCCTGATGAGGTGGGGAGGTCCGATGGCAACCGCGGCCAATTGCCCGGCCCCTGGGCCGCTGCATAGAAGGCTGCCGTGCCAGTACATGCGGGATTGCTGAAGCGCGGAACCCCCTGTATGTAGGTGACCGACCAGGGACTTGAACCCTGAACCCACTGATTAAGAGCCCAGACTAAAGGTGTCTACTGCGTCTCAGGAGTGGAAAAATGTCTATTTGGTGCCAAATCTACGGGTAAATTCGTCTACTGCGAGCACAGTGTGTACAGCGTGTTTCTCCAGTTGCATCCGAATTGCATCCGAAAAGGGATGGCGACTCTGCAGGAGGCCCGGGATGCTCCCGAGTCTAGGAAGACAACGCGCCTCCCGTTCCGGAAGCAGAGAAGGGAGGCGCGTCGGCAGATTGTTGAATGGCCAGCATCACTACGAGCTGGCTTCTAGGA
>Ga0214473_10003685_pt1 | contig 18523 bp, 15 predicted proteins | sample RVTome_7_FD_203509 | JGI IMG/M metagenome (GOLD analysis project Ga0214473, IMG submission 203509) | Soil microbial communities from uranium-contaminated site in the Upper Colorado River Basin, Wyoming, United States - RVT98D197 | ecosystem: Environmental > Terrestrial > Soil > Contaminated >... | reverse complement strand
CGATGAGCGCCGACCATTCCTCCCTGGCCAGATACACTGGCAACGGTCCCAAGGCCTCGCGAACGTCGTCGATCCCCGCGATGTGATCGGCGTGCGCATGGGTAAGCAAAACGGCCTCTGGTTTCAGCGACTTTTCCTGAACGTAGCGCACGATGCGCCGCGCCTGCGGCGGCAGACCCGGATCCATCACCCAGCACGGTCCCCCGTCGCGCACGTGGATCGTGTACCCGTTCTCGAAGTACACGTCGTCGTTGGTGATGTGGATTTGCAGGTCGGCCACCGTCGCCATACTTTCCTCATCAGGTATTCAGGAGCATGGCCATGGGGACCACTTGGGACGCGGCAGGGCGCGAGCCGTTAGCGCCATGCGCAGCGCCGGTCTCCCGTTTTGACCATTGCCGGAGGAGGGACTCGAACCCACACTGAGTTGCCTCAACGGGTTTTTGAAACCCGCGCGTCTGCCAATTCCGCCACTCCGGCTGCCCAGGGCTGCCCAAACGCTCGCGCACGACCCATCGTAGTTGTCTTCCGCGATCCTTCAAGTGGCCCCACGCGAAACGTGACCGTGACTATGGCCGGGCCGCCACCACGGTTTACCGCGTTAAACCGTTCTGATGTCTTTGCATGACAGATTTCATTTGGCGCGTAAGATGTCCGGAACGCAGACGGAGCGGGATAGGCGGGCGTGAGTTCTGCGGGGGAAACGTGCCCTCGGTCGGACCCGGATACGGATCAGGCGTCATGCTCAAAACGCTTCATCAGGAACTGCAAAGCGACAAGCTTTTCTCCGCTGACGCCAAACTGCTGGTCGGAGTTTCCGGCGGTCCGGACTCCATGGCCTTGCTGCACCTGCTGCTTGGTTTGAACCAGTCGTTCGACTGGCAACTCAAGCTGCACGTCGCCCATTTCAACCACCGGCTGCGGGGGGAGGAATCGGAGAAGGACGCGGCTTTCGTACAGGCCGCCGCCGACAGCCTCGCCCTCCCCTGCACCATCGAAGCGAAGGACATCGCCCGCATGGCAGAGGCCGCCCCCAAGGGCATTGAGGAGCTTGGGCGTCAACAGCGGTACGCGTTTTTCGAGCGGGTATGCCTTCAAGCGGGAGCGAAGTTCGTGGCCGTCGGGCATCACGCCGACGACAATGCGGAGACGATCTTGTTTCGCATTCTGCGCGGGACGGGTCTTCGCGGGCTTTCGGGCATCCCCCGTTCACGACCGATCAGTCCGAACTCCGACATCCGCATAGTCCGCCCGCTGCTGCGGCGGACACGGGTGACGATTCTGGCGTACTTGTCGAACGAAGGGATCGCCTATCGCGACGACCGATCCAATGCCTCCAATGAGGCGATGCGTAATCGCATCCGCAATCTGGTGCTGCCGCACATTGAGTCCCATATCAATCCCCAGGTCAACGAGGCGCTGGTGCGCCTGGGCGAGCAGGCGACCTGGCTGGAGGAATTCCTCCGCGAGACGGTGCAGCGAACCTTCGAGACCCTGATTATCTCCCACACCGATCAGTTTGTGACGCTCAATGCCGAGGCCATGAGCCGAAAAAGCCGAATCGTTCAAACCGAACTGGTGCGGGTGGCGTACCGATCCTTCGGGCTGGGCGAGCAGGAGCTTTCCTTCGGGCTCCTGGTGAATGTGGTGGATCTGGCGGCCGAACCGGGCAGCGGAAAGCAGGTGCAGCTACCCGGCGGCATGAATGTGGAAAAGCGTTATCACGAGTTGGTTTTCTCGTTGCCCAGCGACGAGCCGCGGGAAACCATCGCCGACGAAATCGCCGTGCATTTGCCCGGGCGGACCATTCTGCCCCTTCGCAAGCTGGCCATCGAGTGCGGGATTCAGGACATTGATTCGGGCGACATCGAGCGCATTCGCAAGGGCGGCGGGAGATTCGTGGAGCACGTGGACCTGAGCACCGTCCATCCTCCTTTGGTCATTCGCAAGCGCCGTCCCGGCGATCGTTTTTTTCCGCTCGGTGCGCCCGGTTCCAAAAAACTCTCCGATTTTCTGATTGATCGAAAGATTAAACCGAACGATCGTGATAACGTCGCCGTACTTTGCGACCAGCTCGGTCCCATCTGGGTGGTGGGGCACCGCATCGACGATCGCGTCAAGGTGACCTCGTTGACGCGAACCGTACTGAAACTGACGGCCACACCGCTGACCTCGTGAATCCCCCCGTCACGCATTCTCCGCCGCGTCCCGATTTCGGCATGGCCGAAGGCGACCGTCAGACCCGCCGAACGTGGGTGGGGCTGTTCGTCATCGCTTTGCTGATCCGCGGTGCATGGGGCGTGGCCTACATGTCCCGCGCCGCCGAACCGACCGCCCTGGAGTTTCCCGACGAGGAGCAGTATTGGCGAATGGCCGTTTCGTTAAGAAACGGCGAAGGTCTGCGCGACGAACTCGGCTTTCAGGCGACTCGCATGCCGCTGTATCCCGGCTTTCTGGCGTTGTTCGCGGGGATGGATTCTGGAATCATGGTAGCCAGGGTCGTGCAATGGTTCATCGGGGCGCTTGGCTCCGTGTTTGCGGCGGGACTGGCGGCAACAGTTTTCGATTCCCGAAGAATCGGAACTTTGGCGGGATTGATATTCGCCTGCGATCCCTTCTTCATTTTCTTTTCGTCGCTTCTGCTGACGGAAACCCTGTTTGTAACGTTGCTTTGCGGCCTGTGGTGGTCGATCGTGCGGGTTTGGCGAAGGGAAGGACTTCGACTGCGGACATGGATTGTCGTAGGAATCGTGTCGGCGCTTTGCATTTACACGCGGGAATCGTCAGTAGGGCTTGTCATACTGGCGATGATGATCACCGTCGCGATAAAGCGTTTTCAACGAAAGGCCGTGATCGGGATGTTGCTGGCGGGGAGCCTCGTTTGCACGGCGTTGTGCCCCTGGGCTTTACGCAATCACCGCGTCCTCGGATCGTGGTGTTGGATGACGACACGGGGGGGCATATCGTTGTATGATGGCGTGCGACCCGGCGCCATCGGGGAAAGCGATCTCGGCGATGTCAAGCAAATGTCCGCCGTTCAAGGTTTGTCGGAGAAGCAATGGGACGAATATTTCCGGGGCGAGGCGTTTCGGCTCATTCGCGAGGATCCGGGTCGCATCGCCTCACTAGCCCTGGCCAAGATCGGGCGCATGTGGAACCCGGTTCCCAATGTGGAAACGTATCGCTCGACCTGGGTGCGCCTGGTGGCGGCGGTCTGGATGTTCCCGATCATGCTCCTGGCGTTAATCGGGGTCGTGGCATGGCCGATGACGAGAAAGCCCAACGGCTGGAAATGTGTGCTCCTACTGCTTCTGCCCGCGATCTATCTGACGCTCCTTCACGCCCTGTTCGTAGGAAGCGTCCGTTATCGGTTGGCGGCCATGCCGATGCTGGAAATATTGTCCGCTTACGCCCTGGCCGCCGTCATCCTCGGTCGCCGACCGCGCCTTCCGGAAGGCCGTAGCGAATGACCAACGTCCCGGACATGGTCGCTCCCCGACGCCAACGGTTCCGCTTGAGGTTTGTGGCGATCGCGTCGTTGATCGGAGTGCTCATCGGCGCCATCTACACCTACCGTCACTACACCAACCCCTCACGGGTGGCGGCGCTGGCGCAAGGCTATCTGCAACGCTACACGCCCGGTCGAATCCACGTCGGATCGGCCCGCTTCTCCTGGCGAAAGGGCATTCGCCTATTCGACGTGGCCTTATTTGACCCTCTCGCCGAGTCCTCCTCCGATTCTGAATCGCCGCCCGTGTTTCGTTGCGAGGAAGTGCTTCTGGCCCATCGAGCGTCGGCCATCCTGCTCGGGCGGCTGGATATCGAGTCCGTCACCGCCGAGCACCCGACCTGTACGATCGTCCGTGATCGGCATTCCGGCAGAACCAATCTCGAACACCTGTTGGCCCTGCCGTCGAACCAAGAGCACCTTGCAACCGCCGATCTCCCCACGGTGGAATTACGCGGTGCGCGCGTGGTCGTCGTATCGAAAGAGCGAGAACAAGACCGTGTAGTCGAAGATCTGACTCTATCCGTTCGGGCCATGCCGTCTCCGCAGGCCCCGGCCGTGGTCGACGTAGTCTGGCAGGGAGGACACGATCCAACCGCCGGCGGCCACTCCCAAATCGATCTGCGCACCGGGCTGGTCCGAAATGTTCGCGGCGGCTTGCCGTGGATGTCCATTGAGGCGGTGATGCTCGCGGTGAACGCACATTACGACGGCGCCGGGGCGTGGTGCGACCTGCTGGGCCTGGGAGGCAACGTCCGGGCCAGCGAATATCGTCTCGATGGCTCGGTCGACGATCCGGATCGGTCGGCCACCGTCGAGCTTCGGAACGCGACGTTGTCCATTCCACTGAATCAGGAAGAGGCGGCGCTGCCCTCCGGTTCCCGATACCTGCGGTTTGAAGAGGTCCACGGGGAAGCGGAGCTTTCACCGGATGGCATCCGCGCCGTGTTCGACGGTCGCTTTCACGGAAGCGAATGTCACGTGGTGTTCCATCTCCGTGGAGGGGTGGAACGCTGGTCCACGCTGGAGGACGTCGATTTCGAGGCGGGCCTTCAGGTCATGGGTCTACGAGTTCCGCGTCCCCATCGGGCGGATCGCCCGGACGAGGATCGTTTCATTCATTACTGGGGTCGCCTGGCGGATATCTACCGCGATTATGACCCCGACGGTTTGGTGGACGTCGAGTGCGATGTCAGTAAGCGGGCGGGCAAGGATCAGCCCATCACGGTCAAACACGCCTTGGTCACGGCGCGCGGGGGCACCTCGACCTGCCGCTTTTTCCCTTACACCTTTCACGAGGTCACCGGACGCATCGAGTACACGCCGGAGGATCTTCGCATCGTGGATCTGCACGGGGTGCGCGGCGGCGGCGAGGCGACGGTGAACGCCTGGCTCGACGCTCCCACGCTGGCCGCCGAAAAACACGTGGACGTTACCGCGCGGGGCATCGAAGTCGATGGCGCCCTGTTGGCGGCCCTGCCTTCTCGATTCCGGGCCGTGGCCGCCGACTTTCATCCTGGCGGTCAGGTCGACGCCCAGGTGACGCTGCGCCAGCCGGAGGTGCCGCGGGGCACCCGCCCGAAATGGACCACCGCCACGACCATCTCCCTGCGCGGCGTCCGCATGCAATACGATCGATTCCCCTATCCCCTGGAGAACCTCACGGGAACGTTGACCGTGGACGGAGATCGACTGACCCTGCAGAACATCACCGGACAGGCCGAAGGCGGACGCATTTCCGCCGATGGCGCGGTGCACTTCGAACGCGATAGTGTCAGTCATGTGTCACTTAAGCTTCGCGCTGAATCCACGCCGCTGGACGGCAAACTGCTCGAAGCGCTGCCGGCATCATTTCGCAAACCGTTGCAGGAACTTCAGGTGCGAGGAACGATCGATGTCGACGCCGATCTTTTGCTCGATCCGTCCTTGCCCGGGAATGTCCGTTATCAGGCGACGGTCACGGTGCGCGACGGCGCCGTCAAACCGGCGCCCTTTCCCGTGGAAATCAGCGAGGTTGGCGGAGACCTCGAACTGAAGCCCGGTTACGTCGGAATCCGAAAGTTGACCGGCCGTTACGGAAAGGCCGACCTAACCGCCCAGGGATCGATCCAAATGGATTCCGATCCGCCGTCGGTCGAGTTGACCATCGCATCGAAGGGCTTGCTCTTGGATGAAGCCTTTCGCAAAGCGCTCCCCGCCGATCTGCGGACCTCGTTAGGTGAATGGCGCCTCAACGGGCCGATCGACACGCAGACCGTTTTCCGTCGCGGCCATACGGACGATGAGGCCGACCTCGTGACCACCGACGTGAGCTTACGCCGCGTCCGCGTGACACATCCGCGACTAGGAGCGCCGTGGGAGGAGGTGGAAGGAAGGCTCCGGTTGGATTCCGCCGGTCTGTCGGTGGAGGGAATGGACGGCCGTTGGGGAACCGCGATGGTTCACGGGGAAGGTCAATGGCTTCGACAGGGCGAGCAACAAGCCGGAGAGTGGAAGCTATCAGCCATCGGGCTGACGCTCGACAAGTCCGTTCGCCATTGGTTGCCGCCCGCCGCGGCGGCCTTGTGGGACAAATTGAATCCGAGCGGACAGGTTGATGTGTTTCTGGATCAACTCCACGTGCCGGCGACCACGGACGGCGCTCCCGCGCCAATCCAGGTGAAGGGCTACGTCGAACTTCGAGATGTCGCCCTTCGCGGTCCGACCACGCCGCTCCGCCTCTCCGGTTCGCTAAGCGGAACTGGTTCAATCAGCGAGGGTTCCGCGGGAACATCCCTGGACGGCCGCGCGGTGCTATCGACCCTCGAATGGGGCATGCATCGCTTTCACTCCCTCTCCGCCGAGTGGTCATTGGCCCGGATGCAGCGGGGAGAAGGCGTGCTGACTTTTCCCTCCGTCACCGGACAGCTCTACGGTGGGTCGCTGTCGGGAAAGATCGATCTTCAATTCGACGACGGGGCCGCTTCCTTCGACGCTTCCGCCATGATTCGGGGTATGCAGTTGCAACCCTTCATCATCACCGAGCGGGCGGCAAGAAAGGACACCGAGCCGGCGCCTGACGTCCGCGGTACCGTAAACGCGGATGTGTATGTGTCCGGTCCCGTCGGCGACGTCACCCCGCGCCGCGGCGGGGGGCGTATTGAGATCGTAGACGGGCATCTTTACCGATTGCCCATCCTGCTGGCCATCTTGAACGTGCTGAATCTCTCCATGCCCCAGGACGATGCCCTGGCGGAAGCCCGCGCGGAGTTCTTCCTGGTGGGCGATCGATTGCAGTTCCAGGAGATCGTGCTTCGCGGCGATTCCCTGGCCCTGACTGGATCGGGAACGATGACCCTCACCGACCGCGCCGTGGATTGGCATTTGGTCAACGTGGGAACCAAGACCTGGGCGCGAATTCCCGTGCTCGCGGAGTTCATGGAGGGCGCGTCGCGCGAATTGGTGGAAGTTCGCGTCACCGGCCCCTTATCGCAGCCGCAGGTGAGAGCCCGCTCCTTCGGCGCGCTGCGTGACGAGTTCAATCGCCTGTTTCAGAAACGCAAGCCGCGAACGGTCGCCCCGTCTTCTGGCTCCTGATCGTCACGCCACGGCCTTGGGCACGTGCTTCTTGGCCAGGGCCGCCACCGCGTCAAAGCCGGCCGGGTCGTGAATGGCCATCTCGCTGAGCATCTTGCGATTGAGTTCCACATCAGCCTGGGTGAGACCGAAGATGAATCGGCTGTAACGGATGCCCCGCGCTTCGCAGGCGGCGGTAAGACGCGTGACCCACAGGGCCCGGAAGTCGCGCTTCCGCGCTCGTCGATCCCGAAAGGCGTACACGCCCGCGCGAATGGACATTTCCTTGGCGATGCGCCAGCGGTTCTTCGGCGCCCCGCGAAAACCCTTCGCCCGCTTTAGTACGCGAACCTTCTTCCGATGTCGTGCCGCGCCGTACGTTGCTCTTGCCATGTCGGTTTCATTCCCGTGATAGGCCCGAATCGGATTCGGACATGCTTCGTTGGGCCATGTCCGGCCGTCTCTTGTCCAGGACCGTCGTTCCGCTACGCCCCGTGTTTGCCAAGGGCCTCGCGAAGTTTTTTCGCAAAAACGGGCGTCAGCACATGCGCCCTGCGCAATCCCCGCAGGCGCTTGGAACTCTTGCCGCTGTTCAGGTGGGCGGAGTTCCTCCTTCCATGCACCACCTTCCCCCGGGCGGTCACTCGCACCCGCTTTCGAACCCCTTTGTTGGGTTTCTGTTTGACCTTCATGATGACCCCTTTTCTTCGAGGCACGAAACCACGAACTCCGTATTATACGTCCCCGACCGAAGCCCACAAGGCCGCTTGGAGAGGTGTCTACGGCCTTTTCTCACACCCATCGCCTCGCCGGGTCCGCGTCCGCCCTGTTTGGGAACGCCTCAACGTCCACCGCCGCCAATACGCCAAACCGTTTTTCCACCGGTGCAGGCCGCCTTGACGAAACTTCGTTCTCCGCTTAGGCTCCCCCCTTCCTTTGCTAATCACAAAGGAATGCTTGGATCCGTGACCCCACGGGGTATGCCGCTGGTAAGGGATTACTCCCGACCCGGCAATGGGCGCTCCTCAACGCGGCGGAGCGCTCAGGCCTCGGTTACGGTCCGCAGCCGCGACCTATCCAGGCGATCTTGGCGTTCGCCGCGGCGGCGCAGTGGTTGAATCTCCACCGGCCGGGGTCCGGTCGGTTGCGACTGCCCGGTGGTGTAATGGCAACACACCAGGTTTTGGTCCTGGTATTCCAGGTTCGAGTCCTGGCCGGGTAATCGTCTTTGGAATACGCGGTGCCTTAGTTGTGTGGCGCCGGCGCGAATAGGTGCAAGAGTACCGGCCGCGGTTTTCGTGAGACAGGTGAAACGGGTTTGAACGCAACGGCCGCGATCGTGCTCGCCGCGGGTAAGAGCACCCGCATGAAAAGCGATCTGCCCAAGGTGCTGCACGAGGTCTGCGGTCGCCCGATGCTTCACTTTGTTTTGCGGGCCTGCGAACTGGCCGGCGTCGATCGCATCCTGGTCGTGGTCGGCCATGGACGCGACGCGATCCTGAAACGCTTCCAGGGCGAATTCAAGGTCGAATGGGTCGACCAATTCGAGCAACGCGGCACCGGGCACGCGGTGTTGTGCTGCCGCGACGCGCTGGCGGGTTTCGACGGCAACGTGCTGGTGATCGCGGGCGACATGCCGCTCATTCGCCGTGAAGTGCTGGTCGAGTTGGTCCACCAGCATGAGACCGGCGGCGATGCGGTAACGCTGGCGACGACGTTTTTGGACGATCCCACCGGGTACGGGCGGATCATCCGCAACGAAAAGGGGGAACTGGCGGCCATCGTGGAGGACCGCGATTGCACGCCGGAACAGCGCGAAGTTCACGAGGTCAACGTCAGCTATTACTGTTTCGACGCGAAACGCATGTTTGCAGCGCTGTCCAAAGTCGAACCTTCGGTAGGCCAGGCGGAGTATTATCTGACCGATGCCGTGGCGGTCTTGAAGCGCGAGGGTCATCAGGTCCTGGCGGGTATGGCCATCCCCCGCGAGGACGCCTTGGGGATTAATTCCCGGCTGGATCTGGCCCTTGTCAACCGGATCATGCAGGATCGCATTCAGCTTTCGCTGATGAACGATGGCGTGACCATTGTTGATCCGGACAACACCTGGGTCGAGGCCGAGGTTTCCATCGGGCAGGACACGATTATTCATCCGTTTTCAGTGGTCCGGACGGGGGCGACGATCGGATCGAGATGTTGTATCGGACCGTTCGCGGGGATCGCGGCGGGAGAACACGTCAAGGACGGCGCGCACGCACTGCCCATCGGAAGGACGGGTAACGAACCATGACCGTCAAGAATGCTCCGGGGAGCGGGGACGCCAACGGGTTGGTGGTTTTCGGCGGGACGGCCAGCGCCACCCTCACCGACCAGATCTGCACTTATTTGAACGTGAACCGCGGGCGGGTGCTGGTGACGGGTTTTCCCGACGGCGAAACCACTGTCAAACTCGAAGACGACGTGCGCGGCCGGGACTGCTTTGTGGTGCAGTCCACCTGCCCGCCGGTCAACGACAACCTGATGGAACTGCTCATCTTCATGGATTGTTTGCGTCGGGCGAGCGCCAAACGCATCACCGCGGTCATTCCCTATTACGGCTACGCCCGTCAGGACCGCAAGGCGGAAGGGCGGACCCCCATCACCGCCAAACTGGTGGCGAATCTGATTACCACGGCGGGCGCCAACCGCGTGCTGACCATGAATCTGCACGCCGATCAGATTCAGGGTTTTTTCGATATTCCCCTGGATCATCTGACCGCCGCCCCGGTCCTGGCGAAGCACTTTCAGGATCGCGCCGTGGATCGTCGCGTTCTGGTCTCGCCGGATATCGGCAACATCAAGTTCGGCAACGATTTCGCCTCGCGGTTCGAGAGCGAACTGGCGGTCATCCATAAACGCCGCCTGTCCGGACTGACCACCGCGGCCGTCACCATCATTGGTAGCGTGAAGGGCAGAAACGTCATGATGTTCGACGACATGATCACCACGGCCGGAACGATGACCGAGGCCGCCAAACTGGTGCGCCAGCACGGGGCCGTGGGGGTGTACGTGGCCGCCACCCACGGGGTCTTCGCCGGCCCCGCGGTCGAGCGGCTGCACGCGGCGGAACTCAACGAGATCGTGGTGACGGATACGATTCCGATTCGCCGGGAGGTTTGCGATCGGCTCAAGAATCTGACGGTGTTATCGGTGGCGCCGCTGATCGGCGAGGCCATCCGGCGGATTCATGAGCATCGCTCGGTCAGCGCGTTGTTCAATCAACATTGATGGTCAGGAGATGGGCTAGCGATGAAAGTCATGGAATTGCAAGGAATGTCACGGAAATCGCGGGGCACGCGCCGCGCTCGGGCGTTGCGGGAAACGGGACGGATTCCCGCGGTGGTGTATGGTCACGGTGAGCCGCCGGAGTCCATTGCCCTGGAATTGCACGACGTGGAAGTGGCCTTGTCGCACGGGGCGCGCATGCTCAAAGTAAACGTGGACGGCCAACTGCAACACCACTTGATTAAGGACGTGCAATATGATCATTTGAATCAGACGCCCGTGCACTTGGATCTGATGCGCGTGTCCATGCACGAAAAGGTGCGCGTGACCGTCGGTATTTCGCTGCGCGGCGTGCCCAAAGGCATCGCCGAGGGCGGCGTGCTCGATCAGTCGCTTTCTGAAATCGAGGTCGAGTGTCTGGCTACCGACATCCCCGAAACGCTGCATCCGCTCGTGCTGCACCTGGGCCTGGGCGAAGCCCTGTTCGTCAAGGACTTGCAGGTCCCGCCGGGCGTCACCGTGCTCACCGATCCCGAGGAGCGGGTCGCGGTCATTCGGGCGAAGGTCGAAGAGGTGGAAGCGGCGCCGGGCGAGGCCGTGGAGGGCGAATCCGTCCAGCCGGAAGTCATCGGTCGCGGCAAGAAGGAAGAGGGAGAGGGCGAGGCATAGTTGTCGAAATCCACTCTCTAGGAGTGACAGGGATTGGGCGCTGATGGATGGGTGGGGCGGTGAAGCTGATCGTCGGGTTAGGCAACCCCGGTCCGGCGTACGCGGACACGCGGCACAATGTGGGCTTCGACATCGTCGATCGATTCGCCAAACGACTGGGTGTGCATTGGAACGGCGAGAAGTTTCACGGCTGGTTCACCACCGGCGACGCGGGCGATCAGCGCGTCGGTTTGCTCAAGCCGATGACCTACGTGAATCGCAGTGGTCGGTCGGTCCAGGCCGCCGTCGCGTTTTACAAGCTTGAACCGTCGGACCTGCTCGTCATCAGCGACGACCTGGCCCTGCCCGTCGGACGATTGCGGATGCGGGCGGAGGGATCGTCGGGCGGGCACAACGGTTTGCAGGACGTGATCGACCGGTTGGGCACCGATCAGTGGAGCCGCTTGCGGATCGGCATCGGAATTCCCGTCGGGGATCCAGCCCATTACGTGCTCAGCCGGTTCGACGGGGCGGAAGAGGAGATCATGGGGCGGGCGCGACCTTTTGCGGTCGAGGCCGTCGCCTGTTGGATCGAAAACGGTGTGCAATTGACCATGACCCGTTTCAACGGTGATCCGCCGGAGAGGTAACCGTGGGAATCGGGGTTTCGGACAAAGGTTGTCGGTGATGACACAAACGAAAATGCCAACGCAGCTGAAACAGTACGAGGCCATGTTCCTCTTCGACCCCACGTTTGGAGCGTCGTTTGAGAACTGCGAGGCCGAAATCAAACGCATCCTGGATCGCGCCGGCGCGGCGATCATCCTGTGCCGCCGCTGGGATGAACGCCGTCTCGCGTTCAAGATCAAGGGACGCAAGCGCGGCGTCTATGCGCTCACTTATTTCAACGCCCCGCCGCAGCGCATCGTTGGTCTGGAGCGGGACGCCAAGCTGTCCGAGCACGTGCTTCGAGTCCTGGTGCTTTCCGCCGATGGATTTACCCGGGATCACATGGAACGGGCGTTTGAAACCCGCTCCGAGGACACACGGCCCGAGCGCGACGGAGGCGATTATGCGCCCCGGCGACGACATCGCGACGACGACCGAATGGGGAACATCCCCTCCTTTGATGCGTAGATCGCTTCTTCAAAGGTCGGGAGGGCCTGGCCGAGTTCGGCCGCGCCGAGACTGCCCCGTGCCGTTCCAGCCGCCTGCCGGGATGGTTTCAGGGTTTCGCCCTGTGCAGGGAGGGACTCCCGTGGGGAACGTTTTTTTCGGCGAAGAAACGGCGTGCGTCGCCCGGGTCGCGGCGGTATGATAATCGAAACGGATGAATAGGGAGGATTCGTCGTCATGGCCAGTTATAACCGTATCGTCTTGTTGGGGAATCTGACCCGTGACCCGCAGCTTAGCTATACGCCGTCGAACACGGCGGTTTGCAAGTTCGGTCTGGCAACGAATCGAAAATGGCGCGATCAAAGCGGCGAAAACCGAGAGGAAACTTGCTTCATCGACTGCACGGTGTTTGGGCGCGGCGGAGAAACATTCAATCAGTACATGACTAAGGGCAGGCCGGTCTTGGTCGAGGGTCGTTTGCAATTTCAGCAATGGACGACTCCCGAAGGTGATAAGCGCAGCAAGCACGAGGTCATCGTGGAGAATTTCCAGTTTGTCGGCGGTCGCGGAGAATCAGGCGGCGGCGATTCGGAGGGCTCCGCGGGCGGAAGGGCGCCCGCCCGAGCCGCAGCCCCTTCGGCGACGGCGCGCGGACCCGGTTTCGATGAACCGCCCCCGCCCTCGGATGACGACGTCCCGTTCTGAAAACCAGGCAAGAAGGCAAAAGGAAACAAGCCATCCAGTACCGCGAACGACGGCGAGCGGCTCGTCAAATGGACGATCAACAAGAGGATTCGATCCGCGACCGTGAGACGGCAGAATCAAAACCGCAATACCGGCGCGCCCAGAGAGCGCCTTGTTCCATCAGGTGATAAACATGAAACGCAAACTGCTTCTTTGTAAAAACGTCCCGAAACTAGGCATCGTCGGTGATGTCGTCGATGTGGCCCAGGGCTACGCGCGTAATCATCTTCTTCCCAAAGGCTTGGCCACGGAGCCGACCAAGGGCAACGTCCGGCGCTTGGCCGAGGCTCGCCGTCACGCCGAGGAGGAACGCATCCGCGAGCGCAAGATGCTCGAATCGCTGGCCGAGCGCCTCGAAGGCGTCGAGATCACCATCGCCGCCAAGGCCAACGAGGAAGGCGTGCTCTACGGTTCGGTCGGTCCGCGTGAAATCGCCAAAGCCCTCCACGAGGAAGGCTTCCCTATTGACGTGGAGCACCTGGCCCTGCACTCCCCGATCCGCCACCTCGACAACCAGTCGGTGGAGGTCAAGCTCGGCGAGGGGTTGCACCCCTTGATCAAGGTGTGGGTCGTCCGCGAGAAGGTCGAAGGCGAGGAAGTACAACGCGAACCGGCGGCGGAAGCGGGCACGGAGGCCGATACCGATGACCAGGTTGGCGACGAGTAATGCAGCGATCGCCGGCGCCCACACCGCGCCGGCGCTGTCCGAGCGCGTCCCCCCGCAGGACCTGGACGCGGAAATGGCCTTGCTCGGGGCGATGATGATGGCCCGCGATGCCGTCGCGGAAGTCATCCCACTCATCGCCCGGGAGGACGCCCGCTGGTTTTACCTCCCCGCGCATCAACGGCTCTTCGAGGTGCTCCTTGATCTCTACGATGATCCCGCCAAGGCCATCGATCTGATTGTCGTCTCCGACGAATTGCGCCGCCGCGACCTACTCGATCTGGTCGGCGGGCAGGATTACATGATCCAGCTCGCCGAGAGCTTTGCCGACTGGGCCAACGCCGAATACTACGCCCGCATCGTCCGCGACAAGGGCATGTTGCGCGATCTCATCCGTTGCGCCGGGCAGATTGCCGAACAGGCCTACGCCGGTCTCGACGAAGCGCGGAACATTCTCGACACCGCCGAGCAGCAGATTTTCCTGGTGACCGAGAAGCGCGTCAGCGGGCAGGCCGTCGTGCTCCGCGACGCCGTGGCCAAGATCGCCCGGCAATTGGAGGTCGGCGACAAGGCCGCGTGCACGGGATTGCCGACCGGCTTCACCCAACTCGACGAATACTCCAGCGGCTTTCAGTGGGGCGATCTGATCATCGTCGCGGGTCGGCCCTCGATGGGCAAGACGGCTTTGGGGCTGTCCATCGCCCATTACATGGCTCATCACGAGCATATTCCCGTCGGGTTCTTCTCCATGGAGATGAGCATCGACCAGTTGGCGCAACGGCTCCTCTGTTCCCATTCCGGAGTCGACGCCCAGAAACTGCGGCGTCGCGTGCTGTCCGATCAGGATGTCAAACGACTGATGATCGCCTGCGCGGATTTCGAACGCGCCCCCTTGTACATCGACGATACCGCGGGCATGTCCGCCCTGGAACTGCGCTCCAAGGCGCGGCGTTTGAAACAGCGGCACGACATCCAGGCCGTTTTCGTCGATTATTTGCAACTGATGCATTCGCCCGGCGCGGAAAACCGGCAGGTGGAGATCGCCAACATCAGTCGGGCCCTGAAGAGCCTGGGACGTGAGTTGCGTATCCCCGTCATCGCTCTCGCCCAGCTCAACCGCATGCCGGAGGGGCGTTCCGACAAACGACCGCTGATGAGCGATCTTCGCGAATCCGGCGCCATCGAGCAGGATGCGGACGTGATTCTGCTCCTGCATCGCGAGGAATACTATCGTCCCGAAGATGAGGGCGTACAGAACCAGGCCGAGGTCATCATCGCCAAGCAGCGCAACGGCCCCACGGGTTCGCTCACCTTGCATTTCGACAAGAAGCTGACCCGCTTTGCCAACCACTTCGTCGGCCCGGACAGCTACGCGTCGGCCGGCGCGGACGCAGCGCCGTTTTAGAGGGCATCCGGTGGCCCTGGACGGACTTCACTCACCCGGGCTTATTGCCCATCCTGCGCCGTGGCCACCATGTCGGTGACGATTTGCGCGGCCTCCTGCCCCAACCCCCAGAAGAAGCCGCGTTGCAAGTTCAGGGCCATGCGATCACAACGCAGCAGCAACGCCGGCAACACCCCCGCACCGATCACCACCGCCCATCGTCTCCAGTTTGGAATCGTTCGAAACATCTTCCATTCTCCTTTGTTGGTGAAAAGTCTGCCCCGGACACGTGAATTCCTCGAACGGCTGGGGAGCCTCCGTCCCATATTACGGGCCGTAATCGACCGTGGTTCGAGCGATTTGACGGCGCTCCTTTCGGGTTGCCGGCGGGCTGCCCGCTATAACGGGGCGCCCGAATCCACCGCCCGCCATCCTGGAAAGCCGGCGGGTCATCGTTGTCCGAGCCGATGGGACGCCGCTTTGCCCACTGGAAACGCGAGGTTATGATGCGGCGACGTTGGCGCGGCGTTGAATTCGGATTTCCGGGCGTGGTCGGAATCACCTATTGAAAACGGATTTACGTTCATGGATCGCTTGGCTGGTCGCTCTGCCGGCGCTGGTTCCCTGTGCTCCGCGGGTCGCAATGGCCCATTCGCAGGATCCGCCGACGAGTGAACCCGCACCATCGCCCGCGCCGTCACCGGCGACCGCCCCCATCAGCACAGTCAGTTTTGAAGGTCTTTCGCGCACGGCGGAAACATTCGCTCGCGGTGTCGTGAATCTACACCCCGGCGATCCCGCCGACCGGACCACGCTCGATCAGGCCGTCACCCGATTGCTGGGCACGGGCCGGTTTCTCTCCGCCTCCTACCGCCTGTTTCAAGAGGAGGCGGGAGTCCGCGTCGTATTCGAATTGCGCGAGCCGGCGACGATCACCGCCGTCCGTTTCGAAGGGAATGAGCGTTTTAGTGACCGCAACCTGGCGCCGCTGGTCAACGTCAAGGTCGGCGACGGAATCGACTTGTTTTCCGCCCGCGACGGACGCGAGACCCTTCTCTCGAAATACCGCCAGGACGGCTTCCGCGACGTGACCGTCACGCTGGACGAGGCCCGGCTCCGCGACGCCGGCGAGCTGGTGTACACGATGGTGGAAGGGAAGCGCGTTCGCATTCACAAGATCGGGTTTGAAGGCAATCAGACTTTTCCCGCCGGAGAACTGAAGCGGCACATCGAAACCAAAACGGCATTCTGGATTCTGCGCACCGGGGCGTTCGACGAGGACCAGACGCAGACGGATGTCGCCCGTTTGCAGGGGTTTTATCGCGATCAGGGGTTTCTGGACGCCCGCGTGACCTACCGCTCGGAACTGGATGACAGCGGCCGAAGGTTGACGGTCGTTTTCACCATCGAGGAAGGAACTCGGTATCGGATCGAGGAAATCGAATTCCGAGGCCACACGGTCTTTTCGCGGGAGGAGTTGCTGGCCGCGATCGCCTCGCGGGTCGGCGAGTTTGCCAAGCGCCCGGTGATGGAGAACGACGCCCGGGTGCTGCGCGATCGGTACGGGGAAATCGGCTACCTGTATGTGAACGCCCGCATCGTTCGTCTCTTCTCGGACGAGCCGGGGCTGGTTCGCCTGGTGGCGGAGATCGAAGAGGGCGATCAGTTTCGCGTCGGGCGCGTCGTGGTCCGCGGCAACGAACGGACGAAAGACAAAGTGGTCCGCCGGGCGCTGAATCTGTATCCGCCGGACGATCTGTTCGATCTGACCGAGGCGCGGGAGGCCGAAAAACGGCTCGTGGAATCGCGCGTGTTCCGATCCGCCCGGGTGTACCCCGTAGGCAATGACCCCGGCGTGCGGGACGCGGTGATCGACGTCATCGAGGCCGACAAACTGGGCGACTTTATTTTCGGCGCGGGGGTCACCAGCAACAGCGGGTTCGTCGGCAATATCATTCTGGAACTGCAAAACTTCGATTGGCGGGACTGGCCTCGAAGCTGGTCGGAGTTTCTGAAGTTTCGGTCGTTCTTCGGGGGAGGACAGCGATTGCGTCTGGAACTCCAGCCGGGGACGGATCTGCAACGCTTTCGCATCGACTTTACGGAGCCTTATTTTCGCGATCGTCCGGTGCGCCTGGATCTGAGCGGATACCTGTTCGAGCGCGGGCGCGACGGCTACGTCGAAGGCCGGCGGGGCATGAGCGTCAGCTTCGGCAAGCGCTTCGAGCGGGGCGTCATGCCGGGTTGGTCCGGTGAGGTCGCGCTGCGCGCGGAGAACGCGATCGTGGACGACGTGGAGTTGTTCGCCTCGCGGGAGATTCGCCGCGACGAGGGCTCGAACCTGCTGACCAGCATCAAGGGGACGCTGGTCCGCGACCGCACGGACAACCGCTTCGTGCCTACCGCGGGTGACCGGATTCGTGGGAGCTACGAGCAGTTCGGGGCCTTGGGGGGCGATCATGCGTTCGGTCGCCTGACGGGCGGGTACACCCGCTACATCACCGTGACCCGCGACGTGTTGGAGCGGAAGAGCGTCCTGGAACTTCGCGCGGAGGGCGGCGTGATCCTGGGCGACGCCCCGGTCTTCGAGCGTTTTTACGCGGGAGGAACGGGATCGCTTCGCGGCTTTGAGTTTCGCGGCGTCGGAGAGCGCGACGGCCTCGATCGCAATTTCATCGGCGGCGATTTCCTGGCCCTCCTCGGAGCGGAGTATTCGTATCCGTTGGTGGGGGACAATGTCCGCGGGTTGCTCTTCCTGGACACGGGCACGGTGGGATCGGGCACGTGGCGGGCTTCCATCGGAACGGGCGTGCGCTTCACGCTGGACATCTTCGGACCGGTACCGTTGGAACTGGGCGTGGCCGCCCCGATCTCGCGCGATCCGGACGACGAGGAACAGATCTTCCATTTCATGATCGGCGGCGCGTTCGGGGGCCTTTGATCTGTAAGGACTTGCAAGGCGAGACACGAATCTCCCGCAGCGCGGGTACTGGTCAAATTTGAACCGAGCCGCGCGTGTAAGCAAGCGGTCCAGGTGTTTGCCGGGCCGAAAAAGCCCGCTCCCTCACGGTCGCGGCTCGGATCACAAACAAACTTGACCTGTACCGCGGCGCGAGGCGGACCTCTGGAATCCAGTGACCGGGTATGCTACGTTGTGGCACTGAATTTTGCCTTCGTTTGACAGGGTTTCCTTCCAGGAGCGCGAAAGATGTTGCAAAGCAAAGGCACGTGGTGCGTAGGAGTCTTGATGGCGGCCATCGGCGCCGGATCGGCAGCGGCGATTCAGGACGCGCCCAGCGCGAAAGAGGTTTTGACCCGCTCCGCAGAGGCGCTGAAGAACTCCAAGCTCGTGAAGTATGAGGCGACGTTCGAGGCCACTGGGTGGGCCAAACGCTTCGCGCCGGAGATCACGGGCATGGCCGTCGTCGGTCAGCGCTCGAAATGGGACCTGGATGAGTTCTATTGCGAAGTGAAGATGAAGAAGGGGGAGTCGGAGGAGGTGTTGGAGTACAAGGCCGGTTGCGACGGGGACACCTACTACCTGCTGGACGCCAAGACCAAGAAGGTCCACGTGGATATGGACGTGGCGGTGATGGGTTCGCAGAATCAGGACATCATGCGGGTGGTGCTGGGGGAGTTC
>Ga0214473_10003684_pt1 | contig 18523 bp, 14 predicted proteins | sample RVTome_7_FD_203509 | JGI IMG/M metagenome (GOLD analysis project Ga0214473, IMG submission 203509) | Soil microbial communities from uranium-contaminated site in the Upper Colorado River Basin, Wyoming, United States - RVT98D197 | ecosystem: Environmental > Terrestrial > Soil > Contaminated >... | reverse complement strand
GCGCGCAGAGAGGCTCCTGCGCGCCGCAGAATGGGAGATGAGCGTCCCCGGACGCGAGAGCGCCGCCGAGGGGCACTTCCGCGCGGTGATCGAAGCGCACCCCTGCGCGGCCCGCGCCTGGCAGGGGCTCGCGTGGCTGCTGTGGCACCGCGGCGACGTCGACGAGGCGCTGCGCGTCGCGAGCGAGGCTCTCGCGAACGGCGCGGATGACGCCGCGCGCGGCCCCCTCGCGCTCGTCCGCGGGCGCGCCCTCGAGCGCCAGGGCGCGCGCGCCGACGCCGCCGAGGCCTACGCGATTGCGGTCGCCGCCGATCCCCGTTGCCTCGAAGCCGCGCTCGCGCGGGCGCGCCTGCTGCGCGCGATGGGAGACTGGCGCGGGGCCGCGGAGGCGCTGCGGCGCTTCGTCGAGCAGCACCCAGGCGACGACCCGCGTGGCCTCGCCGACGCGCTCCACCAGCTCGGGCGCCTGCTCGCCGGCCCCCTCGAGGATCTGGAAGGAGCCGTCGACGCCTACGAGCGCGCGATCCGGTTCGACCCCGAGACGACGGAGCTGCGGGCCTCCCTCGCGAGCCTGCTCTCGCACCGCCCCGAGCGCTGGCGCGAGGCGCTCGCGCACCAGAGGGCGGTCCTCGAGCGCGATCCGACGCACGCCCCCAGCTTGCGAGCGGCGCTGCGCGTCGCCGGGATCCGCCATCGTTCGCGAGCGATCGACGACGGCCTCGCGATCCTGCGCGCGCTCGGCATCGCAACGTCTTCGGAGCTCGCCGCGGCTCCGGCCGCCCTCTCGACGCGGATCGCGGGAGCAGGATCGCTGGACGACCCGTTGCACGAGAAGCTGCGCCTCGTCGCCGAGCAGGTGGCCCGCGAGATCGGCGACGCGCTCGGGCACTCGGGCGCGCCGCCCCCGCCCTCGGGCGACGCCCACGCGGCCTTCCGCGCGGCCGCCCTGCTGGCCGAGGGCCGCCTCTCGGCCCCTGCCCTGCTGCCGCTCCCGACCCGCGAGCTGCGCGAGGTGCTGCTCGTGGTCGCAACCCTCGCGCTCGAGGCAGACGACGTCCACGCGTCGGGACGCTTCGTGAACGCGCTCACCACCGCGTTCGGCCGGCGCGCGCGCCGCGGCCTGCGACGACTCCTCGAAGGCGTTCCGCTCGAGGCGCTCGCCGCCGTCGACTTCACCGCCTGGCGCAGCGAGCTGCGCGCGCTCGCCGCCGCGGTGGCCCTCGACGAGACCGGGGGCGACCTGCGCACGGCGTTCGTCGCCCTCGCCGCCGAGACGGGCGAGCGCGCGGCGCAGCTCGCGCCGACGGCCGACCTCTCGCCGCTCGTCGCCGGCTCGGCGGAGGCGCGCAGCCTGCTGCGCCGGGCGATCCGCGCCTGGCTCGCGAGGTTCTGATCGCCTTGCCGCGCAGGAGCGACGTGCCGCCGCGGCGCTGGCGCCGGCGAACCGTGAGCCTCGACGTCGACTACACGTCGAGCGAGGCTGCCGGCGTCGCTCGCGCCACTACGCTCGGCGCCGGCGGCCTCTTCGTGCGCGTCGACGCCGCACCGCTGGAAGGCTCGCCGATCCGGGTGCGCTTCCGTCTTCCCGGGAGTCCGGTGCTCCACGAGATCGAGGGTCGCGTGGCGTGGGTCCTGCCCCCCGCCGACGCGGGTCCCCACGCGCCGGGCATGGGCATCGCCTTCAGCGACGCGCACCAGATCGCGAGCCTCGCCCGCGCGCTCGAGGACTGCGCCTCCGACGAAGCGGCGGAGGAACGCTAGCTGTCGCTCGCCCGGAGCGCTGCAACCAGGGCCTGGTGCAGGCGGTGGCCGCCGCGTTCCACGCGGATGCGCGCGCGCAGGCGGACCCCGAGCAGAGCCAGGTCGCCGAGCAGATCCAGCAGCTTGTGGCGGATGAGCTCGTCGGGGAAGCGCAGGCCCTCGGGGTTCACGACGCCGTGCTCGTCGAGCAGGATCGCGCTCGCGAGCGAGCCGCCCCGGGCCAGCCCCGCATCCTGGAGACCGCGCAGCTCGGACGCGAAGCCGAAGGTGCGCGCCGGAGCGATCTCGCGGGCGAAGCGATCCGGATCGTCCCCATCGATCGAGAGCTCCTGCCGCCCGACGGCCGGATGGGCGTAGTCGATCGCGTAGCGGACGGCGAAGCCGGAGCACGGCTCGGCCCGGATCCAGCCTTCTCCCTCGCGCAGCTCGATCGCGCGGTCGAGCACGAGCGTTCGCCTTGCGGCGGCCTGCTCGCGAAGGCCCGCGCGACGCAAGAGCTCGACCCAGGGCGCCGCGCTTCCGTCGAGGGCGGGAAGCTCGGGGCCCTCGAGCTCCACGCGCAGGTTGTCGACGCCGAGGCCGTAGAGCGCAGCGAGCAGGTGCTCGACGGTCGCCACGCTGGCTCCGTCGCGGGCCAGGCAGGTCGCACGCGCGCTGGGGACGACCGACTCCGGGCGCGCGGGAATCTCGACGCGGCGCCCTTCGGTCTCGCAGACGAAGCCGACGCCCGCATCCTCGGGAGCGGGCAGCAGGCGCACGCGCACGCGGGCACCGCTGTGCAGCCCGGTGCCGGTGCACGCGATCGGGTCGGCGATCGTCCGTTGCCGCTCCAGACGCGCCCCCCCCCCGATGAACTCCGCTCGCCTGCGGCTCGCTGCGCGCGCTTCGCGCTTGCGACCGATGAACTCCGTTCGCCTGCGGCTCGCTGCGCGCCGGCCCGAGGACGCTGCGTCGATCTGGCCGGTGGCAGCCAGCTCCGCTCGCCTGCGGCTCGCTGCGCGCTTCGCTTGCGATCAGCGAGACCGGGTCGTCTTCAGCTCGGCCAGGATCTCGCGCGTCGAGGGATAGCGGGCCGCCGGGTCCTTCTGCAAGCAGCGCAGCACGATCTTCGCGAGCAGCTCCGGCACGCGCGGGGTCCGCTCGCGCGGGTCGGGTGCCGGCGTGTGCACGTGGTGGTACGGGAGGTTGCCGTCCCGGAAGGGCAGATCCCCGGTCAGGAGCTCGAAGAGCGTGACCCCGAGCGAGTAGATGTCGGTGCGGTGGTCGACGGGTCGACCGAGCGTCTGCTCGGGGCTCATGTAGTAGGGCGTGCCGGAGACCATCGTCGTCTCCTTGCGCACCTCCTCGAGGGCGCGCGCGAGCCCGAAGTCCATGATCTTCGCCTTGCGCTCGCGCGTCCACATCGCGTTCGCCGTCTTCACGTCGCGGTGCACGATCTTCTTCTCGTGCGCGTAGGCCAGCGCCTCGCACATCTGCGCGAGGACGTTCACGACGCCACCCGGAGCGATCGCGCCCCGCTGCTTCACGATCTCCTTGAGCGTGCTCCCGTCCACGTACTCCATCGCGATGTAGTAGATACCGGCCTGCTCGCCGGCGTCGTACACCGTCACGATGTTCGGGTGGTTGAGCTGCGCGGCGTGCTTCGCCTCGCGCAGGAAGTTCTTGAGCGCCTGTGGGTTCTCCTTGAAGGCCTGCGGCAGCACCTTGAAGGCGACGACGCGGTCGAGGACCGTGTCCTGGGCCTTGTAGACGATGCCCATGCCGCCGCGCCCGAGCTTGCCGAGGATCCGGTAACGGCCCCGCGCGGCCGAGGCGCTCGCGGACCGCCCGGAGGCGCCCTTCGGGACCGACGCTGCGGAGGCCTCCCCGAGCCGCGCGAGCCGCCCGCCGGCGTCCGCGTGGTGGTAGTCGAAGGCCAGGATCCGCTCGTAGAGCTCGCGGGCGCGCGCCGTCTCGCCTGCCGCCTCGCAGGTGGTGGCCAGGGCGTAGTGGGCGCCCACGGTCTCTCGATCGAGCGCGCGTCCCGCGAGCGCCTGCTCGAGCTTCTTCACCGCGAGCGAGTGCATGCCGCGACGGCGGAAGGCGTCGCCCACGAGCGCGGCCGCGCCCGCGAAGTGCGCGTGCCCCTCCTCGATCTGCTGGAGCACCTTGATCGCGCCGTCCTCGTCGCCGCGCTCGAGCAGGAGCTCGCCCGCGCGCAGCCGATCGCCCGCACGCGCCAGGAGCTCGGCCTCGCGATCGTGGTGTCCGGCCTCCGCGAGCTCCGCGGCCGCCTCGCGGAAGCGCCCGGCGCGCTCGTAGCAGGCCGCGGCTCGCTCGCGGTCTCCGGCCACGCGGAACATCTCCGCGGCCTGGAGGAAGTCTCCTTGCCGCTCGTAGCAGACGGCCGCGAGGTCGCAGCGCTCGAGCAGGCGGTAGAGATCGCCGGCCGCGAGCGGATCGCCGGCCTCCTCGAACCACCGCGCCGCCTCCGCATCGTCGCCGCGGTCGCGATGGTGCTCGGCGAGGACGCGCGCCGCCTCTTGCGCGCGCCCGAGGCGCCCGAGCACCTCGGCGGCGCGCACTGCGTCGCGGCCCTCGAGGAAGAGCTCGGCCGCGCGCTCGAGGCGTTGCCCTCGCAGCGCGACCTCGGCCGCCGCGACGGCGCAGCCGCCGAGCGCGAGGATCGCCTCGGCGCGCTCATCCGCCCCGACCTTCTGGAAGAGCTCTCCGGCCCGGAGGACGAGCTTGCGCAGCCCCGCGCGTCGCTGCGGGTCCCCGTGGCCCACGCCGGCGAACCCCTCCCGCACCACGAGCTCCAGGCACTCGGCCGCGCGGCGCCACTCGCCGCAACGAGCGTAGGCCTCGGCAGCCTGCCGGGGGATCTCCGAGCGCGCGTAGCAGTCGGCCGCCTCGCGCAGCCGGCCCGCCTTCTCGAACATCTCGGCCGCGACGGAGAGGTTCCCGGCCTCCACGTAGAGCTCGGCCGACCGCGCCCACTCCTCCTGGTCGCCGAGGATGCGGGCCGCGGTCTCGGGACGCCCGGCCTTCCGGTAGAGCTCGGCACACTCCGCGAAGCGGCGCTGCCCGTGGCGGATCTCCGCCACGCGAACGAAGTCCTCCGCCTCGAGGAAGTAGCCCGCGGCCTCCTCGAGCAGCCCGCTCGTGAAGCAGAGCTCTGCGGCCTCGTACGCCCTTCCGCCGCGCGCGAGCGCGGCGGCCTGCTTCTCGGCCCTGCGCCGCGTCTTGCGATCGAGCGGTGCGAGATGGAGCGTCTCTCCGTCCGGGCCTGCGACGGCTTCCGCGACACGACGGCGACGGCCCGCGACGTGGTGAGCCGCGAGCAGTGCGAGGCCCGCAGGAGCGAGCCCGAAGAGCGGGATCTCTCCCGCGAGCGCGCCCTCGACCCACGCCTGGGCCGTCGCTCCGCCCTCCGGGTAGGCGAGCGACACGACGGCAGCGGTCGCCTCGCCGATCGCGGGCACCGCGGTCGCCACGAGCGGCTCGTCCGCGAGGAAGGTCCCGGCGGCCGCGAGCAGCCCGACGCCCAGGAGCGCGAGGGCCCCCGGTGCCCAGAAGAGCCCGCCGATCGACCGGAGCGCCGACACCCGTCCCCCGTGCGTAGTGGCCCGCCGTCGCGCTATCGGCCGAGCGACGGCGCGCGTTGAGCGGGGCCAGGTCTTGGCAGGGGCCCGCCCTTCGCTCGCCTTCGGCTCGCTGCGCGCGCCCTCCGGGCGCTTGCCTTGGCGGGGGCCCGCCCTTCGCTCGCAGGCCCGGCAGGCGCCTCAGAAAAGCTTCTTCTGCGGGTCTGCGTTGGGCTCGGGGAGGCCGAGGTGGGCCCGGGCGCGGGGCGTGGCGACCCGGCCGCGCGGCGTGCGCGCCAGGAAGCCCTGGTGGATCAGGAAGGGCTCCACGACGTCCTCGAGGGTGCCCTTGTCCTCGCCGACCGCCGCCGCGAGGGTCTCGAGGCCGGCCGGACCTCCTGCGAACTTCTCGATCAGGGCGAGCAGCAGCAGGCGGTCGAGGCGGTCGAAGCCGGCCACGTCCACTTCGAGCTTCTCGAGGGCGAAGCGCGCGAGCGCGCCCGTGATCCCGCAGCCGGCCCCGCCCTCCACCTCGGCGAAGTCGCGCACGCGCCGCAGCAGCCGGTTCGCGATCCGCGGCGTCCCGCGCGAGCGGCACGACAGCTCGCGGCGGGCCTCGGCCTCGAGGCCGACGCCGAGCAGCCGGGCCGAACGCTCGAGGATCTTCTCGAGATCCTCCGGCGGGTAGTACTCGAGACGTGCGGCCCAGCCGAAGCGGTCCCGCAGCGGGGAGCTCAGCATGCCCGCGCGCGTCGTGGCGCCGATCAGCGTGAAGCGCGGGAGATCGAGGCGGATCGAGCGGGCCCCGGGCCCCTGCCCCACCAGGATGTCGAGCTTGAAGTCCTCCATCGCGGGATAGAGGATCTCCTCCACGGCGGCCGGCAGCCGGTGGATCTCGTCGATGAAGAGCACGTCGCCCCGCTCGAGGTTCGACAGCAGGGCCGCGAGGTCGCCCGCCCGCTCGATCGCGGGACCGCTCGTGACGCGCAGCGGTGCTCCCATCTCCCGTGCGACCACGTGCGCGAGCGAGGTCTTTCCGAGACCGGGCGGACCGTGGAAGAGCACGTGATCGAGCGCCTCGCGACGCTCGCGGGCGGCCCGGATGAAGACGTCGAGGTTCGCGCGCAGGCGGTCCTGCCCGACCATCTCGGCGAGGCTGCGCGGCCGGAGCACCTCGTCGAGCCCCTCCTCGCCGGGCGTCGCCAGACCCGAGAGATCTTCCCTGCCGGTCGCGAGATCGCTCACCGCGAGAGCCTCCGCAGCGACACGCGCACGAGCGTCTCGAGAGTCGCCCCGGAACCGGCCTCTTCGGCCGCCTGCCCCAACACCCGCTCCGCCTCTGCGCGCGGGTAGCCGAGGTTGAGGAGCGCCGAGAGCGTCTCCTCGCGGGCCGCGTCTCCGGCGGCGGGTCCGCGCGTCGGCGGCGGAGCGTCGCCGATCGTCGCAGCGAGCTCGCCGGCGCGGTCGCGCAGCTCGACGAGGATGCGCTCGGCGAGCTTCGACCCGATGCCGGGCACCGAGCGCAGGGCCGCGATGTCGGCCGAGCGGATCGCGTCGAGGAGCGCGCGCGGCGCGATTCCCGAGACCACCGTCTGGGCGAGCCGCGGCCCCACCCGGCTAGCCCGCAGCAGCAGCTCGAAGGCGGCACGCTCAGCGCGCGATGCGAAGCCGAAGAGCTGGAGCGCGCCGTCCTTCGCGTGGGTGTGGATGTGGAGAGCGACCGGCTTGCCCGCGTCCGGAAGCTCGGTGAAGGTCGACAGCGGGATGTGGACATCGTAGCCGACGCCACCGACGTCGATCACGACGCGGGTCGGGTGCTGCTCGAGCAGGATCCCCTCGAGGCGCGCGATCACGGGCGCCGCCTTACCCGCAGCTGCGTCGCGCCGCTGCGCGGGCGCCGCCACGAGCGGCGCGGGCCGGCGCCGAGCGCCCGCAGCGTCCCCGCCTGCGCGTGACCGATCGCGGCGGCGAGGGCGTCGGCGGCATGGTCGGTTTCGGGAATCCGGTCCAGACCGAGCAGACGCCGCACCATCAGCGAGACCTGGCGCTTGTCGGCGCGGCCGCTCCCGGTCACCGCGAGCTTGATCTCGCTCGCCGCGTATTCGGTCACGCCGAGGCCCAGGCGTCCGAGCGCCGCCAGAGCGACGCCCCTCGCCTGCCCGAGCACCAGCGCGGAGCGCGCCCCATGCGCGACGAAGACGCGCTCCACGACGGCCGCGTCGGGCTCGTGGTGGCGCGCGATGTCGAGGATCGCCTCGTAGAGCTGGTGCAGCCGCAGCTCCGCCGTAGCCCCGCGCGGCCGCACCGTGCCGTGGGCCACGTGGAGCAGCCGGTTGCCGTCGCGCTCGATCACCCCGTAGCCCGTCGCGTGCGAGCCGGGGTCGATGCCCAGGATGCGCATCACGCTCCCGCAGGAGGAAGAACCATCGGAGGCCGGGGGGAGGAGCCGCCGGGCGGAGCTTAGCCGGCCAGGCGCTGCATTTCCTCTTCGGAGATGTCGAAGTTCGCGTTCACGGCCTGGACGTCGTCCAGGTCTTCGAGGGCGTCGGAGAGGCGCAGCATCTGCTCGGCGTCCTTGCCCTCGAGCCGCACCGTGAGGCTCGGACGCATCTGGAGCGCCGCCTGGCTCGGCCGGAAGCCGCGCTCCTCGAGGCTTCGCTTCACCGCGCCGAACTCGGCGCCGCCGGTCACGACCTCGAGCTGGTCGTCTCCCTCCACGACGTCGTCCGCGCCCGCCTCGAGCGCGGCCTCGAGGATCGCGTCGGGCTCGATCCCGGCGCGCTCGAAGAGGAGTGATCCCTTGCGCTCGAAGAGATGCCCAACGCAGCCGCTGCCGCCGAGGTTCCCCCCGAACTTGGTGAAGACGTGGCGCACCTCGCCGGCCGTCCGGTTGCGGTTGTCGGTGAGGGCCTCGACGTAGACGGCGGTCCCGCCCGGGCCGTAGCCCTCGTAGACGGCCTCCTCCCAGGCCTCGGAGTCCCCGCCGCCGGTGCCCTTCAGGATGGCCCGCTCGATGTTGTCCTTCGGCATGTTGGCGGCGCGGGCCTTGTCGATCGCGAGCCGCAGTCGGGGGTTCGCCCCCGCGTCGCCCCCGCCCATGCGCGCCGCGGTCGCGATCTCGCGGATCAGCTTGGTGAAGATCTTCCCGCGCTTCGCGTCGACGGCGCCCTTCTTGCGCCGGATGGTCGCCCATTTCGAGTGCCCAGACATCCCACAACCCCTTGGATTTACAGGCTGAATAGCACGAGTCCTCGGCGCGCCGCCATGCCGCTGCCGGCAGCCAGCGGGCGGGCTTCGTGGGTGGCAGGACCCTCAGGCCGGGCCCGGGCCTGCCGATACCCAGGGTGGGCCGGCGGCCCGGACGAGGGGTCCCATGGGCGAGATCGCGGTCGGAATCGACCTCGGCACGAGCAACTCCTGCGTCGCGGTGATGCGCGACAGCAGCGCGCGGGTGCTCCCGAACGCCCAGGGCGAGGCCACGACCGCGAGCGTCGTCGCGATCCGCGAGGACCACGGAATCCTGGTCGGAAACGCCGCGAAGGCCAACATCATCCACGATCCGAAGCACACGATCTGCTCGGCCAAGCGGCTGATCGGGCGCGTCTACGCCTCGCAGGAGGTGAAGAAGGCCAAGGCGATCTCGGGCTACGAGATCGTGCAGGCGGAGAACGGCGGCATCCGCATCCGGGTCCGCGACGAGCTCTTCTCGATCTCCGAGATCTCGGCGATGATCCTGCGCGAGCTCAAGTCGGTCGCCGAGATGCGGGTCGGCCAGCCGGTGCACAAGGCGGTCATCACCGTCCCGGCGAACTTCAACGACAACCAGCGACAGGCGACGAAGGACGCCGGGCGCATCGCCGGCCTCGAGGTGCTGCGCATCCTGAACGAGCCCACGGCCGCCGCGCTCGCCTACGGCTTCGGCCGGGGTCTCTCGCAGAGGGTCGCCGTCTACGATCTCGGCGGCGGCACCTTCGACATCTCGGTCCTCGAGATCGGAGAGGACGTCTTCGAGGTCCTCTCGACTTGCGGCGACACCTTCCTCGGCGGCGACGACTTCGACGATCGCCTGATCGATCTCCTCGCCGAGGAGTTCATGTCGCGGCACGGCACCAACCTGCGCCACGACCCCTTCGCCCTCCAGAAGCTCAAGGAATCCTGCGAGCGCGCCAAGAAGGCCCTCTCGGTGGCCGACGAGGTCGAGATCCGGATCCCCGAGATCGTCCCGACGAGCGCGAGCGGCCCCGCGATCTCGGTCGAGCGGCGCATCACGACGCGGGAGCTCGCGGCCCTCGTCCAGGACCTGATCCAGCGCACCTTCAAGGTCTGCGACGAGGCCCTCGCGCAGGCCGGCGTCATCGCCCGCGACCTCGACGGCGTGATCCTCGTCGGCGGCCCCACGCGCCTGCCCTTCGTGCGAAGCGCCGTGAGGGACTACTTCGGACAGGAGCCCAAGGCGGGCGTCGACCCGGACCAGGTGGTCGCACTCGGCGCCGCGATCCACGCCGCGACGCTCGTCGACGCCGGTCAGGACGCCTTCCTGCTCGACGTGACGCCGCTCTCGCTGCGGATCGGTGTCGTCGGCGGGATCGCCGAGACGGTGATCGACCGCAACACGCCGGTCCCGATCGAGCAGACGCGCCGCTTCACGACGACCCAGGATGGTCAGGAGAAGGTGCGCATCCGCGTCTACCAGGGCGAGTCGCGCGAGGCGAGCGAGAACGAGCTCCTCGGCGAGTTCGAGTTCGGCGGCTTCCGCAAGGCCCCGCGCGGCCAGGTCTGGATCGACGTCACCTTCGAGATCAACGCGGATGGGATCGTGAACGTGACCGCCAGCGATCGGGAGACGGGGACGGAGGCCTCCACGCGAATCACGCTGTCGTCGGGCCTCTCGGAGCGCGAGCTCGAGAACATCCTCGAGGAGCGCCGCACCGAGCGGGTGCAGACCGAGGAGATCCCCGCCGCCGGCCGCGAGGTGCTAGGCAGCGTGAAGCTCGTCCCCACGCCCGTGCGCTCCATCCCCGAGGCGCGCGAGCGGGGCCCCCGCCCCGTCGTCGCCGCTCCGCCGCCGGAGACGGCCGCGATCTCGTCCTTCGACGACGCCCCGGGGCTCGACTTCGCCCCCGAGGACGACCAGCCCCTGCTCGAGGCGCCGCCCGAGGAGGACGACGCGGAGTTCCTCGACATCGGTTTCGCCGGAGACGAGGTCGAGGCTCCGCTCCACGCCCGGGCCTCCGACGAGGACCTGATCGACGCGTCCCTCGACGCCTCGGACTCGCTCTTCGACGACGGCGACGACGCGCCCGAGCTCACCGAGGCGCAGGGGAGCCTCCTCGACGGCGCGAAACCCGATACGAGCCTCTTCGAGACGCCTGGGACCGACCTGTCGTCGTCCAACCCCGGAGCTCGCAAGAAGGGCTGATGCGTGGCGACCGAGCTGGCCCCGACGGAGATCAAGGCGCTCGCCCGGATCCTGGACGAGCTCGATTACTACGGCCTGCTGCACGTCCCGCCGGGCGCAGACGGCGTCGCGGTGAAGCGCGCCTACTTCGCGTCGTCGCGCGTCTTCCACCCCGACGCCAACCGACACCTCCCCGAGGATCTCCAGGCAGCGATCGCGCGGATCGCGAAGCGCGTGACGGAGGCCTACTCCGTGCTGCGCGATCCGCGTCGGCGCGCCGCCTACGACCGCCGGCTCGCCGAGGGCACGGGCCTGCGGATCCAGCTCGCCGAGGCGCAGGCGGAGGCCGCGCGCAGCGAGACGCAGCAGCGCGGCCGCACGCCGCAGGGACGCCAGTACTACGCGCGCGCGGAGGCGGACCTCCAGCGCGGCGACCGCGCCGCGGCCGCCCGCAACCTCCAGACTGCGCTCACCTTCGAGCCCGACAACGCGCTCTTCCGCGAGAAGCTCGCCGAGCTGCGCGGCCGCCCTCGCCCGGGGAGCCCCGGCCGGGTTTGACAGGCCCCGCCGGTGGCTGGCATCCTGCCGGCGAACCGCATCCCGAACGCGAGGGCTTGGATCCATGCCGGAAGGCGCCGCGGCCCCGGGGCCGCTCCCGATCGTCTCATTCCTGAAGATCCCGCCGCAGGGCGACCCCTACCTCGAGGGCCTGCAGTGCGGGAAGTGCAAGGCCGTCTTCCTCGGCGAGCGCTCCACCTGCGCGAGCTGCGGAGCGCGCGACGCGCTCGCGCCGAAGAGGCTCGCCAACACGGGAAATCTCTACGTCTACACGATCGTGCACCGCTCCTTCCCGGGCGTCACGGTCCCCTATATCTCCGCGATCGTGGACCTCGACGGCGGCGGCACCGTGAAGGGGAACCTCGTCGGCATCGAGCCCGACCCGCGCAAGATCCAGATGGGCATGCCCGTCGAGGTGGTCTACAAGATCGCGCCGACCAAGGACCGCGAGGGAAACGAGTACCTCAGCTACACCTTCCAGCCCCGGACCTGAGCCGGGAGAGGAGAGCTCGATGAGCGACGTCTACGTCCTCGGCATCGACATGCTGAAGTTCGGACGCTTCCCCGACCAGGACGTCCCGGAGCTCGGCGCGAAGGCCGCGCTGCTCGCGCTCGACGACGCGGGGCTGCGCGTCCAGGACATGGAGGCGCTCTACTGCGGGAACCTGCTGCAGGCCGGCGCGATGGTCGGCCAGCGGATCCTCCAGGAGATCGGCCAGACGGGGATCCCGGTCACGAACTGCGCCAACGCCTGCGCCACCGGCGCCACGGCCTTCCGCGAGGGCTGGACGGCGATCAAGGCCGGGATCTACGACCTCGTGCTCGTCGTGGGCGTCGAGCAGATGGGCAAGGCGGGGCTACTCGGCGGCGGGGGCGGCGGCCGCGGCATCCCCAAGGAGGGCCTGCTCGGGTCGCAGCTCATGCCCGCGGTCTTCGCCGAGGCGGGGATGGAGCACACCCGGAAGTACGGGACCAGCTTCGAGCACTTCGCGATGGTGTCGGTGAAGAACCACCACCACAGCACCCGCAACCCCAAGTCGATGTACCAGATGGAGACGCCGCTCGAGCAGGTGATGAACGCCGAGATGATCGCCTATCCGAACACCAAGCTGATGTGCTCGGTGAACGTCGACGGCGCGGCGGCGGCGGTCCTCGCCAGCGAGCGCAAGGCGCGGCAGCTCGGCATGGGCCGCGCGGTGCGCGTCGCGGCCTCGGTGCTGACGAGCGATCCCTACACCGAGCGCGACCTCGTGATGCCGGACGTGAACACCTGCACCCGGCAGGCCGCGAAGAAGGCCTACGAGATGGCCGGGGTCGGCCCCGAAGACCTCGACCTCGTCGAGCTCCACGATTGCTTCGCCACCGCCGAGATCCTGCACTACGAGAACCTTGGCCTCTGCGGGGACGGCGAGGCCGCGAAGCTGATCGACGAGCGCCAGACGTGGCACGGCGGGCGGATCCCGGTGAACGTCTCGGGCGGCCTCTTGTCGAAGGGGCACCCGCTCGGCGCGACCGGCGTCGCCAACGTCTACGAGGTGTGCACGCACCTGCGTCGCGAAGCCGGCGCTCGCCAGGTGGCGGACGCCAAGCTGGGCCTCACCCACGTGATCGGCCTCGGCAGCGCCTGCGGGATCCACCTCCTCGAGCGCGTCTCCTAGCCCCGGGCTGGTCGGAATAGGTGGTAGGCTGACACACCGAGCCCGCTGCCCGAAGCGCGGGGGTGTCACGCGTGGGCTGTCCGACCTGCCAGCAAGAGAACCGGCCCGAGGCGCGCTTCTGCGCCGCCTGCGGCGCGCCGCTCGCGCGCGCCTGCCCCGCCTGCGGCGCGGCGAGCCACGCCGGTGCGCGCTTCTGCGACGCCTGCGGGAAGCCGCTCGCGGCAGAAGCCGCGCCGCCGCCGGAGGGCGAAAGCGGCGACGCGGACGTGGGCGAGCGCCGCCAGCTCACGCTGCTCTTCTGCGACGTCGTGGGCTCGACCGGGATCGCCGCGCGCCTCGACCCGGAAGAGTGGCGCACCGCCACACGCGCGTACCATGGCGCCGCGGGCGCGGTCGTCGCGCGCTTCGGGGGCCACGTGGCGCAGCACCTCGGCGACGGCCTGCTCGTCTACTTCGGCTGGCCGGAGGCGCACGACGACGACGCCGAGCGCGCCGTGCGCTCGGGTCTCGCGATCGTCGAGGAGGTGGGCCGCCTCGACGCGCTCCCCGCCAGCCAATGCTTCTCGGTGCGGGTCGGGATCCACACCGGTCCCGTCGTGGTGGGCGACGTGGGCGCCGCGGGGCGCAGCGAGACGCTCGCGCTCGGAGACACCCCGAACGTCGCTGCGCGCATCCAGGCGCTGGCGGAGCCGGGCGTCGTGCTGATCAGCGCGGCGACGCAGCGGCTGGTGGCCGGTCTCTTCGTCGCGGAGGAGCGCGGGGCGCAGGCGCTGCGGGGGGTCTCCCTGCCGGTCGCTCTCTACCAGATCGCCGGGGTGAGCGGCGTCCGCGGACGCCTCGCCGCCGCCGCGCAGCGCGGGCTCACGCCCTTCGTGGGCCGCGAGGACGAGCGGCCCCTGCTGCGCCGGCGCTTCGAGCAGGCCCAGCAAGGAGAGGGTCAGGTCGTGGTGATCTCCGGCGAGCCCGGCATCGGGAAGTCGCGCCTGGTGCAGCAGCTCCGCGAGGACCTGGCCGGCGAGCCCTACACCTGGATCGAGTGCGCGGGCTCGCCCTTCTTCCAACACACGCCCTTCCACGCCGTGATCGAGATGCTCCAGCAGGCCTTCGGGCGACTCCCGGACGCGACGCCGGACGAGCGGCTCGCGGCGCTCGAAGCCGCGCTCGCGCTCGCGGGTCAGAAGCCCGCCGAGGCGGTGCCGCTGGTGGCGCCGCTCCTCGGCATTCCGCTGCCGGAGCGCTATCCGCGTGCCGTCGGGCTTCCGGAGCAGCAGCGCCGGCAGCTCCTCGCGACACTGGTCGGCTGGGTGCTCGGCTCCGCGCGCGCGCAGCCGCTGGTGATCGTGCTCGATGACCTGCACTGGGCGGATGCCTCGACGCTCGAGCTCACCCAGCTGCTGGTCGAGCAGGGCGCCACGGCTCGGCTGCTGCTCCTCTACACCGCCCGGCCGGAGCTCCGCGCTCCGTGGCCGCTGCGCTCGCATCACACCTGGATCACGCTCGCGCGGCTCGGCAGGCGCCACGTGCAGCAGATGGCGCAGCTCGTGGCGTCTCGCGCCGCCCTCCCTGCCGAGCTGCTGGAGGCCGTCGTCGCGCGCACCGACGGCGTACCGCTCTTCGTCGAGGAGCTGACGAAATCGATCGTCGAGGGAGCGGCGTCCGGAGCGCGGGAGATCCCGACGACGCTCGCCGACTCGCTGATGGCGCGCCTCGATCGCCTGGGCTCTGCGAAGGAAATCGCGCAGATCGCGTCCGTCCTCGGGCGCGAGTTCTCCTATGCGCTGCTGCGGGCCGTCTGCGGGCTGCCCGAGGAAACGCTCCAGGAGGCGCTGGCGAAGCTGGCGGACGCAGAGCTCTTCTACGTGCGGGGTCTCCCGCCCGACGCCAGCTACCTCTTCAAGCACGCGCTCGTGCAGGACACCGCCTACGGGTCGCTGCTCAAGACCCGGCGTCGCGAGCTGCACCGCGCCGCCGCGCGGGCGCTCGCCGAGCGCCTGCCCGAGCTCGCCGCCGCGCTCGAGGCGCTGCCGCCCTCGCAGGAGCGCAGCCGTCGCGAGCTGCCGCGCCGCGCCGCCCTCCGGCAGGCGCTCATCGTATCGAAGGGCTACGCGTCGCCCGAGACAGCCCGGGAGTTCGCTCGCGCGCGCGAGCTCGCTGCGGAGCTCGGCGACGCGCAGCAGCTCCACAGCGTGCTCTTTGGCGTGTGCGCGGCGTCCATCGCAGCCGGGCGCATGCGCGAGGCGGACGTCCTCGCCGACGAGATGCTGCGCGCCGCCGAGGCCGCGCAGGACGCGGTGGCGGGCGTCTGGGCCCACCAGCTGAAGGGCTTCGCGGCCCTGCCCCTCGGAGATCTCGCGCGCGCCGACGCGGAGCTCGCGCGCTGCGTCGAGCTGTACCGCACGCTCCCCGGCCCCTGGGTCCCCTACGACCCCGCCGTGCCCGCCCTCGCCTGGCGAGCTCAGGTGGTCGCGCTGCAGGGGCGACTCGACGAGGTGCGGCGCCTGGCGGACGAGGCCCTCGCGCTGGCCCTGCGCTCGCAGAGCCCCTTCGACCACCTCTGGGGTCACACCGCTCCAATGATCGTCAATGCCATGTTGCGCCACGGCGAGGGCTGGCTCGCCCACGCGGAGGCCCAGGAGATCCTCGCCGCCGAGCATGGCATCGAGCTGTTCGCGGCCGCAGGGCTCACTCAGCGCGGCGCGGCACTTCTCGAGCTCGGAGAGCTCGAAGCGGGAGTGGCTGCGCTCCGCGACGGGCTGGACCGAACGCGTGTTATAGGCGTGCGGACGGGGGTCATGAGCACCCTCACCAGACTCGCCACCCACACCCCCGACCTCGACGAGGCCCGCGCGCTGGTCGAGGAGGCGCTGGCGGTGGCGGTGGAGCAGCCGGGCCATCGGCCCCAAGTGCTCCAGGCGATGGCCGGCCTGCTGGCGCGCTCGGGCGCCGGGCCGGTGGCGGTCGAGGAGGCCTGGCGCGCCGCGATCGAGGATGCGCGTCGCATCGGCGCCCGGCTCTACGAGCTCGAGGCGTCCAGCGGCTTCGCCCGCTGGCTGCGCGACCAGGGCCGCGCCGCGGAGGCGCGCGCGCTGGTCGCTCCGGTCACCGCCTGCTTCACGGAAGGCTTCGACACGCGCCCGCTCGTCGAGGCGAGGAAGCTCCTCGAAGAGCTCAGCAGCTGACGCCGGCCTTCTGGCAGAAGCTCGAGACGCGGAGCGATCTCGTCGCCGGCCGGTTGAAGAGCGCCTACCTCCTACCGGAGGACTGGACGGACTGGACGGATTGGACGAATTGGGAACGCCATCCCGCAGGCGACGAGATGGTCTTCCAGCTCTCGGGCGCGCTGGACCTCGTCGTGGACGACGGCGGGAACGGGCGTAACATCTCGCTGCGCGGGCGGGCGGCGCTCGTGGTGGGTGCGGCGCCTGGCACACGGCCGCGTGCTCGAACCGAGCGAGGCGATCTTCGGTATACGCGGCGAGGACCCCGAGCATCGACCCAGAAAGGGAAACACATGAGCGCTGCGAAGCCGCCGACCCTGCCGCCGGGAATCGTCCTCTACCAGCTGGCGATCGGGCACTACGTGTCGCGCGCGCTCGATTTGGCGGCGCGGCTCGGCGTCGCCGACCTGCTCGGCGCCGGCCCGCGCCCCGTGGCCGAGCTGGCTGCGCAGACCGCCACCGACGCGGCGGCGCTCCGCCGCGTGCTGCGCCTGCTCGTGAGCGTGGGCGTGTTCTCGGAGCCCGAGCAGGAGGCCTTCGGGCTGACGCCGCTCGGTGATCTGCTGCGGAGCGACGTGCCCGGATCAGCGCGCGCCTCCGTGATGCTGTTCGCGGGCGTCGGCATCCAGGACTCCTGGAAGGAGCTCGAGTACTGCGTGCGCACCGGGCAGCCGGCCTTCCGCAAGCACTCGCCCGACGCCGACGCCTTCTCGGGTATGACTCCCGAGGAGACGAAGAACTTCGACGCTGCGATGGCGACCTTCGCGCCGGCGACTGCGGCGGCGATGGCCGCGGCCTACGACTTCTCGCAGTTCGGCACGCTCATGGACGTGGGCGGCGGCAACGGCGCGATCCTGATCGGACTGCTCGGCGCGAACCCGAGCCTGCGCGGGATCTTGTTCGACCGCGCCGGCACGGCGGACCGTGCCCGCGAGAAGCTCGCGGAGGCGGGGCTCGCCGCGCGCTGCCAGGTCGCCGCCGGCGACTTCTTCCGGGAAGTGCCCGCGGGCGCCGACGCCTACCTGCTGAAGCACGTGATCCACGACTGGAACGACGAGCAAGCGACGGCCATCCTACGCAATTGCCACGGCGCGATGAAGCCCGGCGCGAAGCTACTGATCGCCGAGGGCGTCTATCCGCCGCACATCGACCAGTCGCTCGAGAGCCGCGGCGCCGCGGCCAACGACGTCAACATGCTCGTGGTGGCGGGCGGGCGGCAGCGCTCGGAGGAGGAGTTTCGCTCGCTCTACCGCGCCGCGGGCTTCGATCTGACGAAGATCGTGCCGACGCTGGCGCGGCTTGCCGTCATTGAAGGCGTGCCGCGATGAAGGCGCACGACCTGCAACCGACGCCCGCCGGCGTCGCCAAGGACGAAGTCCGCGAAGAAGACGCGTCCGCGTTCCCGCGGCTCGCCTCCTTCGACGCCGCCACGGCATCGGACGAAAAGAGCCCCCCTTCGGCAGTCCGCGAACGGACACCATGCAACTTCGGGTCCGTGCGACAGCTCGCTCGCGCGGGCAGCGCGCGCGCGAGCGCGTCCCGGAAGCCCGCGACGTCCATCCCGGCGCACTGAGGAGCGCGATGCACGTCGATCTGGGCTCGAGCGAATCGATCCGCGATCCCGCCGGGTACTTTCGCGCGGCGCGCGAGCGCGCGGGCGCGGTGCAGTGGAGCGACGTCCACCGCGCCTGGATCGTGCTCTCGCACGCCGAGACCGAGGCGGGCTTCCGGGACGTCGCGACGCTCTCGGCGGACCGGACGGAGGTCTTCCGGCGCGCCGCCACCAAGCACTCGCCCGCGTTCGGCATCGTCGCGGAGCTGCTCTCCGGCTGGATGAATTTCCGGGACGACCCGGCCCACCAGCGCCTGCGCGAGCCGGTGCGCGCCGCCTTCACGCCGCGCGCGGTCGCCGCGCTCGAGAAGGACGTGCGCGAGAGCGTCGAGCGCACGATCGTGGCGTTCGACGGCGATACCGTCGAGCTCTACGAGGCGTTCGCGCGGCCGATCCCGGCGCTCGTGATCGCGGCGATGCTCGGCGCCGATCCCGAGGACCGCGCGCGCTTCCAGGACTGGTCCGACGACCTCGGCGCGATCGTCTTCTCGCTCGCGCCCGGCGCGGTCGTCGAGGCGCCCCTCGTGCGCGCGACGCGGGAATTCGTCGCATTCTTCACGCGCCTGATCGAGCGCGAGCGTGCGCAGCCGTCGGGGAACCTGCTCTCGGCGCTCGTGCACAGCGACGCCGGCTCACTCAGCACGATCGAGCTCGTTGGTGCGTGCACGCTGCTGCTCTTCGGCGGGCACGAGACGACCACGAACCTGATCGACAACGCGCTCGGCATCCTGCTCGAGCGGCCCGAGCTTGCGGAG